>Ga0256841_1001673_pt1 | contig 18555 bp, 19 predicted proteins | sample 356308metaG_FD_185971 | JGI IMG/M metagenome (GOLD analysis project Ga0256841, IMG submission 185971) | Hydrothermal vent microbial communities from Mid Atlantic Ridge, Atlantic Ocean - 356-308 | ecosystem: Environmental > Aquatic > Marine > Hydrothermal vents | place: Atlantic Ocean: Mid... | reverse complement strand
GCGTTCGCCCAGTCCCTTGAGGTCCACGGCGGCGCGTAACGACCGTCCGATCAGGCGCTGGATCTCCAGGGTACGGCCGCCTTGCCTGCCGCGTGCCGCTTCGCGGCCCATGCGGTCGGTGGTGGAGCGGGGCAGCATGCCGTATTCAGCGGTGACCCAGCCCTGGCCGGCGCCGCGCAGAAAGAAGGGCACCCGTTCCTCGACAGAGGCGGTGCACAGCACCCGGGTGTCGCCGAACTCTACCAGAACGGAGCCTTCTGCGTGGCGGGTATAGCGGCGGGTGAAACGGATGGGGCGCAATTGGTCGGGGGCGCGGCCGGAGGGTCTCATCGGGTGTCGTTCTCTCTGTTTGATGTGGGGGAATCCGTGTTCTGCGGGCGATACGGGTCGTCCGCCTGTTGATATCCGGGGGGTTCCTGAGGCATGGCGTTTTCATCGCCTTCCCCAGTCGGCAACCGGTCGGCGTCCTCGGCATCGTCGCCGAGCCAGCGCAGCGTCGCCACGGTCACGTTGTCGCTTTCGGGGAAGGCCTGGGCCTCCGCCCGATGGGCAAGGATGCGTGTCAGCCTGTCCAGAGGGGTGCGGGTGTCACCAAGGATGCGGCCGAGAGTGGCGTGGCCTATCTGGCCCCAGAGCCCATCGCTGCAGAGCAGGATGATGTCGTTGTTGCGCAGGCCGGCGGAAGGTCCATGGTCCACGGTGACGCGGGATGGCCTGCCGCCGAGGGCGCGGGTGACGAGGTTGCGTTGCGGATGATGGCCGGCCTCCTCCCATGAAATGAGACCTTGTTTTTGCATCCGTTGCACCATGGAATGATCCTCGGTGCGCGACAGAATTTTACCCTGGCGAAGCAGGTAAAAGCGGCTGTCACCCACGTGCGCCCAGTAGACGCGGCCGTGCTGGACCAGTGCGGCGACCGCCGTGGTGCGCGGCTCCATGGCCGGTTCCTGGGACTGGCCGTAGTCGACGATGTCCAGATGGGCGGCATGCAGCAGCGCGGAAAGGAATCGGTCCGGGTCGGGAATTGGCTTTTCCGTCTGCACAAACAGATGCTTGGCGGTTTCCATCAGGATGGTGGCGGCGATCTCACCACCGGGATGTCCTCCCAGCCCGTCGGCCAGCAGGAGCAGCACGCTGCCCTCCGGCGAGGTCAGGACTATGCTGCGGTCCTGATTGCTGTTGCGGTTTCCGCGCAGGGTGGCCTGTGCGGTTTCATAATCGATTTTTCCAATCATTTAAGGGAGTCCCTGTTTGTCGTCGGGGGATGGGGCAGCAGCGGCTTCCCGTTTGACCTCTGATGGGCGTTTTTCGCTCAATAACGCGTGACGCAGGCATTCCGCGCTCTGGGGACGGAGCAGTGGGTCCACCTCCATGGCCCAATCGATGGATTCTAGCAGGTAGGCGGGATAGCGGCGCCGAAACGCCTTCGCTGCCGGGCGCATCTTGTCCTTGGCGTGGCGTTCGATGGCGGAGATCGGCGTTTTGCCCTCGATACAGGCGCGCATGGTGGCGCCAATGGCGTAGATGTCGCTCCAGGGTCCCACGTAGCCATCCTGATGATACTGTTCCACCGGGGAATAACCGGTGGTAATGATCTGACTGCGCTGCTCGCTGCGGCTGGATGAGAACTGGTGCACCGCGCCGAAGTCGAGCAACAGGGGATCGCCCCCTGGCCGCAGGTGGATATTGGCCGGTTTGATGTCCAGATGGAGCAAGGACTGCGCATGGATCAGTTCGAGCGCATCGAGGATGGGGGGGAATACCGTCAGCAGCAACGTGGCGCTCAGGCGCCCCTTGTGCTTGCGGATGTAATACCCCAGGTTCTTGCCCTCGGTATAGTCCATCACCAGGTAAGCCGTGTTGTTGGCGAGAAAGAAGTTGCGCACCCGCACGATGTTGGGGTGATCCAGGGTGGCGAGCACCTTGGCCTCCTGATAGAAGAGCTGGCGGCCACGGTTGAGCTGCTCACGCTGGGTCTCGGCGATGATGCTGACCTGCAGCGCCCCGTCGCGGCGGGCATAGCGGCGGGGAAGATACTCCTTGATGATCACGTCGTCGCCGTTTTCCTCCTCCCGGGCATGGTAGATCAGGCTGAACCCGCCCCGGCCGATGGCGCGCTGGATCACATAACCATCGACGACCGTGCCTGGCGGCAGTATGTGGCGTTTGCTGGTAGACATGGAGGTCGAGGGTCGGCGTGCCGTGCATGTAATGAGCGGGGGCATTATGATACACGGAATTTTAAACCTTTAGTTGCCGGAGCAGGCAGCGGACACCCACAGAGAGGACGCGGTTCATGGCGGACAGTATGACGGCATTTGCCCGTGAGGTATATCGAGGACCGGAGGGAGAGCTCGTCTGGGAGCTGCGGTCGGTGAATCACCGCTATCTGGAGGTCCACCCCCGCCTGCCCGAGGAACTGCGTATGCTCGAACCGCAGGTCAGGGAACAGCTTGGTCAGCGGCTTGGCCGCGGCAAGGTGGAGGCTGTGCTGCGTTACCGCCCCGCGCCGGGCAGCGCGGTGGAACTCCAGCTCAACCGGCGCCTGGTGGAGCAGTTGCTCAGGGTGAGTGACGAGGTGAGCGAGATGGTGGGCCAGGTGTCCCGGCCGCAGGCGATGGATCTGTTGCAGTGGCCGGGGGTGCTGGAGGAGCCGGACCGGGACATGACGCCGGTGCAGCAGAAGGTGTTGGCGTTGCTGGAACGGGCTGTCACCAGTCTAATCGAGACGCGACAGCGGGAGGGCGCGCGTCTGGCCGACATCATCCGCCAGCGTTGCGCGGCCATGCGCACCCTGGTGGAGCGGGCGCGTGAACGTATGCCCGAGGTGATCGAAAAGGTGCGCGAGCGTATCCGCAACCGTCTGCAGGAGGTGATGGGCGAACTCGACGAGACTCGGGTGGAGCAGGAGATTGCGTTGTTCGCCCAGCGGCTCGACGTGGACGAGGAGATGGACCGCCTGGCCACCCATGTGGACGAGGTGGAACGGGTGCTCGACGCCAATGAACCGGTGGGGCGGCGCCTCGATTTCCTCATGCAGGAACTCAATCGTGAATCCAATACCTTGGGCGCCAAGTCCAGCGACGTGGAGATCACCCGTATCGCGGTGGAGATGAAGGTGCTCATCGAGCAGATGCGCGAGCAGATACAGAATATAGAGTAGAGTAAGGAGAGAATTCATGGCCGTGGCAAACCTGTTTATCGTCTCCGCGCCCTCCGGCGCAGGCAAGACCAGCCTGGTCAAGGCCCTGTTGGCGCGTGATCCCGGGATCACCGTCTCCGTCTCGCATACCACGCGCCCCCGGCGCCCCGGCGAAGTGGACGGGGCGGACTATCATTTCGTGGACCCGGCCACCTTCGAACGCATGGTGGAGGCGGGCGCCTTTCTTGAACATGCCGAGGTGTTCGGTAATGCCTATGGCACGGCTGAGGCGGAGGTGCGCCGGTTGCTGGAACAGGAGGGGCGGGATGTGTTGCTGGAGATCGACTGGCAGGGCGCGCAGCAGGTGCGGCGGCGCTTCCCGCAAGCGGTCACCATCTTTATCCTGCCGCCTTCGCGCGAGGCCCTGCGCAGCCGGCTCGAAGGGCGTGGTCAGGACAGCGAAGAGGTCATCGCCCGCCGCCTGCGGGCGGCCCGCGAGGAGATGGCGCACTACCCGGAATTCGACTACCTGGTGGTCAACGACGTGTTTGACGAGGCGGTGGACCGCTTGCATTGCATCGTCGTGGCCCAGCGGCTGCGCGAGCCACAGCAGTCGGAGCGCTTGCGGGCCATGCTGGAACAGTTGCTGGGGGACGCTTGAGGCGCAATGGGACTGGATATTTGCTAAGATCCTGTCAAGGGAGTCTGTCGGATTTAGAAATAATCTACCGCACTGGTGGGAAAGCGGTCCATTTTTCCTCGATTTTTCGTTGCGTAGGCCCACTACGCGCCTCCAAATCGAGAAAAACCGGCCTCGCTTTCCCACCATGCTCGCGACGATCACCTACACCCGACAGACTCCAAGCATGGGAGTATTCCCGTTTTTTCCCCGGATGAGGGGCCGTTTTTCAACGAGCGAATCGATCAATAATCTTGGAGTGAATGTATGGCGCGGGTTACGGTAGAAGATTGCCTTGAACATGTGGACAACCGTTTCGACCTGGTGCTGCTCGCCACCCGGCGGGCGCGGCAGTTGGCCAGCGGTGTCGAACCGCTGGTGGCGTGGGAGAACGACAAGCCGACGGTGGTGGCGTTACGCGAGATTGCCGAGGGCCTGATCACCCGCGAGGCGCTGGACGCTGCCGAGGCGCTACCGGACAGCGAGGAAGGCGAGAAGGAAGAGGCATTCGCGGAATCTCCCGAGGCGGAGGCCAGCCCACCGGAATGATCGTCTTTTCCATTCTCTGCCGCGCCTGGAGGGACCTGCCGAGCCATTGGGAGGGATCAGCGTGCGGGGGTATCTCCGCGCGGGCCGACGGCGCCTGCAGCATGCCGGCGGGGGTGCCGCACAGGAGGGCGTGCTGAACCGTGGCCCTGCCCGATCCGGAACGCGCCCGCTATCTGATAAGTGACCTCTGCGCCTATCTGGAATCCTACCTTCCGCCAGAGCAGATCCGCGAAGTCTATCGTGCCTATCTGTTCGGCGCCGAGGCCCACGAGGGCCAGAGTCGCCTGACCGGCGAACCCTATATCTATCACCCCGTCGCGGTGGCCCGTATCCTGGCCGATCTGCACATGGACCACAAATGCCTGATGGCGGCGATTCTGCATGACGTCATCGAAGACACCAAGACCGCCAAGGAGCAGTTGGCGGAAGAGTTCGATGCAGAGATCGCCGAACTGGTGGATGGCGTCAGCAAGCTGACCAAGATCGACTTTCCCACCCAGGCGGAGGCTCAGGCCGCCAGCCTGCAGAAGATGTTGCTGGCGATGACCGAAGATATCCGCGTGATCCTCATCAAGCTGGCCGACCGCCTGCACAATATGCGCACCCTGGGCGTCATGCGCCCCGACAAGGCACGCCGCATCTCGCGGGAAACCTTGGAGATCTATGCCCCCATCGCCAATCGTCTGGGCATCAACAGTATCCGCATCGAACTGGAGGAACTGGGATTCGCCGCCTACTGGCCCATGCGTTACCGGATTCTGAAGGAGGCGGTGAAGAAGGCGCGGGGGCATCACAAGGAGTTGGTCTCCACGGTGGAGACGGCGGTCAGGGAGCGCCTGCGCCAGGAAGAGGTGCATGGGGCGGTCGAAGGGCGTCAAAAACATCTCTACAGCATCTACAGGAAGATGGTGCAGAAGCGTCTCTCCTTTTCCGAGGTGGTGGATGTCTACGCCTTCCGGATCGTGGTCGACCGCCTCGATACCTGTTATCGCGCGTTGGGGGTGGTACACAATCTGTACAAACCCGTCCCCGGGCGTTTCAAGGACTATATCGCCATCCCCAAGTCGAATGGTTACCAGTCGCTGCACACCGTCCTCATCGGACCTCAGGGCGCGCCTATCGAGATCCAGATCCGCACCGAGGAGATGCACCGCATGGCGGAGTCCGGTATCGCCGCCCACTGGCTCTACAAGATCGGGGATGATACGCCGAGAAGCGCCTACAACCGCGCGTCTGATTGGCTGCAGAACGTTCTGGAGCTGCAAAAGGGCGCCGGAGATTCGGTGGAGTTTCTCGAGAACGTCAAGGTCGATCTGTTTCCGGACGAGGTGTATGTCTTCACCCCGGCAGGCGAGATCAAGGTGTTGCCGCGGGGTGCGACGGTGGTGGATTTCGCCTATGCAGTCCATTCCGACGTGGGCAACCAGTGTGTCGCCGCCCGCGTGGACCGGAAGCTGGTGCCGCTGCGCACACAGCTGTACAACGGCCAGCGGGTGGAGGTGATAACGGCGCCTGCGGGACGGCCGAGCCCCGTGTGGCTCAATTTCGTGGTGACCGGAAAGGCGCGCGCCAACATTCGCAGCTACCTGAAAAACCTTCAGCAGCGGGAATCGGTGGAGATGGGGCGCCAACTGCTGAACAGGGAACTGGCCCGCCAGGGGGCCTCGATCGATGCCCTGGACCCGGCGGCGGTGGACACCTTTTTGGAGGAGACGGGGCTGGACAGTCTCGACCACCTGCTCTCCGATATCGGGCTTGGCAACCGCCTGCCATTGCTGGTGGCGCGGCGGCTGCTGGGGGCAGAGCCGGGCGAGCTGGAACCGGCATCCGCCGACAATCTTCCCTCCGGACGGCTCGTGATCAAGGGCACCGAGGGGATGATCGTGCGCTACGCCAAGTGTTGCCGTCCGATTCCCGGTGACGCCATCACCGGCATCTTTACGCCGGGCAAGGGCATTGTGGTACATTGCCAGGACTGCCGCAATCTGGGCGAATTTCTCAAGCAGGGCGGCAGTTGGCTCGATGTGAGCTGGGAGGCCGTGGACGAGATGGAGTTTCCCACGGAGATCCGGGTGGAGGTCGGCAACAAGCGGGGCGTACTGGCGACCCTGGCCTCCGTCATCGCCAGTACTGGCTCTAACATCGAGACCGTCGGCACCCAGGAGCGTGACGGTCTGAACTCGACCATCGATTTCGTCATCACCGTGCGTGATCGCAAGCACCTTGCGCGCATCATGCGGCACATGCGGGCGTTGCCGTCGGTCCTTCGGGTTGGCCGCGTCAAGGGATGAGCCACGGGATCCCACTACATCGCAGAGGAGTCAACAATGAAGCGTGAGATTATCCGGACGGACCAGGCCCCCCAGGCGATTGGCACCTATTCCCAGGCGGTGAAATGCGGTTCAACTGTCTATCTGTCGGGACAGATTCCGCTGATTCCGGAGAGTATGGAGCTGGTTGAAGGGGATATGGAAACGCAGATCCGGCGGGTGTTCGACAACCTGCAGGCGGTGGCGCGTGCCGCCGGCGGGAGTCTGGCCGACGTGGTCAAGCTGAATGTCTTTCTTACCGATCTCAGCCATTTCCCGCAGGTCAATGCGGTGATGGCGGAATATTTCAGCGAACCTTATCCCGCGCGGGCCGCCATTGGGGTCGCGGCGTTGCCCAAGGGGGCGGGGGTGGAGATGGATGCGGTGCTGGAACTGGAGTAGTGCACACAGGATTACACGAGGAACCAAAGATGAAAAAAATCATTCTGCTGTCGCTCATGGTCTTGCTGGGGTCTGGTGTTGCCCAGGCCGAATACATCATCAAGTTCTCCCACGTGGTCTCATGGCAGACCCCGAAGGGACGGGCCGCGCAGTATTTTGCCGACGAGGTGAACAAGCGCCTCAAGGGGAAGGTCAAGGTGGAGGTCTTTCCCAATTCCCAACTCTACAACGACAACAAGGTGATGGAGGCGATGCGGCTCTCCAGGGGCAAGACCGGTCTGATGGCGGCGCCCAGCCTGTCCAAGTTCGTGAAGTTCTCCCGTCAGTTGCAGGCGTTCGATCTGCCTTTCCTGTTTCATGATCTCAGTGAGGTGCACACGCTGGCCGACTCACCGATAGCGGCCGCCATGACGGCGCCACTGGAGCGTAAGGGGATCAAGGCGTTGGGTTTCTGGGACAACGGCATGAAGGTGTTCTCGATCAAGGGCGACCGGCCGTTGCGGAAGGTGCCGGATGACTTCAAAGGCAAGAAATTCCGCATCCAGAGTTCCAACGTCCACGCCGCGATGATCGAGGCGTTGGGCGGCACCCCGCAGAAGCTTCCCTTCAAGGAGGTCTACACGGCACTGGCGCAGGGCGTGGTGGATGGCCAGGAGAACGCCTGGTCCAATATCTTCTCGAAGAAGTTCCACGAAGTGCAGGACTATATCACCGTCTCCAATCACTCCTACCTCGGTTACCTGGTGGTGGTGAGCGCCGACTTCTGGAACGGGCTGCCGGCGGAAATCCGCACCGAACTGGAGGCAATCCTCAAGGAGGCGACGGCGAAGAACCGTGAATTCGCCGCCGAAGCGGACCAAGGTGACCGCAAGAAGGTGGAAACGGCGGGGTTTGCCAAGGTGGTGGACCTTACCGACGAGGAGCGGGCCCAGTGGCGCGCCGCCACCGCCGGGGTGGAAGACCGGTTCCGCGATCAGATCGGCGCCGACCTGCTGAAACAGATCCATACGCTGCTCGGCCACTGACCTGGAGCGGTCGCCCGGCGTGGCCAGCGGGGACGTGAATCGCGCCATCAGCCTGTTCGAGCAGTTTGTGATCACGGTGGGCTTCGCCGTGGCCACGCTCATCCTGTTCGCCAGCGTGGTGATGCGCTATCTGTTGGGTACGGGCTGGATCTGGGCCCTGGAGTTGGTGCAGTACCTCTTTGCCTGGGTGGTGCTGATCGGCGCCGCCCATGGTATCCAAGCGGGCGTCCATCTGGGGATCGACGTCCTCACCCGGCGGTTTCCGCTGCCCGTGCAGCGTTGGCTGGGCCTGCTGTCAGTGGCCATCTGCCTCGGCTTCAGCATACCCACGCTGTTACTCTCGCTGGAGTACACCTACAAGGTGTGGACCTGGGGCGATCTCAGCCTCGATCTTCAGATCCCGCAATGGATACCCTATCTTGCCATTCCCGTGGGTCTCGCCCTGATGACTTGGCATCTGCTGCAGGTGGCGGGTCAGATCTGGCGCGGCGAACGGCTGCACGTGGGCCGCTCGGAGCATGACACGCAACTCGCCGGGGAGATCGAGGAGTGACCGCCGCCGTTCTCTTCGGTGGATTGATTCTGCTGTTGTTGCTCGGCGTGCCCATCGCCATCAGCCTCGGCTTCACCAGTCTCGCCTTTGTCTGGTTCGCCACCGAGGATCCACCGGTGTTGGTGGCGCAAAAGCTGTTCGACACCATGGAGCACACCACGCTGTTGGCGATCCCTTTTTTCGTTCTGTCCTCCCACTTCCTCACCACCGGTGGCGTCTCCGAGCGCTTGATCGAGTTCGCCAAGGCGCTGGTGGGGTGGATGCACGGTGGCCTGGCCATGGCGGCTGTGGTTGCTTGCATGTTTTTCGCCGCCATCTCCGGTTCCTCGCCCGCCACCGTGGTGGCCATCGGTTCCATCATGATCCCGGGCATGGTGAAGGCGGGTTACGATAAATCGTTCGCCGTGGGGGTGGTGGCCACCGCCGGCAGCCTGGGTATCCTGATCCCGCCCTCCATCCCCATGATCGTCTATGCCGATGCGGTGGAGGAATCGGTGGGCAAGCTGTTCATCGCCGGCATTCTGCCGGGGGTGGTGATGGGTGCCTTCTTGCTCGGGGTCACGTGGTTGCACGCCCGCCGCACCGGGATGCCGAGGGAACCTTGGCGGGGCTGGATGCACCTGCTCCATACCCTTCGTCGCGCCTTCTGGGGTCTGTTGCTGGTGGTCATCGTGGTGGGCGGCATCTACGGTGGCGTCTTCACTCCCACCGAGGCGGCGGCGGTGGCGGCGGTCTATTCCGCCTTCGTCGCCCTGTTCGTGCATCGGGATATGGGATTCCGTGACGTGCCACGGGTCATGCTCGACTCGGCCAGGATGACGGCCATGCTGATGTTCATCATCGCCTGCGCCATGATCTTCGCCCATGTGCTCACCGAGGAGCAGCTGCCGCAACAGATGGCGCAGCGGGTGGTGGACCATAACCTCAGCCCCTGGGCATTCCTCCTCATGGTCAATGTGATCCTCTGGTTCGCGGGCGACTTCATGGAGCCGTCGGCGATCCTGCTGATCCTGGCGCCGCTGTTTCACCCCATCGCCCTTTCCCTGGGCATCGACCCCATCCATCTGGGCATCGTCATGACCACCAATATGGAGGTGGGGATGATCACCCCGCCGGTGGGGCTCAATCTCTATGTGGCGGCAGGATTGGCCGGTATGAGCCTCGGTGCGGTCACCAAGGCGGCGCTGCCGTGGATGCTGGTGTTGATTGCGGCGCTGCTGGTGATCACCTATATCCCTTGGTTGAGCCTGTTTCTGGTGAGCGTGCTCTATTGAACTGGGATTCCGCGCATCCAGGTTGATGAGGGCCGGCCATGGCTGAATACGATGTATTCGTTGCCGGGCCAAGTTTCTCTTCGCGCGAGCAATGTATCCACTTCGAGTCCGTGAATTTTCTCCCCAAACGAACAAACCTTGCACGCCCCATGGGAAGGCGATTCCCATACACCGTTTATTCAGAAAAATAAAGCTTTGGGTGCTATTTGCCGCCTATTTGTGTAACCATGGGAAGAGATCCGGGTTCGAATGCGATAGTAGTGAGTATGGTAGAAGGTGGAAAAACGACGGCGGGGGCGGGTGACGATTCCATCTCCGAGGAACGCTTCCTGCGTGCTGCCAGGCAGTTTGAGGCGATCATTGTCAGTCAGATCGAGGTCAAGCGGCGGCTGGGCGCGGACATCAAGAACGCCATCCGCGTGGGCATGGTGGTGTTGGGCCTGATCGCCGTTTCCATTCTGATCTTGTTGCTGTCCCTCTCCTCCCAGATCAATCGCATCACCAGCGTGGTCAAGGACATGAACGGCAATGTCACCCTGATCAACGAGCAGATGGGGCAGATGAGCGCGTCCATCGACAGCATGGTGAAACGGGTGGCCTTGCTGGAGTTGATCGATCAGCAAACCGGCACCATGGACCGTGAGATGGTCAATATCACCCAGGACATCATCAAGATGCAGCCGATTCTCAAGGATATCGCCGACAACGTGGCGTTGATGAGGGACAGCGTCAGCAGCCTGTCCGCCTCCATCTCCGTCATGGATACCGAGGTGCAGCTCATGAGCCAGGATATGCACCGTATGGCCAAACCGGCCCGCAGCATGCAGAAGATGTTTCCGTTTCCATAGGATTTCCGCCATGACCGAAGACCCCAAGCGTGTGTTCGTGGAGATGGTGGGGCGGCTGAGCCGCGAGACCCAGTTGCATCTCGACGAGAGTCATTTTCATTACCAAGTGAACAAATGGGTGGTGATCACCATCTCGGTGCTGCTTATCGTTCTCGCCATCGTCAACGTCTACTACATCCGGGTGTTGTACACCAATCTCACTGGCATCATCACCAACATGGATTCCATGCACGTCAACATGCAGGATGTGTCGGGCAAGATGCAGCGCATAACCGACAACGTAAAGGCCTTCGAGGGTTCCATGCAGCATATGGTCGAGATCAACGCCCACACCTCGGCGATGGCCAAAGTGCTGCCGGCCATCGACCGCAACATGAGCAAGATGATTCAGGACATGGGCGCAATCAGCCGCGGCACCCGGGAGATGAATCTTGGCATGGCCAACATGGCCCAGCGGGTTTCGCATATGACAGGCGGTGTCGCCCTCATGCGCAACAACATCCACAACATCGCCGGTCCCATGGGAGCGATGAACCCCTTTATGCCATGAAGCCCTCTACTCGCCCGTAACCGTCACGGTTACGCGCCGCCGGTGGGGCCGGGTGCGGTGTTCCCACAGATAGATCCCCTGCCAGGTGCCGAGCGCCATTGCCCCCTCCGTCACCGGTACGGTGAGATCCATGTTGGTGAGGATGGCGCGCACGTGGGCTGCCATGTCGTCCGGACCCTCCAGGGTATGACGGAAGCGCCGGTCGCCGTCGGGCACCAGCCCGGAGAGGAAGGTCTCCAGGTCGCTGCGCACCGTGGGGTCCGCGTTTTCACACAGGATCAGCGAAGCGCTGGTATGGTGCACGAAGACGTGGCAGGTGCCGGTGCGGACCGCCGATGCACGCACCACCGCCTCCACCTCCCCGCTGATTTCATAGGTGCCCCGTCCCCGGGTGGCGATCTGAAACGACTCCTGTTTGACCATCGTATGCCCTAACCTCCATCATGCGTGGCATCGAAGTGTAACCACAACCGTATCCATTGGAAAAGGCCGCGACCACAGACGCCCTCGACCATACCCCCGTCACCGTTCTGAAGGGGGTGGGGCCGCGCAATGCCGAGAAGCTCGGGCGCCTCGGCATCGAGACGGTGCAGGATGTGCTCTTTCACCTGCCACTGCGCTATCAGGACCGCACCCGCATCACCCCCATGGGCGCCGTGCGCCATGGTGACCAGGTGGTGGTGGAAGGGGTGGTGGATCACAGCGAGGTTCGCTTCGGCCGCCGCCGCTCGCTGCTGGTACACCTCGCCGACGGCACCGGCGCGGTGGTGCTGCGTTTCTTCTACTTCTCCGCCGCCCAGCAGGCCAACCTCTCGGCGGGGGCCCGCCTGCGCTGTTTTGGCGAGGTTCGTAACGGCCCGGCGGGGATGGAGATGGTGCATCCCGAATACAAACGTGTGCAAGGTGACGAGCCGTTGGCGGTGGAGGCGCATCTGACCCCCATCTACCCCACCACCGAGGGGGTCCATCAGCTCACCCTCCGCGGCCTCGCCGACAAGGCGCTGGCGATGCTGGCGGCGGATCCTGGCGCACTGCCCGAATGGCTGCCGGCTGAGATCCGCGAACGCTTCCAACTGCCGCCGCTGCTCGATGCCGTCCAATACATCCACCGCCCGCCGCCAGATGCCGATCAGGGCCGCCTCTTCGAAGGCACCCACCCGGCCCAGCGGCGGCTCGCCTTCGAGGAACTGCTGGCCCACCAGATCAGTCTTCGCCAACTCCGCGCCCGCAGCCGCCGGACCCCCGCGCCGCCCCTCGCCGGCGACGGCGAATTGCGCGCCCGGCTGCTCGATGCTCTGCCCTTCAAGCTCACCGGTGCCCAGCATCGGGTGGCGGAGGAGATCGCCCGCGACCTGGCGGCACACCGTCCCATGTTGCGGCTGGTGCAGGGCGACGTGGGCTCGGGCAAGACCGTGGTGGCGGCACTGGCCGCGCTACAGGCGGTGGAGGCCGATCATCAAGTGGCCTTCATGGCCCCCACCGAGTTGCTTGCGGAGCAGCACCTCAAAAGCCTGCGCGGCTGGCTCGATCCGCTGGGCGTCGAGGTGGCCTGGCTCACCGGCCGCCACAAGGGATCGCGGCGGGCGGCCCTGCTGGAGACACTGCTGGAGGGGAAGGCGCGGGTGGCGGTGGGCACCCACGCCCTGTTCCAGGAAGAGGTACAATTCCATGCCCTGGGGCTGGTGATCATCGACGAACAACACCGCTTCGGCGTCCACCAACGCATGGCTCTGCGCGAGAAGGGACGCGGTGATGGCCGTGTGCCGCATCAGCTCATCATGACAGCCACTCCCATCCCCCGCACCCTGGCCATGACCGCCTATGCCGACCTCGACCTCTCCGTGATCGACGAACTGCCTCCCGGACGTACCCCCGTCACCACCGTCGCCATCCCCGACAGCCGCCGCGACGAGGTGATGGCGCGGGTGCGGGAGGCCTGCGCCAACGGACGCCAGGCCTACTGGGTCTGCACCCTGATCGAGGAGTCCGAGGCGCTTCAGTGCCAGGCCGCCGAGGACACCGCCGCCATGCTCGCCGAACAGCTTCCAAACCTGCATGTCGGTCTGGTGCATGGCCGTCTCAAGGCAGCGGAGAAAGAGGCGGTGATGGCCGCCTTCAAGGCGGGCGAGATCGAGCTGTTGGTGGCCACCACCGTCATTGAGGTGGGCGTGGACGTGCCCAACGCCAGCCTCATGATCATCGAAAACCCCGAACGCCTCGGCTTGGCCCAACTCCACCAACTGCGAGGCCGGGTAGGGCGCGGCGCGACCCGGAGCCACTGCGTGCTCATGTACCACGCCCCCCTCTCCGGCACCTCGAAAGAGCGCCTCGCGGTGATGCGCGCCACCAATGACGGCTTCGAGATCGCCCGCAAAGACCTCGAATTGCGCGGCCCCGGCGAGGTGCTCGGGACCCGCCAGACCGGCGAAATGGCCCTCCGCATCGCCGACCTCAGCCGCGACGAACGGCTCCTCACACAGGTCCAGCAGGTCGCCGACCAGATGCTCTCGCGCCATCCCGAAAACGCCCACGCCCTCGTCCGCCGCTGGCTGGGACGGAGGGAGCGCTACGGCGAGGTCTGAGCGCCGGGGAGGCACCTGTCACGGCGGGCAGGGCCGCGAACGGCCTTGTTGCCCTCTTTGCCAACAGCTTCTCCTCACCCGAATTTGCCGCCATGAGTGACCATTGCGACGAATGAAACATCGTCACGGTGGGGGCTCGACTTGCAGGGGGATGAGGGGCTACGGTCTGGAGGGTTCTGCCCGTGTATTTGGGATACCGCCCCTGTTTCTGTTTGGAACGGGCACTGAAGGGAAAGAAAAAAGGGGCGGTATCGCCCCTTTTTTGCATCGCCGGTGTTGGCCGCGGTCAACTGTACAGTGCGGGTGCGCCCGCCTGTTGGTGGATGGCGTTGACCGTTTCCGGTGACAGGCCGAGTCCCTTGGCCAGTTGGTCCAGATATTGCGCCTCCGGCTGCGAGTCGAGGTCGATGGCGAGCAGGGACATCAGATAGACCTGCTGTTCCATGCCCCGCGGTACGCTGTTGACAAGACCCTGGACATCGAGTGGCGCCTGCATTTCGCGGCGGACGAATTCCAGCTCTTCCGGGCTGACGTCACCCAGATGCTCAGTGATCTTGCGCTGTTCCTCTTCGTCGATCTGACCGTCGGCCTTGGCGGCATCGATCATGGCGCGGAGCAGCAGCTTGGCCTGTTCCTCCTCGTCGGGGGTGGCATTGATCTGTGCTGGATTCTTGCCCTGAAAGACTTCGTTGAGCATCCCACCGAGACCCCCGCCCGATCCGGCCGCGGGCGCGCTCGCCTGGGCGCCGCCGCCCAGGGAATTTAACAGACCTCCGAGGCCGCCGCCGCTTCCTCCCTGTGATCCGCCGAGCAGCCCGCCCAATGCGCCCGCCAGGCCGCCCAGCCCCGAACCGCCGGTCTGCGATCCTCCGCCGAGCATGCTGCCAAGCGCCCCGGCGAGACCGCCGCCCGCGCGGGAGCCACCAAATACCTTGCCTATACCTCTTGCCGCGACGACGCCCATTGCGACCTTGGCCAATGTTCCCACAAGACTCATTTATGTTGTCCTCATTCTGTTTGTCAGTGTTTCATGGGGCGCATTGACCCCGAAAGCCCTCCATAACATACCTGTATGCAAGGCTTCATAGTGTTGCGTATTGTAAATAATTGTGACAGGGACGCCTTTTTCGCGTGTCCAGGAATAAGGCGCAGTCTCACCCGGATGGCAGAAGACTACCATGTGGCGGCCCGCGCCAGATCCTCTGGCGTGCCCACGTCCACTGCCTTGCCTTCGGGAAACGTCTCGGCCGCCATGGGCATGTCCTTGGTGAGCGCGGCACGCATTACCGTGCCGACATAGATCTCGGGATGCGTGCGCAGGTCGGCCCCTGTCATCGCGCGTGCTAGCCAGTCGTGCATGAAGATGCTGAACCGGGGCGTCCAGACGGCGCAGAACCAGCCGAGGCGCAGGGAAGTCCGTGCAGGCTTGATTACGATATCCCTGACCCGGCCATCGGATGTGCAGTCCACCATGTCAGCCTTCGAGGGGTTGGGGGTGGGGAACAGGCCGAGCACCACTTCGGCATCGCCTTGCCCAAGCCGTTGCAGCAGGCGCGGAAACACATCGCGCGGCCGGAACTGAACATCGGGAAACCCGAGCGCGACGTTTGCGTTGCGGACGAAGGGGTAGGCCTGATCGAGGGTGAAGGGGGTGCCGTAGGGATAGCGTGTGATCAGGTAGGCGAGGTGCAGGTCGCTTCGGTGGCCGTCACCGTAGAAGCCGGGGATGTCCCACTTGCCCTCGCGCAGGATGATGAACACCTTTTTGATCCCTCCAATCCGGTAGGCCTCCAGCAGGCAGTCGGCTATCACGCGCTGCGCCCCCGCGGGCGCGCCACCGCCGGGCGGCAGTGGCAGGATCTCTTTGCTGCAAGGCAGGGGACCGAGGCGCGTTGCCCGTCCCGCTGCCGGCACGAGGCCGATGCAGGGGCGTGTATCCGGCATGCTAGAGGTCTGGTCGAGGATGTGTCCACATGCGGCTATTATCGCACGGCTGGATGATTCGGTCCGGCCGTGAAGGTCCTTGTTGCATCGCATCACCTGTCAACACCCTGCCTGGCGTTGCATGCCCTCCGGTTTGCCCCGCTTTTTCGGGGGATGAGCCGGCGCCGGATCAAACGTATCGTGTTGATGGGCGAACTGCGGGAATACGCCGCATCCGAGACGCTCATCGATGGGGAGGCGCTGGACAAGATGCTCCTCGTCGTGCTCGACGGGCGCATCGACTATTGCATCGAGCGCAGGGACCACAGCCCGCTGGAGCGCCGTTTCCTGGGGACGGGGGACGTGTGCGGTGTCCTCTCCTTCGTCAGCGACGGTCGCCGCCGCGTGACCGCCGTGGCGCAACGCCGTTGCCAGGTGTTGTGCCTCAACTGGCAGGGCATTCAACGGGTCTCACGCTACTTTCCCCGCGCTTCGGTGCTGTTGTTCCGGAATCTCGCTGCCATCCTGGGTGAGCGTATGGACGCCCGGTTGTCGCAGCAGGGGGCAGTGCTCCCCGAACTGGATAAACTGCACCGGCACGCCTCCTGATATTCTTCTGGCCCCGTGGATTCTATGGTTTCCGCCGATGTGCGATAATTCCACGCTTTGAACCCCACCGGCGGACCCCATTGAAGAGAGCGCACGGAACCCCCCTGGAGCCGAAGTGGCGTACCTGGACGCATCAGCCTGTGGCCGGGTTGCCGGCTGCCGTTGCGCCTTGGCTGCGCGATACCGGCTCGTTGACCCGCCGGGTGATCGAGTCCTGCGACGGGGACTTTCGCGTGCGTCTGCTGCGTCAACGCTGGGGGCGTCCCTTCGACAGTGAACGGCGCCTGTTGGGCAGCCGCAGCGGGATTCGGGCCCTGATCCGCGAGGTGGAGTTGTGGTGTGGCGGGGAGCCCTGGGTCTTCGCCCGGTCGGTGATTCCCGCCACCAGCCTGCACGGTCCGGCGCGGCGGTTGGCGTCGCTCGGTGAACGGCCGCTCGGCGCGGTATTGTTCGCCGACCCCCGGGTGCGGCGGGGCGACACCCAGGTGGCGCGGCTGTTGCCCCGGCATCCGTTGTTTCAGGTGGCGGTGCGCGATCTCGATGCGGTCCCCTCCGAACTCTGGGGCCGTCGCACCCTCTACCGGTTCGCCGGCCATCCGCTGCTGGTGAACGAGATCTTTCTGCCGGCGATCCCCTGATGGCGGCGCCCGAGGTCAAGCTCAACGATCTGCGTGGCCGGCGTCCACCCTGGCCCGAGCGTCTGCGCCGCTACGCCCTCCTGGTGCGTCTCAACCGGCCCATCGGCATCTTTCTGCTCATGTGGCCGGCGTTGTGGGCGCTGTGGATCGCGGGCGGCGGCCATCCCCGCTGGGGCGTGGTGGCGATATTCGTGCTGGGGGTGGTGCTGATGCGCTCCGCCGGTTGTGCCATCAACGACTACGCCGACCGCCATATCGACGGCCGGGTGGAGCGGACTTGCGAGCGGCCGTTGGCCACCGGCATGGTAACCCCGCGCGAGGCCCTGGGGGTGTTCGCGGTGCTCAGCCTGCTTGCCTTCGGACTGGTGTTGCTGCTCGACTGGCGGACCGTGGCCATGTCGGTGGTAGCGGTGATATTGGCCGCGGTCTACCCCTTCATGAAACGCTATACCCACCTGCCCCAGGTGGTGCTCGGCGCCGCCTTCGGCTGGGCGGTGCCCATGGCCTTCACCGCCCTGCGCGGGGAGGTGCCGCCAGTGGCCTGGGTGTTGTTTGCCGCCACCGTGATCTGGGCCCTGATCTATGATACCGAATATGCCATGGTGGACCGCGAGGACGACCTCAAGATCGGCGTAAAATCCACCGCCATCCTGTTCGGACGGCGGGACCGGCTGATCATCGGCCTCCTCCAGGTGGTGATGCTTGGCCTGCTGGTCTGGGTGGGATGGCTGGCAGGGCGGGATGGCTTCTATTACGCCGGCCTCACCATCGCTGCCGTGCTGGCCGCGCGCCAGCAGTGGATGATCCGCGGCCGAGAGCCCGCTCAATGCTTTCGCGCCTTCCTCGACAACAACACCTTCGGCATGGTGATCTTCCTCGGCCTGTTTCTCGACTATCTGCGCTGATCGGGAGGTGGCGGGCCGGCTCAGGTCTCCGTCCTTGCCACCGCCCAGACATCCACCCGCGGAACCCCCGCCTTTTGCAGCAGGCGGGTGAGCTCGGCGACCGTACTGCCGGTGGTGACCACATCATCCAGTATCGCCACATGGTCTGCGTTCAACGCATGCCTCAGCGCGAAGACACCCCGCACATTGCGCTGGCGTTCCTTACCCTTCAGGCCCACCTGCGGCGGGGTGAAGCGGGTGCGCATCACGGCGCGGGCCTCCACCGGGATGCCGAACCGTCGGCCCAGGGGGCGGGCCAGCTCCAGGGACTGGTTGAAGCCCCGTTCTCGCAGCCGCCGGGGGTGAAGGGGCACCGGCAGGATACGTTGCGGCCACTGCGACAGGTTCCGTTCAAGGTGATCGCCCAACAATTCGGCCAACAGGCGCCCATTGACCAGCCGGGCATGGAACTTGAGATCACCGATGAGACTGTCCACGGGATGGGTATAGCGCAACGGGATATGGCTGCACTCAAAGGGGGGCGGACGCCGAGCGCACCGGCCGCACAGGGCGCCCTCGGGCGCCGTG
>Ga0256841_1001672_pt1 | contig 18555 bp, 14 predicted proteins | sample 356308metaG_FD_185971 | JGI IMG/M metagenome (GOLD analysis project Ga0256841, IMG submission 185971) | Hydrothermal vent microbial communities from Mid Atlantic Ridge, Atlantic Ocean - 356-308 | ecosystem: Environmental > Aquatic > Marine > Hydrothermal vents | place: Atlantic Ocean: Mid... | reverse complement strand
CCCGGCACCTACGAGTTGCGCTATATCCAGAAGGGGAACGAACGTAAAATGCTTGCGGCTGTGCCCTTGAATGTGGTGCCGATGACTGCCAGCCTTCAGGCTGCCGATACAGCCGCCCGCGGTGATACGGTTCAGGTCATCTGGGAGGGTCCGGCCCATCGCCGCGATACCCTCATCATCGCCAAACCGGGATCCGACAGCGCCGAGGCCTTTGCCAGCGTTGCCGGTGGTTCGCCCGCTACGCTTTATGCGCCGATGGTCGCGGGGGATTACGAAATCCGTTACATCTATGGTCCGCTGAACAAGGTGCTGGCCACCATTCCGCTGAAGGTGGAGTAAAAGAACAGAACAAGGGGCGATATTACAATTGCCCCTTGTTATATTCCTTATAATGAATATATGTCGACCGGCAGGCATTTACTCAGAACCCGAACAGGAAAAACAGATGTTCAACCCATTCAACAGCCCGCAGCCCGCGGCTGCCCGGCTTTCAATGGCCGATGCCATCGAACAGGTGGCACGCGGCGACATGGCCCTGATCGACGTGCGTGATATCAGCGAGGTCAGAATAAGCGGCAAGGCAAAAGATGCTCTGCATATTCCGCTGATGTTGCTGAACAGCAAAGCCGACCCACGCAGCCCCGAATGTGAGTCCTCACTGGACACGGCAAAGCCCGTCGGCCTTTACTGTGCAACTGGTGCACGCTCACATTTGGCGGCGCAGATGCTCTCAAAAATGGGATACCAGGCCGTCTTCAACCTTGGGGGGCTCTATGACTGGGCTTCCGCCGGCGGGCAGGTGGAACCGATCTGATCCACCGCCTTTGCCAGCAATCACATCTCAGAAATGGATGGCCCGGCCATAAGCATCCAGAACGCTCTCGTGCATGGCCTCGCTTAGTGTCGGATGCGCGAATACCGTCTGCATCAACTCGGCCTCTGTCGTTTCCAATGTTCTGCCGATGACAAACCCCTGGATAAGCTCTGTCACCTCCGGCCCAATCATATGGGCCCCCAACAGGGCCCCGGTTTTGGCATCAAATATGGTTTTCACCATCCCCTCGGCATCCCCCAATGCAATCGCTTTGCCGTTGCCGATAAAGGGAAAACGCCCCACCTTGACGGCAAAACCCAGCTCTTTTGCCCGTGCCTCGGTATAACCGACCGATGCAATCTGAGGGCTGCAATAGGTACATCCCGGAATACTCTCGGCCTTGACCGGATGCGGCTTGAGACCGGCAATCAATTCGGCGACCATAACGCCTTCATGGCTGGCTTTGTGCGCAAGCCAGGGTGGCGCGGCGATATCGCCAATTGCATAGAGGCCGGCAACCCCGGTGCGGCAGAATTCATCCGTCACCACATGCGTGCGGTCAACCTTTACACCCAGCTTCTCCAGCCCCAGATTTTCAACATTGCCAACAATACCAACTGCAGAAATCACCGTATCAAAGTGCTGTTTTACCAGTTTTCCGCCGGTTTCGATATGGGCGGTAACTCTGGATTTGCTTCGATCCAGCTTTTTGACGGTCGATTTTTCAAGGATGTTCATTCCCTGTTTCAAAAACTGCTTCCTGGCCAATGCGCTTATTTCCGCGTCCTCAACCGGCAACACCCGGTCCATCACTTCGACAACAGTAACATTGGCCCCCATTGTATTGAAAAAGCTGGCGAATTCTATTCCAATCGCCCCGGAACCGATAACCAGAAGGTCTTTGGGCATATGCGGTGGCGCCAGCGCATGTTTGTACGACCAAACACGTTGACCGTCGGCCTCAAGCCCCGGCAGATCGCGGGCGCGGGCACCTGTGGCAAGGATTATATTTTTTGCCGTCAGTTCCTCTTTGCCTTTTTCGCCTTCCACTGACACGCGCCCAGGTGCAGACAGGCTTGCCTGCCCCATCACAACGGTAACCTTGTTCTTTTTCAGAAGATGGCCAACCCCGCCTGACAGTTGCTTCGCCACACCACGTGAGCGCTTTACCACCGCATCAAGGCTGACAGACGGTTCCTTGACGGAAAGGCCAAATTCATCTGCGTGCTGCATCAGATGGAACACTTCGGCCGAACGCAGCAAGGCCTTTGTTGGAATACAGCCCCAGTTCAGACAAATTCCGCCAAGGTGTTCTCTCTCGACAACCGCGGTTTCAAGACCAAGCTGGGCCGCACGAATAGCCGCCACATAGCCCCCCGGCCCTGCGCCGATTACAATCAAGTCATACTGTCTGGAGGCCATATGTATCCCCTGTCGCATAGGCTGGGTTCAGAATTGGTTTGATATTAAACTATCTGCAATTCCGCATCAACACAGGCCGAAATACAGTTTCGCCAATATATTGCTAACAACATGAATAAAAAGGGAAACTTTCTAAATCGCCTCCTCGTGCAGGACCGACGCATAACCGCCATTACGAATGAACTCGGCTTCGGTTGCGGTATCTGTCCGTTTCAGCGCAGGATTCCGATAAGGGAATCGCCCGAATTTTCGGATCACTTCCCGGTGTGCCTTGGCATGCAGCAGGTTGCCTGCCCCGGTCTCTGGCATATGGCTCAGCATCAGGCGAATGCAGCGGTCCTGATCCGCCAGGCATTCGGAATGCATCAGCGGCAGAAAATAGAACTGCCGTTCAGGTTCCGGAACCCGCATGTCCCAACCTTTGTCGATCGCCTTTTTTGCCACGGCACGCGCCAGTTTGTCTGTCGCAAAGGCCCTGCCATCATCACGAAACATATTGCGTGGAAACTGGTCAGTCAAAATCAGATAGGCCAGCAAAGACTGCGGGTCCAGCTTCCAGTCGGTCAGGCCGCCGTCGCGGGCGTCCTCCCATAACGTCTGGAATCTGCTGCGGATCTCATCATCGAGGGACTCCTCGGCCTTATACCAGCCAGCAGGGCCAACCTCGTTCAACCAAAACTCATTCACATCCTGCGGGGTTTGCATGGTACCCTCCCTTTACGCCGCATGCCCCCAAGTAAAGTGAGCGTTACAAAATCTTTACCATTTGGCAATGCACAAAATGCGACAGACATTACAATTCGTCCTCATTGTGGTGAACACTCTCCTGAATCGCCTCTTGCGCGGCTTCTACGGCCACGGGGGATGCAGATGGCAAAACCGGCACATAAGGCGCCGTTTCCTCGACAGGCGTCGTATCCCGTTGTGTCATCCGCCACGCCGCATAGAGCGCCAGGCTCAGCATCAACAACGCGTTGAAGGCAAAATACCCGCCGGGACCAACTGCCCCCATCAGCCAGCCAATGATCAGCGGGCCAGCAATGGCGCCCAACCCGTTGGCAAAGACCAGCCCCCCTGAAGCCGCCGCCATATCGTCGTGTTCAAGAAAATCATTGGTATAGGCAATAAGCAGCGCATAAAGCGGGCTGGACATGCCACCGACCATGAACCCGGCGGCCAACAACAGATAAAAACTGTTGCCGAACAGATAGGCAATTCCGGCCGAAACAGCACCAATAAGCGCAATGGCAAAAATCAGGTTGCGCCGATCCATGCGGTCCGACAGCCACCCGATGGGAAATTGCAAGACCATCGCGCCTATTGAGATAGACGCCACAAACATGGAAATTTCGGTCAGGGTAAAACCGGCCTCCGAGGCATAGACGGCTGCCATACCGAATTGCGCCGAGAACAGTCCTCCCAAAATGAACATGCCAACAAATCCGAGTGGCGAAACGCCATACAATGCCCGCAGCGAAAGTGGTTTGGCCGTTTCAAAGGCAGGTGTGGGGCTGATCGAGAGCAGAATCGGCGCAAAGGAAATCGAAACCAGAACCGAAGGGATGACAAAAAGCACGAAACCGCCGGGATCCCCCATGGCCAGAAGCCCCTGCCCGGCAACCACGCCCGCCATTTGAACGATCATGTAGAGCGAAAGGGCCTTGCCGCGGTTTTCATTTGTCGAGGAATTGTTAAGCCAGCTTTCCGCGGTCACATAAACGCCGGAAAAGCAAAACCCGATCACCATGCGCCCCAAGGTCCATGAAACAGGATCCGCCAGAACAGGATAAAGGATCAAAACCGCCGAAATGAACGATGCCAGGGCCGCAAACACGCGCACATGCCCCACACGCCGGATCATTTCCGGCGTCGCCCGGGAACCCCCAAGAAAGCCCAGAAAATAAGCCGACATGATCACCGACATTTCAAAGGTCGTAAAACCCTCGATGCCACCGCGCACCCCCAGCAAGGAGCCCTGCAGGCCATTGCCAACCATCAGCAGCAGAATCCCGAGAAGAAGCGGCCAAGAGCTTTTCAGAACCTGGATCATGATATCCTCGCGCATTTATCCATAGGCATCATGACGTGATTCTGTACTGATCTGTGTTGAAAGAACGACTTTTAGCGTCGCCTTTGTATTGCCGGCAACAGCAATGAGGCATCCCCGTAGGAAAAAAAGCGATAGCGGTTTTCGATGGCGTGGGCATAAATCCGGCGAATTTCCTCAACACTCATGAAGGCTGACACCAACATCATCAATGTCGATTTGGGGAGGTGGAAGTTGGTCAACAGACCATCTGCGACCCTGAATTCATAACCCGGCCGAATGAAAATATCGGTAAAACCGCGCCAAGGCTGAAGCCGCCCGTCGGCCGATGCTGTCTCTATCAGGCGCAGGGCCGTGGTGCCGACCGGGATGATCCGCCCGCCCCCAGCCTGGGTCTGAAGGATTTCTTCAACGGTTCGGGCTGTCACCTCCCCCCATTCGGCATGCATTTTATGTTGGCGGATATCATCCACCTTGACCGGCAAGAAAGTACCGGCCCCCACATGCAGCGTGACTTCGGAAAACTCTATGCCCTTATCGCGAAGGGTTTCAAGGAGCGGATCATCAAAGTGAAGCGATGCCGTCGGAGCGGCAACTGCCCCTGCATGACGCGCGAAAACCGTTTGGTAATCGGTCTTGTCGCGGGCATCCGCCGGGCGGCGTGACGCAATATAGGGTGGCAAAGGCATTGCCCCGATCCGCGCCAGTTCCGCGTCAAAGGCATCTGCGTCCAGATTGAAACGCAGATGCGCCGTCCCGTCTTCGCACTTGGCTTCCAGAGTCGCATTCAGGGCCTCGGAAAACCGGATGATCTCTCCCTCCCGGATTTTTTTCAGGGGCCTTAACAATGCGCGCCAGCCCCCGTTCGCCACCGGATCAAGGAGCGTTGCAGCAATGGCAGCTTGTACTTGGCCCTGCGCGCTCATTCGCTGCCTGACGCCGCTCAGCCGGGCCGGGATCACTTTGGTATTGTTCAAAACCAGCCGGTCCCCTGGCAACAGGATATTTGGCAAATCAGTGACCTGCAAATCCTGAATGTCTCGCCCGCTCTCGGCCAATAACAGCCGCGCCGATGTGCGTGGCCGCACCGGCCGCGTGGCGATCAGCCCCTCGGGCAGGGTAAAATCAAAGTCAGACAGTTTCATGTCAGCCTAGTTTTTCAGTTTTGGCGGCGGGCGACGGAATATTTCCCGAAACATTCCCGGTGTTAATATCGACAGCGGATTTACTTTTACCTTCGGACGTTCGGACGTGCCGACAATACGGAAGTTGAACCCGAACAGTCCCTCTCCTTTTCGTGTCAAGGGCCGACCAACCATGTTTACCGCATAAAACGGGGAAATCACGCCCTGCATATTCAACTGCTTTGTTCCCAGATTATAATAGCCGTCCATGGAAACGCCCATGGAGGGGCCGACGGCGCTGCTTCTGGTTATGATAACCTGATTTGGCGTCAAGCGAAAAAACGCCTCGACATTGGCAAAAGATATGCCACCGCCATTCAGTTGATCCAACAACCCGATAACCGAGATGGCATTCAACAATTCTGCCAATGCCGATGCCCCTTTTACCCGTGTATTCTTGACCGTGAGACGCCCGTCATAGCTGCCAATCTCGCCTTTGCGCGGGATCAGGATCAGATCCATGGAGCCGCCATAGACCTTGTCAAGCACATCGGCGGATCTGAAAACACCGCCGGCATCTTTTGAGCGAATACGGATTGCCGTGCCGCCCTTGTCCGGCGCCAGAGTGCCACTGATTGCCGTTCCGCGATTGACGCGGGCCGTGAAACTGCCGTTGAAAGCCGGCCGCGAGGAAAATTTGCCGCGCAGGCTGGTCAGCGTAATGCCCTCGGAGACGATCAGACGATCGAGGTTCAGAGTCAGCGGGCCGCCGGACCCGGTGCCACCGGCGCGTCCGAAACTTGTCTTTCTGAGGTCAATCATTCCGCCGCTGACGGTGATTGCCGGGGATGCGCCCTTGCCCCGGCCTGTCAGGGTAACAGGGGCATCAAGCCAGCCGCCGACCTTCACCCGCTTGAAACGCGCGGTTTTCAGCGCCCCGGATGACGTGAGGGAGATAGCGCCCGTGGCCGTCAGACCGGCGGCGTTTATCGCCAGATTTTCGATAACCGGCGGTGTTCCCAACCGGCCGGAAACCTTCAGGCTTCCCTTTGTTCTTGCCGGCTTGCGCCAGCCCAGATCAACCAGTCGGAGTTGTAGATTAACCAGATTTGAGCTTAGCTGGAAACGCGAGGCCTGCCCGCGCGCCAAAGCGATTTTTATGTGGCCGGTTCCGGCGCCTTTGACGCTGCCTTTCGGAAGGCCGATACGGAATTCGTCAATGAACCTTTGCGACAGTTCCACTGTTCCCTCAACCGTTGAACGGCCTTTGAATTGCGGATCCAGTTTTTGCACCCAGCGCCCTTTGACCGGGACCAGTCCCAGTTTTCCGGCACCCGAAATTTCAATCATCGCCTGGTTGGCGTTCACCGTCAGTTTTGGTGCTGAAAGAACGCGCCCCGGAACCAGCTTGTCACTGCGCACATCCGAAAGATGGGCCGTCAGGTCAAAAAAGACATCCTCTGTTGGCACCTTCAGCACAAGCGGCAGGCGTATCTCTCCCTCGACCTTTGCCTTGCCCGTTGCCAAATCCACCGGCTGGCCAGCCTTGCTCAGAAACTCGAACGGGGGATTGTCCAGCAAAGCCAGGGCGGCGGGCACACTGCTCTCTGAACGCAGCGTGATCACCGCTGACGCGGGTTTTTCCCGTATATCCGGAATGTGAAAAACAGTGCCGCTGCCGTTTATGGTTTCACCGTTCGGTGCGGTGACAAACCCCTCTTCCATTACCACCGTGAACGCATTGTCAGCAATGGTGGCATACCCCGAGGCCCCCTGCACCGGCGGCATCTTTTTCATGAAGCGCGTGCTGATATCAGCGAAATCATATCCGACCGAGAAAATGGGGGCTTCTCCGGGATTGAGCCGAATGGCGCCTTTGGCATCGGTAATTTCCCCAGCCAGAACGTTATCGCGGATCCATTCGCGCGTTTTGGGAACCATCGCAACCGGCCACAACTTCAACAAGGCCGGCGCGGTAATCTGATTGACTTCCATGTCCAGTGCCAGCGACCAGCCGTTTTCACCGGCACTGACTTTCCCCGAGGCTGAGAACCGTCTTTCACCATCCTCAAGAACGGCTTGGCCAATATCGAGGGTCAAAGGGTTCAATCGCAAGCGCAGATCTGCGGCCCCCCCGCTGAAATCCAGCGGCGACTCAAGCAGGTCTGCAGATTCAAAATGTGCCTCTGACAACTTGAACTGCCCCAACAGAGTTTGCGGCAGCCCATCTTCTATATCCCGCAGATACGCTGTCCCTTCGGCGCTCAGGCTCAGAATATCCGTTTGAAGAGAAAATTCCTCAAAGCGGATTTTCTGGGCCGCCGGGTCAAAGGACAGATAAGCCTTTCCCGATGTGAACTTTACAGGCTTTGCACCTTCGGCGGGATTAATCGCCCCTGCCCCGATTTGCAGGGTTGCGTCCATCTTGCTAAGCAGTCCGGTTTCACCGATACCGGCGCGAAAAGCCCCGGAAATAGGTGCATCTACCACAGACAGCCAGGCCAATGCCGGAACCTGCGTGGCAATGTCCCGAGCATCCACCCCGGCAACACTTGCGCCAAAACTTGCGACACGCGATCCCTTTTGAGTTTTGAAAGAGAACTCGGCCTCTGCCGTTGTTTGCGGAAGGGCACCGGTTTTTTCGGTTTCAGACAGCTCTGCGTTACCGATTTTAAGCGCCAGGCTGATATCAACGCTTTGCGCATTTTGCTCCATCAACAGGCGCCCGTCGGTCAACAGCCAGTTTCGCCCGACCCGCGCATCCTCAAAATTCAGCGTCAGTGAATTTGCCTGGATTACATCGATTGTTGCAAGCGCCGGGAGTTCGAACATCCTGTCAACGCTCTCGAGGACATCCGAGAGCGATCCGGCAGCCGCAAAAGAACTGTCCGCAGCCCCCAGCGACAGATCAAGTTTGCCGTTGGGGGCGCGGCGCAGACTAAGCTCTGCACGGCTCAAACTCAGGGTTCGTGCCAGGATTCGCCCCTTCAACATGGAAGAGAGAGAGAGTGACGTATGCGCCTGCTCGATACGCACGAGTGGCCGGTTGCCCTGATCGACAAAAGCCAGATTCTGCAGGTTTATTCCCGGCGCCCAGTCATCACCAATCTGAAAGCTGATCTTTCCTATTCCCACATGCCCGGCCGGCAGTGTCTGGTTGATTTTCGCTTCCACCCGCGCCCTGAGCCATTCCGGGGCCTCGATCTGCATCCCCGTCAGCCTCAGGAACAGAACCGCCCCGATAACCAGTTGCAGGCTGAGGCTGAGCAGCAGCCAAAGACCGAACCGTCTTTTCCGGCCACGCTTCTTTTTCCGGGCCGCTTTTCCGGGCCGCCGATCTTCGGGCTCCTCGCTTGACACTTCGGCAACGGCTTCGGGGGGGGACTCGGCCTGGCCCTGGGCTTCCTGCTTTATTTTCGCGCGAACCGTCTTCATAGTGAAACCGCATAACACTCTGAAAGGAAACCCACCATGACAAAACCAGTTGCCGGGGAACCTGCGCCGGACTTTACCCTTCCCGCCGATGACGGAACAGCAGTCACCCTTTCAGCCATGCAACCTTCCCCGGTGGTTCTCTTTTTTTATCCCAAAGACGATACTCCGGGCTGTACCATTGAGGCCCTCGAATTCTCGGCCATTCTATCAAAATTCAAAGCCCTTGACGCTCAAGTTTTCGGCATATCAAAGGATACGCTGGCCAAACACGAAAAATTTCGCTGCAAGCATGATCTTGCCGTCCCGCTTCTCTCGGATTCCGATAATAATGTTTGCCAACAATATGGTGTGTGGGGAGAAAAGAAAATGTTTGGCAAAACCTACATGGGCATATTGCGCAGTACTGTACTGATCGACGGCCAGGGAAGAATTGCCAAAATCTGGTCAAAGGTGAAACCCGCCGGCCATGCGGCGGATGTCCTGGCGGCGACCGAAACACTGGGAAAAGCATCATGAGCACCCAAACGCTGTCTGGCATGGCCGAAACTGTTCTGACCTGTGCTGACGGCAAGGCAAAAACGGCCCTTTCCCGGCAATTCGCGCAAGACTGGATGCAATCAAGAGAAAGCGGCACGCCCCTGCCGATCGGAACCGCAAATCCACCCGATCACCCCGCCCGGCCGGAAAATCCACCGCTGCTGTCGCCGCGGGATGTGCCACGCCGCAGGCCCGGAACCCCGGAAGGGCGCATCGCCCTGCTGCATGCGGTTGCCCATATCGAACTGAACGCTGTCGATTTGCACTGGGATATTATTGCCCGGTTTACCGACACTCCAATGCCAATGGGGTTCTATGACGACTGGGTGAAAGCCGCCGCCGAGGAATCCAGGCATTTCAATCTGATATGCGACTGCCTTGAACAACACGGCAGCCATTATGGCGCCCTGGCGGCACACGCCGGCATGTGGCGCGCCGCACAAGACACGAAAAACGATCTGATGGGGCGCCTGGCCGTTGTCCCCATGGTATTGGAAGCCCGCGGTCTCGACGTGACGCCGGGCATGATAGAAATCTTTCGCAACCATAAAGATGCCGCCACGGTTGACGCCCTGGAAGTCATTTACCGCGAAGAGGTTGGCCATGTGGCCTATGGCTCGAAATGGTTCCATTTTTTGTGCGGACGCCATGAGATGGACCCGAAAGAGACGTTCCACGCATTGGTGCGCAGGTATTTCCACAGCCCGCTGCGCCCCCCCTTCAACGAGGAAAAACGCGCCGAAGCGGGATTGCCGCCTGATTTCTACTGGCCGTTGACCGGCGACGCGTCCTGAGTCCCCGCCCCAAAGAAACGAGGGGGTGCGACATTCCGCACCATCTCCGCAAAATAGGCGGCGAAAATCGGCAAAAACCCGCCTGTTCTTGCGGCAAACCGGCGCGAAACCTTTAGAAACGCTCAAATTTCTTGTCGTGAGGTTTTGCGCCCGTTAATCAGATTGAGACAATGCGCAAAGGGGAGCGCGGCGGCCACCTGGATAGCCGGACAAATCCACAGGACACGGACAATGGGACGGGGATAGTGAAAACACGTATGATGGCGAAACTGAATCACACTTTGGCACGCTGGTTTCCAGAACGTCGGGTTTTTCTGCGTTCCGAAAATGAAACACGTTTCATTCGTCTGGCGCCGACAACACAACTGATCGCCCTTGCCGGGGCCGGCACAGTTGTCGCCTGGTCGATCATTGCAACCGCCTTTTTGTTGATGGACAGCATCGGCTCGGGCAACCTGCGCGAGCAGGCCAAACGTGAGCATGTGGCCTATGAAGCCCGCCTGAACACCTTGTCGGCAGAACGGGATGCAAGGGCAAAAGAAGCCGAACTGGCGCATCAGCGTTTCAATCTGGCCCTTACCCAGATTTCAGAAATGCAGTCTGCCCTTCTCGCCTCGGAAGATCGCCGGGGCGAACTTGAAAAAGGGATCGAGATCATCCAGGCGACCTTACGCCAAACCATGCAGGAGCGTGACAAAGCCCGGAAAACCGCCGAGGCGGCCGAGGCGCGTCTGGCAGACAGCACCGCGATCGCAGCCAACGATGCGGGACGTGTATACGATATGGAGGGGACGGTTGATTTCCTGACATCTGCCCTGACCACCACGGCTGATGAGCGTGAGCGGATTGCGCAAAAGGCGGACAAAGCCGAAAAAACGGTTGATGAACTGATTTTGGAGGCAAAGCTTGCCCAAGAGCGCAACGACCTGATTTTTTCGCAGCTTGAGGACGCCGTAACCGTTTCCCTCACCCCGCTCGACAAAATGTTTAGGGCTGCCGGACTGCCGACGGATAAAATACTCGAAACGGTACGCCGCGGTTATTCCGGACAGGGCGGGCCACTGACGCCGCTTTCCTTTTCCACAATGGGCGGACGGGTTCCCTCAGCCGATACTTTGCGGGCCAACTCCATCCTGTCATCCATGGACCGGATGAATCTCTATCGTATTGCGGCCCAGAAAGCCCCCTTTGCACTGCCGGTCAAAAGTGCTTTTCGCTTTACCAGCGGTTTTGGATACAGGCGTGATCCGAAAACCGGCGGGCGCCGTTTGCACAAGGGAACCGATTTTGCGGCCAGCATCGGCACACCAATCTATTCGACCGCCGATGGAGTCGTCATAAAGGCCGGTTGGGGCAAGGGATATGGCCGCGTCATCGAAATCCAGCATGCCTTCGGTATCGAAACCCGCTATGCACATCTTTCGAAAATTCGTGTGAAAGTTGGCGATAGGGTCTCGCGCGGACAGAGAATTGGTGATATGGGGAATTCTGGCCGATCCACCGGATCACATCTTCACTATGAAATCCGCATTGGTGGCAAAGCCGTCAATCCGATGAAATTTATCAAGGCAGCACAAGATGTTCTCTAAAAGCAGAATCAACGAGCCCGGCCCGAAACAGGCCACAGACAGCGCCAAAGGTAAAGCCGCCGAGGCATCTACCACAAAACCCGCGAGCGAATCTCTGGCGACAACCCCAAAGGCAAAACCGCCCGCGTCGATCTTGTCCTCTGATCTGTTGATCAAGGGAAATCTGAAAACGACCGGCGACATTCAGATCGAAGGCCAGGTTGAAGGCGACATTCGCGCCCATCTTCTGACTGTGGGTGAAGGCGCTATCGTCAAAGGTGAAGTGATCGCAGATGACGTCGTTGTCAACGGGCGCGTCGTCGGGCGCGTTCGCGGCCTGAAAGTCCGCCTGACCTCAACCGCCCGGGTTGAGGGTGACATCGTTCATAAAACGATCGCAATTGAATCAGGCGCGCATTTCGAAGGTTCCGTACAGCGGCAGGATGACCCGTTGAATACCTCGGGCGGCAAAACCCCGCTTCCGGCCGCCGCACGCAGCGCAGAGCCGTCAAAGTAGGCCACGCCTCTTACCTGAAAACGTTGAAAGGGCATGCCACCAACAGCATGCCCTTTTCCTTTTCAATCCGCCCCTATTCCTCATCCCGCAGCACATGCCGGTAAATATGCCATGAGGCATGGCCCAGAACCGGCAAAACGACAAGCAACCCCAGAAAAAACGGGACCATGCCAAGAAACAGCAAAACAACAACGGTCAGCCCCCAAAACGCCATGACCCGGAAATTGGCCAAGACCGTCTGAACGCTGACAATCATTGCCGTGACAAAATCAATTTCCTTGTCCATCAGCAAAGGCAGACCAACCACTGAAACAGAAAAAATTGCTGCGGCCAGCAGCCCACCGACAATCGTTCCGACAATCAGCATTGTCATGCCGTTTGGAGTGAAAAACACCTCATAACTGCTCATGATGTTTGTCATGGCGGACATGCCCAGAAACAATGTGAAAATCAAATGCGCGACAAAGGCCCAGAACATGAACACAATCAGCATCAGGGCGCAGATCGAAGGGATTTGCCGGTTTTTCTGGCTATAGACAACGCTCATGACGCTTTTCCAATCCGGGCGCTTTCCCTGTTCCAGCAGATGGCTGACTTCATACAACCCCACGGCGGCAAAGGGCCCCAGCAGCGGAAAGCCGAACACGCCGATGACCAGCCAGTATATTTCACCAGTTTTTCGTGACAACCACCATAGGGCAAGCCCCCCCAGCACATAGATGCCGGCAAAAAACAAGCCGAACACGGGGGCCTGTCGAAAGTCTTGCCAGCCCTCATTGAGCGCGGCCCGGATGTCTGAAACGGAGATCAGATGTATATCGGGAATTCTTGATGGGGGCTTATGCGTTACATCACTCATGCCTGTCTGTCCTTTCGCGCGTTACAGTACAAGCTAATCAGCAGGGTACATGCGAGGCAAGAAAAAACAGGGGCAGGCCGGGGCTGTTCAGTGCCCGCTTTGCAGCGGCAACATGTATTTCGCGCAGCCCCTCTGTGCCTTATGCATCACCGGACTGCGCTTCGGCCCGGCTCTTGCCAGCGACATCCTGTGCCAGCGTCGCCGCCATGAACCGATCAAGGTCGCCATCCAGAACGCCCTGGGTGTCGGACGTTTCCACATTGGTGCGCAGGTCTTTGACCATCTGATAGGGTTGCAGAACATATGAGCGTATCTGATTTCCCCATCCGGCATCCCCCTTGGCATCATGTGCTTCCTGAACAGAAGCGCTGCGTTTATCCAGTTCCATCTGGTACAGGCGGGATTTCAGCGCCTTCATGGCAATATCACGGTTCTGATGCTGCGATTTGACCGAACTGGTGACAACAATTCCCGTCGGGATATGGGTAATCCGGACCGCTGAATCCGTTGTATTCACATGCTGCCCCCCGGCCCCGGAAGACCGATAGGTATCAATGCGGATATCGGCTGGATTTACCTCAATTTCAATGTTGTCATCAACCACCGGGTAGACCCAGACCGAACTGAAAGAGGTATGCCGGCGCGCAGCACTGTCATAAGGTGATATGCGCACGAGCCGGTGTACCCCGGATTCCGATTTCAACCAGCCATAGGCATTCGGGCCGGAAATCTTGTAGGAAGCCGAGCGGATGCCGGCCTCTTCTCCTGGCGTTTCCGACTGTAATTCAACCTTGTATCCATGCTTTTCAGCCCAGCGGATATACATGCGCGCCAGCATGCTGGCCCAGTCGCAGCTTTCGGTCCCCCCTGCCCCGGCATTGATTTCCAGAAAGGTGTCATTGCCGTCGGCCTCGCCACTCAACAATGCTTCCAGTTCTTTCTGGCGGGCTTTTTCAGCCAGATTCTTCAAGGCATCTTCCGCTTCGGTGACGACCTCTTCGTCTTCTTCCATTTCCCCCAGTTCTATCAGTTCCACATTGTCGGAAAGTTCCCTGGAAATGGATTCATAGGTCTCCATAGCATCGACCAGCATCTGCCGTTCACGCATCAGTTTTTGCGCTTTGGCGGGATCATTCCACAGATCCGGGTCCTCAACACGCGCATTGAATTCCTCAAGACGATGCTGAGCCGTGTCCCAATCCATTCTCTGGCGCAGAAGCTCTAACGATTTCTCGATTGCTTCCACCGTGTTCTGTGCCTCTGCACGCATGCGATCTCTCTTTCCGAAGTGGGGTACTGACCAGCGTGATAGCAACCTGTGCGGGGGCGGGCAAGCCGACCGGGATCAGTATTGCCCACCAGAGGTAACAGAACCAAAACTGGCCTTGCCGCCAATTTTCGCCGTACCGCCACTTGACGTTGTCACAACCTTGCCCTGGTCAGCATTTTCGCCAACGGCAAACAGCGGCAGGTTCGCCCCCATTGCAAAGCCACCGTCAAACGCAACACCGAATACCGGTTCCTCACCATTGCGAAAATACTCGGCCACAACGCCGTCTCCGCTGGCATCATCCGGCAGTCGCGCACCTGTGAACCTGTCAATCTTGATAAAATGGCCACCGGGCGGAACCCTGAAAGGCCCGCCGCCGTATTTCTTGATCGCCTGTTTCATGAACTGGGTAAACACCGGACCGCATAGAGAACCGCCATAGGCCCCGCGCCCCATTGGCCGCGGGTTATCATAACCGATGTAACATCCGGCAACGATGTTTGACGTAAAGCCGATAAACCACGCATCGCGTGAGTCATTGGTGGTTCCGGTCTTGCCCGCAACGGGCACCGGCAAATTGACGGTACGGGAGGCGGTGCCGCGCCTGACCACATCTTCCATCATTGATCGGATCTGATAGGCGGTGATCGCATCAATGACGCGTTCGCGATCTGACACAATGCGCGGTGGCTGACCGGGTGGCAATTCCGGTTTGGCGCAGTCCTCGCAGATACGTTTGTCGTGGCGAAAAATGGTCTTGCCCCAACGGTCCTGAACCCTGTCCACCAGCGTTGGCTCAACCCGCTCGCCACCATTTGCCAGCATGGCAAAGGCTGCAACCATCCGGTACAATGTTGTTTCCTGTGAGCCAAGCGCATTGGCCAGATACGGATCCAGCCGGTCATAGACCCCAAAGCGTTCCGCATATTGTGCAACGGTATCCATGCCGATTTCCTGCGCCAGACGGATCGTCATCAGGTTGCGCGAATGGACAATGCCGGTGCGCAAAGGGGTTGGACCATAAAACCTGTTCTCGGCGTTTTTCGGGCGCCAGATACCTTCGGCCGTCTGCACCTCAATTGGAGCGTCGATGATGATTGTGGCCGGGGTAAACCCGGAATCAAGCGCTGCGGAATAGACAAATGGCTTGAAGGCAGAGCCCGGCTGCCGCGTGGCTTGTGTCGCTCTGTTAAACACCGAGGCCTGATAGGAAAACCCGCCCTGCATGGCAATCACCCTGCCGGTGTTGACATCCATTGCCATGAACCCGCCCTGTACTTCGGGAATCTGGCGCAGGGTCCAACGGATGAAACTGCCGTCGCTATCCTTGGTCATGGCGCGCACGTAAACCACATCGCCCACATCCAGCAGATCACCGGCCTTGCGGGCTTTCTTGCCCAGTTTCCCGTTCGGCAGGCGCTTGCGGGCCCAGGTTACGTCCTTTGGCGCGATCCAATGACCATCCTCGTCATCCGGAACGTCCTCGATGCCGATGCGCGCATGTGTCTTGCCAACTTCCAGAACAACGGCCGGATGCCAACCCTCGATATCGCGGGCCATATCCACATCACGCAAAGCCGCACGCCAACGGGCCTCGTCCTTCAGAACCTCGGCCGGCAGCGTCTTGCCGGTGCCGCGCCAAACGCCCTTTCGCCGGTCAAATTTTTCCAAGCCCGCCCGCAGGGCCTTGGCCGCCTGCACCTGCATTTCCGGGTCCATCGTGGCCCGAATTGCCAGGCCACCGGAAAAAAACTCGCCCTCACCAAAGTTCCGGGTCAACTGGCGGCGTATCTCATCGGTAAAATAATCACGCGGCGGCAGGGATTTGCGAAAAGCCTCATAATCGCCATTCTGCACCGTCAAAAGCGGGGCCTCGCGGGCTTTTTCGTATTCCTCTTTCGAGAGATAGCCGTTCTGGAACATTTCTTTCAGCACATAATTGCGCCGGGCCACGGCGCGGTCTTTTTGCCGAACAGGATGATAGGTCGACGGGCCTTTGGGCAGCGCCGCCAGATACGCCGCTTCCTGCGGCTCCAGTTCGCCAAGTGTTTTGTTGAAATAGGTCTGCGCCGCTGCCGTTACGCCAAAACTGTTCTGGCCCAGGAAAATTTCGTTCAGATACAGCTCGAGGATCTTGTCCTTGCTCAGCGTTTCTTCCAGCCGCGAGGCCAGAATGATTTCCTTGACCTTTCTCTCGGCCTTCCGGCTGCCGTCCAGCAGGAAATTCTTCATCACCTGCTGGGTAATTGTCGACGCACCACGCAAACGCTTGCCCCGCAGCGCATCCAGTGCCGCCTTCATCATGCCGGGTACGTCATAGCCGTGATGCGTATAGAAATGCTTGTCTTCCGCCGAAATAAACGCGCGCTTTACCAGATCCGGAATATCCTCGATTGGCGTGAACAGGCGGCGCTCCTTGGCGAATTCATCAATGATCCGCCCCTCGCCGGAATAAACCCGGCTGATCGTCGGAGGGGTATACTGGGCCAACTGTTCATGATTTGGCAAATCACGGCCGTAGATCCAGAATACCGCGCCGATCGTCAACGCAAGCATAAAGGCCCCGATCGTCAGCCAACTGAAGATCGCTCCAACAATGGATAAAATGGTTCTTAACACGAAATTTTCCCGGCTCCTGATCTGGTCTTTATATAGGGAGCCCCCGGCCCGAGGTCAAAAGCCGATCGGCAAAAAAACGCATGGTCGCGGGCGGGCGAAACCCTTTCGCGTCATTTTCGCAGCAATGATGCTTGCGAGGCGTCCTCCCTGGCCCAGTTTTCCAGCGCCGATACAATCCCCTTGGCCGCCTTTTTACGCCATTCTTCCGAGATCAGATTCTCCCGGTCCTTGCTGCTGGACAGAAACCCCAGTTCAATCAGGACAGACGGTATATCCGGCGCCTTGAGGACAGAAAAACTGGCAAACTGATGCGGACGCTTGTGCAGTTTTCCCAGAACATCTTTCAATGCCGATACCAGATCATCAGCCAGCGCTTCGCTGCGCGGCAAGGTTTCCCGCCGCGCCATATCCATCAACACATTGGCAATCAGATCATCCTGCCCTTCCAGATCGACACCCGCCAGCAAATCAGACCGGTCGTGGCTTTCGGCCAGCCGGGCAGATGCCGCGTCCGATGCGGTTTCCGAGAGTGTATAGACCGTCGCCCCGCGCGCCCTTCCCTCGGCCAGCGCATCGGCGTGCAAGGAAATAAAGACATCCGCGCCCGCCGCCCGGGCAATGCTGAGACGCTCCTCAAGCGGCACGAAAACATCAGCCTGACGGGTTAAAAGAACCTCGAAATTTCCGCCTCTCAACAGGCTTTCCTTCAATGTCCGGGCAAAGGCGAGTACAAGATCAGCTTCGCGCAGGCCATCCCGTTCGGCCCCCGGATCAATGCCGCCATGTCCCGGATCGAGTACAACAACCAAAGGACGATCACCATTTTGGCGCGTAATGACGGGCGGAACCCGCGAGGCGGGTGGCAAAAGCCCCCATTTCCTATCGTCCGGGGCACCTGATTGTGCCGAAAACCGGGCCTCTGAGGCACTGACCAGACGCAAATGCACGGTCGCCTCCCCCGTTTCAGGATTGGTTTTCATTTCCGCCTTGTCCAGAACCAGCGGCACAGCCAGATCAACCACCATTCGCGACCAGCCGGGACGATAAAGCCCAAATCGCAAATCCCGCACCATTGACAGCGGCCTGCGAAGCAAATCCGATTTGGAGGCCTGCCCCCAGTCAACTTCGCGAAAATCGACAACAAGACGCCGCGGTTTTTCCAGCGTGAACACGCGGTAAGGCACAGCCTGACTGAAGGCCAAATCCATTTCCAGCCCTTCAGCGGTCTGATGCAGGCCTGACCGCCCGGCATCAAATCGTGCCAGAGCAGTAAAATCCTGCGCATTGGCCACAAATCCGCCGCATGTTACAAACAGGGCGAAAAGGACAAGAAACCGAACTGAAATGTGCCTAAGCATTTTGTGCATCGGGTAGGCTGCTCACTTTTTCGACAACTATAGCGCGTAGATCAGACGCAGGCTAGGCGCGCCACCATGAATTTGCGCAAACGCAGTAGCCCCTCGCGAATATCCTCGGTAGAGCACGCATAGGAAAACCGCAGGGTCTGTCCGCCGCGCACGGCATCAAAATCCAGACCGGGCGTGACGGC
>Ga0256841_1001671_pt1 | contig 18570 bp, 15 predicted proteins | sample 356308metaG_FD_185971 | JGI IMG/M metagenome (GOLD analysis project Ga0256841, IMG submission 185971) | Hydrothermal vent microbial communities from Mid Atlantic Ridge, Atlantic Ocean - 356-308 | ecosystem: Environmental > Aquatic > Marine > Hydrothermal vents | place: Atlantic Ocean: Mid... | reverse complement strand
CGTCCCGAGGTAGCGAAGATCTTGATGGACTACTATCAGTCGATCAATTAAGGGCATCTTGAAAAAACGAGATGCCCGAGTGGGGCAGGGATGTCCGACCCTTTTCGATCACGATAAGTGATGGATAAGGTGAGCAAAGCGGAAATCGCATTTTCTCTTTGCAACGAGAAAAAATCCATGGAAGGATTTTTTCAACATTCTGTCTGTTAAGTAAGATGGATCTCCGTCCGTCCTCGTAAAGCCCCCGCTGGTCGGGGGCTTTTTTGTCAGGTCCAGCAAAAATGCCGGAATGAGCACATACGCGCTGAAGCCCCCTGACGGTGTTGCTCGCTGTTGCGGGAAGTGGCAGGCATGAAATGGCATGCATGCTATATTGGCCCGGGAGCAAACTTGTCCCATCCTGATCTTCCCCCGATGTTTGGCTGGCCGTAACGGGATGGCCGCTGGTGAAACGCTTGCCGGGTCTTTTCGAGGCGGCATGCCGCGGTAGGCTGTCCTGTCGAAAATGCATCGGCGCTTGGAACGTCTGGTTATACTGCCTGTCGAACTGTCGGCATTGCGCCAATTCTCAAGATTGCCCGGGAAACCGAATGAAAAACAAGAAGCCGATCTTCGTCATGCTGCTATTGCTACTTGCGATTGGTGGCTTTGTTTATTGGCGCGCGCAAGGCCAAAACGGCCAGTCGAACCAACTGACATTGTATGGCAATGTCGACATCCGTGAAGCACGGCTCAGCTTCAATGGCTCTGAACACGTTGGGAGTGTGCTCGTGCAAGAGGGTGATAAGGTTGTTCAGGGGCAGTTGCTCGCCACCTTGCACAAAGCGCTGCTCCTGGCCGCGCTGGATCAAGCGACCGCCCAGCTCGAGGCGCAACGTCAGGTGGTGGCCAGGTTGAATGCCGGTTCGCGTCCCGAGGAGATCGACAAGGGACGCGCGGATTTGGCCGCGGCGCAGGCACGCGCCAAGGCGGCGCGGGATAGCTGGCATCGCTTGCAACGGTTAGTGAAAAAGAAGCTCGCCTCGACCGAGGACATGGAGAATGCGCGCGCCAACGCGGATGCCACCAAGGCGCAGGTGAACGCCGCGCAAGCAGCCTTGCGGCTGCTGGAGCTGGGGCCACGCAAGGAAGATATTGCCGTGGCACGCGCGGAACTGGCGGCGCGCCAAGCCGCCGTGGCGCTCGCCAAGCAGCATCTTGCCGATGCCGAACTGCACGCGCCGGCGGACGGCGTGATCCGCGATCGCATTCTGGAACCGGGTGACATGGCAAGCCCTCAGACGCCGGTGCTGACCCTGGCCTTCATCGACCCGGTGTGGGTGCGCGCCTATCTGCCGGAGTCGATGTTGGGGCGGGTGAAGCCGGGCATGCGTGCAGAAATCCTCACTGACAGCTATCCCGATAAGCACTATGCCGGATGGGTTGGCTATATCTCACCGACCGCTGAGTTTACGCCAAAGAACGTCGAAACCCCGGAACTGCGTACCCGCTTGGTCTATCAAGTGCGTGTGTTCGCCTGTAATCCGGAGGATGAACTGCGTCTCGGGATGCCGGCGACGGTGGCGATTGACCTGACCCAAGCGACGCCGGCCACCGCCCGGCATCCTTGCGGCGATTGAGGTGAGCGAGACAGTTCTCGCCCTGGAAGGGGTGCGCATGAGCTTTGTCGGCGGCGGTCGTCGGGTGACCGCACTGGACGGGGTCAGCGTACGTCTCAAGCCAGGCGCCGTGACTGGTCTGATCGGGCCGGACGGCGCTGGCAAGACTACGCTGATGCGTCTCGCCGCCGGTTTGCTGGCGGCGGACAGTGGGCGTATCGAGGTGCTCGGCATCGATGTGGCGCGCGAGCCGCAGCGGGTGCAGTCGGCGATCGGTTACATGCCACAGCGCTTCGGCCTATACGAGGATCTCAGTGTCGGCGAGAACCTGGAGCTGTATGCCGATATGCAGGGCGTGCCGCGCCCGATGCGCGCCGCGCGCTACCAGGAACTGACCCGCATGACCGGTCTCGCGCCATTCACCAAACGTCTTGCCGGGCGGCTTTCCGGCGGCATGAAGCAGAAGCTCGGGCTGGCCTGCGCGCTGGTGCGCCCGCCACGCCTGTTGCTGCTCGATGAGCCGACGGTTGGCGTCGATCCGGTATCGCGGCGCGAGTTGTGGTCCATCGTCTATGGGCAAGTGAAGGCGGCCGGCATGACGGTGCTGCTGAGTACCGCCTATCTCGACGAGGCGGAACGCTGCGCCGAAGTGATCCTACTGCATGAAGGCCGCCTGCTCGGGCAGGAGGCACCGGCCGAATTCAGCCAGCCATTGGTTGGGCGTACCTTCGTCTTGCGGCTGGAAGGCATGTCGACGCGCGCGCTGCAATCGCGTCTCGCGCGGGTGCCGGGCGTACTCGACGCACTGGTGACCGGAGACCGGGTGCGCATCGTTGCCGGCGAGGGTTTCGTTCCGGAGACGGCAACCCTGCTGGCGGATCATCCGACAGCCCGGATCGAGTCCGTGGCGCCACGTTTCGAGGACGCTTTCGTCGCCCGCTTGAAGGGCCAGGATGGTGTGCATGGCGCGCCGCCCAAGGTAAGCATGACCATAGCCGGAGAGGTGGACGATGAAGTGATCCGTGTGCGTGACCTGGAACGCCGCTTCGGTGATTTCCGCGCAGTGAAGGGGATCAGCTTCAGCGTGAAGCGCGGCGAGATCTTCGGTTTGCTCGGGGCCAACGGCGCCGGCAAGACCACCACCTTCCGCATGCTCTGCGGCCTGCTGCCCGCTTCTCGCGGAGAGCTGGCGGTGGCGGGTCATGATCTGCGCCGCGCTGGCGCCAGGGCGCGTCGCAGCATCGGCTATATGGCGCAGCGTTTCTCATTGTATGGCAACCTCACCGTGATGCAGAACCTGCGCTTCTTTTCATCTGCCTATGGCCTGCGCGGGCGGCACCGGGCGGAGCGGATACGCTGGGCGCTGGATGGCTTCGAGCTGGACGACTACCAGGATGTCAATGCCGGCCTGTTGCCGCTGGGCTATAAACAACGCTTGGCCTTTGCCGTCGCATTGATGCACCAGCCGGCGATCCTGTTTCTCGACGAGCCGACCTCAGGCGTCGATCCGCTCGCCCGGCGGGAGTTCTGGGCGCGCACCAACGCGCTGGCCGAGGCCGGCGTGACCGTGTTGGTCACCACCCACTTCATGGAGGAAGCCAACTATTGCGATCGCTTGGTTATTATGGCCGACGGTGAAGTGCTGGCCGCGGGTCGTCCGCGCGAGATTCGTCAGCGGGCGCGTACCCAGGATAGCCCCGACCCGAGCATGGAGGACGCCTTCATCGCGCTGGTCCAGGGACGCGAGGTAGCGGCATAAACCCGGTTCCGCTGAATGGGAGGGCGCGCGCGCGCATGCGCATGCTGGGCATGATCCGCAAGGAGTCGTTACAGATCCTGCGTGATCCTTCGAGCATCGCAATAGCGTTCGTTCTGCCAGTGGTGTTGCTGTTTCTGTTCGGCTACGGCGTGTCGTTGGATGCGCGCTCGATTCCGCTGGGCATGGTGATCGAACAGCCCGACGCGGCAACCAATAGTCTGGCTGGCGCTTTCGAGCGTTCCGAATACTTCGCGCCACGGGCCTATCCCAGCATCCAGCAGGCGCAACAGGCGTTGGCTGAGCGGCGTATCGACGGCATACTGTGGCTGCGTAACGATTTCTCCAAGCGTTTGCTCAGCGGCCGGGAAGCGCCGATCGCGGTGCGCGTGAACGGTGTCGATTCCAACCAAGCGCAGGCCACCAAGGGTTATATCGAGGGCGCCTGGCTGGCTTGGCTGAACCAATATGCCGCCGCGCGAGGCCATCCGCTGCCGGCACCTGTGGTGCTGGAGCAACGTGTCTGGTTCAATGCCGCGTTGAAAAGCCGTGATTTTCTCGTTCCGGGCCTGGTGGCGATCATCATGACCCTGATCGGTTCGATGCTCACCGCGATGGTTGTTGCCCGCGAATGGGATAGGGGGACCATGGAAGCGATGATGGTTACGCCATTGCGTATTCGCGAGATGATGGTCGGCAAACTGATTCCGTATTTCGTGCTCGGCATGGGTGGCATGGCATTTACCGTGGCGCTGGCGGTGTGGCAGTTCGACGTGCCGTTGCGCGGTTCCCCGTGGGCCTTGTTCGTCGCCAGCGCGTTGTTCATGCTGGTATCGCTTGCGGTAGGGATGTTGATCTCCATCGTGTCGAAGAACCAGTTCGTCGCCGGACAGATTGCCATCGTCGTGACCTTTCTGCCAGCTTTCATTCTGTCGGGTTTCATCTTCGATATCCATTCGATGCCGGAACCGATCCAGATCATCACCCATGTGGTGCCGGCGCGTTACTTCGTCGCCATCCTACAAACTCTGTTCCTGGCTGGAGATGTCTGGCCGGTCTTCTGGACGAACATGGCGGCGATGTCGGTTCTGTTGCTGATTTTTATCATCCTGGTGCGCCGCAAGGCCCACAAGCGCCTGGAGTAAGACATGCCCTGGCATATCTTCGCGATCGCGTTGAAGGAGTTGCTGGCGCTGTTGCGCGACCCGCGCAGCCGTCTCGTCTTGATCGGGCCGCCAATCGCGCAACTGCTAGTGTTCGGCTATGCCGCGACCTTCGATCTGAATCATGTGCCGGTCGCCATCCATAACGAAGATGGTGGCGGCGCGGGGCGCGAGCTGATCGCGCGTATTGCGGGTTCACCACATTTCGATGTGGTAGCCCAGCCGACGCGGGACGAGCAGATAGCGCCCCTGATCGACAACAAGAAAGTGCTGTTGGTCGTGCATCTGGATCAGCGCTTCAGCGCCGACTTGCTGCGTGGCCAGACGGCTACGTTGCAGGCGATTCTTGATGGCCGCAACTCGAATACCGCGATGTTGGCATTGAACTATCTGCGCGCCATCCTGTTGGATTTCAATCGCGATTGGGCGATGCAGCAGGGACAGCGCGGGCCGCCAGCGGTATTGCGCACGCGCGCTTGGTATAACGCGGATCTGAATTCGCGCTGGTTCATCGTGCCCGGTATCGTCGGGTTGCTGACCCTGGTCGTGACGTTGGTGGTCACCGCGCTGTCGGTGGCGCGCGAGCGCGAGCAGGGCACCTTCGACCAATTGCTGGTTACGCCGCTGCGTCCGGTGGAGATCCTGATCGGCAAGGCGCTGCCGGGGGTGTTGATCGGGGTGTTGGAGGCAAGCTTCATCATCGCCTTGGCGGTGCTTTGGTTCGAGATTCCGCTGCGTGGCGGCATTGGCGCGCTCTATGTCGGCGTGTTGCTGTTTTTGCTGTCGGCGGTAGGCGTGGGTCTGGTGATCTCGGCTATCTCCGTGACCCAGCAACAGGCGGTGCTCGGCGCCTTCTTGTTCCTGGTGCCGGCGGTGATCCTGTCTGGCTTTGCCACGCCGATCGCCAATATGCCCGAGGTGGTGCAATGGCTCACTTATCTGGATCCGTTGCGTTATTTTCTGATCGTCGTGCGCGGCGTTTTTCTGGAGGGCGATGGCTATGCGTTGTTACTGAATCAATACTGGCCGATGGCGATCATCGGCGTGGTCTCGCTGGCTGCCGCCGGCTGGTTGTTTCGGCATCGGATGTATTGACGGCGGGCGCGCGGCGCGATCCGGCTGGCAGCGACTATCACTTGTATTGAAGCGGAGTTCGACATGTCGATGAGCGCAAGATCTCGTTGCCTGCGGGCCCCTCGGTTGCGAACGCCAGCCATCACACCACCTTGCGACCCGGTGGGACATGCGGGCTAGCAGGATGTTGAAAAAGTCTTTCCATGGGCTGTTTCAACGACGGAAGCGGAAAATGCGATTTCCCGGTTCCTTCATTTTCGATGACTTGCCGTCATCGAAAATGGCGGTACCTCCCTGTACCGCACACAGGCCGTTGAAAAATGCCATTTTTCAACGGCCTGCTAGGCTTTATGAACTGATGCGTTTCACCCGGACAATGGCGGCGGGGTTGCGCCAGTCATAGGTGGCGGCGTCCAGGTCACCTATGCCGTGTATACCCGGATGGGTATGCACGAAACCTTCGCCCCCGCTGCTGGAAATCCCTTCGCCCTGGCAGACGGACGGCGGACCGGGGATATGTTCACAGCGTTCGTCGTTGTCTTCGGTGCCGGCGTCCCAGGCTGGCGAGACATACACTTGCGTCTCGTCACTGGTCGGCAGGGCGTGGCCGTTGATGGCGAAGAAGGCGTCGTTGGTTGGTATCAGCATGGTCACGACCATGAAATGGGTGATGTTCGGTCCACCCTTCAAGGTCAGCGTGACGGAATGTCCTGGCGGTAGTACCTCGCCGCTACTCTTGGCTTCGCCCACCTTGTTACCGAGCGAGTTCAGCAGATCCAACGCGGGTTGTACGTTGCCGGATTCGGCAATGGCCTCGAGTTCACTGATCGCCGGCTGGCCGGGTTGAAAGGCGACGATGCCGGCTTGATGGGTGGCCATCAGCACTGGCGTGAATACTTGTGATTGGGTCATGTTGGTGATGGTGATCTGGTAGCGGGTTTCGGCCGATGCCATCTGGCTGAACAACGCGCTGGCGCCGAGTAGAACGGCGGCAAGGGTGTGCCTTGGGTTTGTCATGTTTTCTCCTCCGAGATGTTTCTGGATGGAATAGAGGGCGACCGGACATGCCGGTGATTTCTTTCTGTCTCGGTGGTGTCAGGCGAATACGTCCGGCAACGCGAAGCTGTCGCGGTAACCGGGCAGGGTTTCCAGCAGCGCGCGATGTTTGCCACGGGCAACGATTTTTCCCCGGTCGAGCACGATCACGCGTTCGGCGAGGCGTAGTAGGGCGGGTTTGTGCGTGACGATGATCAAGGTGCGTTGGCCGCGCAGTTCGCAGAGAGCGTCCGTGACGAGCTGTTCGGTCTGGTGGTCGAGTCCCTCGGTGGGTTCGTCCAATAGCAGGATCGGCGCGGGCTTGAGCAGCGTGCGGGCGAGGGCAAGGCGGCGTTGTTCGCCGCCGGATAGTCTCGCGCCGGCCTCGCCGATCCAGGTGTCGAAGCCGTCGGGCAGGCGTTCGATGAGGTCGGCGATGCGCGCCTGGGCGCAGGCGCTTTCCAGCGCGGCTTGATCGGCGCGCGGATCGGCGATCAGCAGGTTGTCGCGGATGCTGGCATTGAACAGATGGCTGTGTTGCGACAGGCTGGCGATGCGGCCGCGCACGGCATTACTGTTCAGTCGCTTCAATGGCTTGCCGCCGAGGGATATCTCACCGTCGTCGTGGTCGCGGAAGCGTAATAGCAATTGCAGCAGGCTGGTTTTTCCGGCCCCGCTGGCGCCGACGATGGCGAGGCTGCTGTTCATCGCGATGTCGAGGTCGATGCCGTCCAGCGCCGCGCGGGTTCTGCCGGGGTAATGCAGGCTGACACTACTGAACGTGATGTCGTGGGTCTCGGGCAGGGGTTCGGGTGACTCGGGTTCCATGATCGGCGGCGGGGTGTCGGCCAATGCAAAGATGCGCCGCGCCGCCGCAAGGGTTTCTGGTAGCAGTTGCAACGCCAGTGACAGCGGCGCGACAGTTTCGAAGGCGGCCAGCGTCAGCAGTGCCAGCATGGCGTATTGCGGCCCGTTCAGGGCGCTGAATGCTGGGATGGCCATCGCGCCGACCAAGACCAGACTCCAGCCGCCGGCGAAGCTGGTCAGCGCCTCGCCGAGGGTTTGCAGGTGGTTGTATCGGTGCTGGGCGTGATGTAGCTTGGCATCGATAGCGTCGATGCGTGCGGCTTGTGATGGCAATGCGCCATACAGTGTCAGTTCGGCGAGCGACTGGCTGCTATCCAGCACCCGCGCGCGCAGCGCGGCCCGTTGTTCGCGTAGACGTTCGCCGTGCGGCCGGGCGGCGCGATGTGTCAGACATGGCAATAGCAGGCCGGCGAGGCTCAATCCGATTGCCAGCACGCCCGCGACCACTGGGCTGTAATGGATGACGAACCCCAGCAGGACCAAGCTGCCGATCAGCGCAACGCCCATCGGCAGCAGGATGCGCGGGTAGAGGTTGTCGAGGCAGTCGATGTCCGCCGTCAGGCGACTCAGCAGGTCGCCGCCGTGGAAGTCTTGCAAGCCGGCCGGGGCGAGCGGTTCGATACGCCGGTACAGCCAGACGCGCAGCCGCGATAGCATGCGGAAGGTGGCTTCGTGGGTGGTCACGCGTTCGCTCCAGCGTCCGGCCGTGCGCACGATGGCACAGGCGCGGATCAGCGCCGCCGGGGTGAAGTAGTTCATGCTGGCGCCGGTGATGCCGGCTAGCGTCATCGATGCGATGAACCAGCCGGACAGGGCCAGCAGGCCGAGGTTCGCGAGCAAGGTGAGCAGCGCCAGCAGCAGGCCGAGCAGCATCCAGCCAGTCTCGGGGCGGTGCAAGCGGATCAGGCGCCAGAGATCTTTCATGCCCGCCCCCGCCGTTGCTGGAATAGCTGCCGCCAGGTCGGGTCGGCTTGCATCAATTCGGCGGGCGAGCCTTGTTGCCGGATACGGCCATCGCGCATTACGATGATTTGGTTGGTGCTCAGCAGGGTATGCAGGCGATGCGCGATGCTGATGACGGTGCGTTTTCTGGTCAACAGGTCGATGCCTCGCTGGATTGCGCGTTCGGTTTCGGGATCCAGCGCCGCCGTGGGTTCGTCCAGGATCAGCAGTGGCGCGTCGCGCAGAAAGGCGCGCGCCAGGGCGATGCGTTGCGCCTCGCCGCCTGATACTTGTCCGGTGAGATCGCCGACTGGGCTGTCGAGTCCCAGTGGCAAGTCGCTGATGAAATCGGTGAGTCCGGCTTGTCCAATGGCGGCGCGCAGCGCGTCGTCGTCGGCGTCGGGACGGCCGATCAACAGGTTGTCGCGGATGCTGCCGTGTAGCAGCGCGGGTTGTTGTGGTAGCCAGGCGATATGTGCTCGCCAGCTTTCTAGCGTCCAGTTCGCCAGGGGTTCGCCGTTGACGCGGATGCTGCCGCGATCCGGCCGGACGAAACCCAGTAGCAGGCTGACCAGGGTAGACTTCCCCGCGCCGCTGGGACCGACGATGGCGACATGCCGGCCGGCCGGGATATCGATATCGATGTCGTCCACGCCGCTGTCGCGACCGGGCCAATGGAAGCCGACGTCTTCCAGCGACAGGCCGATGTGCTCTGCCCGCAAGGTCTTGCCGTCATCGGCGCGAGCGTTGGTTGGCGGTTCCAGCATCATCAGCGCGAGTATCTTCTCCGCCGAGGCGATGGCTTGTAGCCGGTCGTGGTAATACACGCCCATGCGGCGCAACGGCAGGAAGAATTCCGGTGCCAATAACAGCGCGAACAGCCCGGTTTGCAGGTCGATATGCGTTGCCAGCAGACGGAAGCCGACCAGGATGGCGACCATCGCGATCGCCACCGTGGCAAAGAATTCGAGCACTGCGGAAGAGAGAAAGGCAACGCGTAACACCGCCATCGTGCTGTGTCGGTAGTCGTCGGACAGGCGCTCGATGATCGCCGCCTCGGCGCGACTGACGTTGAACGCCTTCAGCGTCGTCAGGCCACGCAGAATGTCGAGAAAATGCCCACTGAGGCGGGTCAGTTTCCGCCACTGGCGACGGTTCAGTACCTCGGCGCCCTTACCTACCAGATACATGAAGGCAGGCGCCAGCGGCAGCGCGACCAGTAATACGGTCGCCGAGATCCAGTCCGATGGAAACAGCACGATCAGCACCGCGACCGGTACGATCACGGCTTGGTGCGCCACAGGCAGATAGTTGGCGAAATAACCACGCAGCGCCTCGATGCCCTCGACCACCGTCGCGGCCGTCTCGCCGGCGGCGTGCCGCTGGATGGAGATCGGGCCGGCGTGGTGGATGCGCTCGACCAACTCGTGGCGCGCGCGGCGCAGTACCCGCGAGGCCAGATCATGGTTGATCCGTGCGGCCAGCAGGCTCAGCCATTGGCGAAGTGGCACGACGATGGCGAGCAGCAGCAGCAAGGAACGGACTTCCACCAGTCCAGCGCTATCCACCACCACGGTGGCGATCACGCTGGCCGCCAGCCAAGCCTGCGCGATCATCAGCACACTCGCGCCGCCGGACAGCGAGCTGGCGAGCAACAGGCGTTTGCGAAATGGCCCGCCGAGCGATTTCAGCCAGTGGGCGGGGGAGGAAGCGGTGCTCATGACAGGGACCGGGTTTCAGCCCAATCTCGGCGCGATCGCCGGTTCCGGGGCATGGCGTCGTCAAAATGAAACCCAGGCCAGGCTCGGCGGGTCAGTGCCCGCACTCCTCCTCGTCCAGACAGTCCTCATGTTCCAGCCAGAGCACATTGATGATGCCGAAAGCCAGCGCCAGGCCGACACCGAGCATCCAGGCGAAATACCACATAGTCTTTTCCTCAGTAAGCCGAATGGCTGTTTTTGCGGATCGCTTCCACTGTCACCTTGCCGCGCATCTTGTAGAAGCACCAACTGGTGTACAGGATGATCAGCGGCACGAAGATCGCGGCCGCGACGAACATGATGCTTAGCGTCATGTGACTGGATGCCGCGTCCCACAGGGTCAGGCTGGCATTAGGGTTGCTGCTGGATGGCATCACGAACGGAAACATCGACACGGCGGCGGTAGTGATGATGCCGGCCATGCCGATCGCGCTGCTGATGAACCCCAGGCCGGGATGGCCGAGGCGCGAGAACAGCCAAGTCAGCAGGGGTCCGACGAAGCCGGCGACTGGCGCGATCATCGTCAGCGGCTGGCTACGGTAGTTTTGCATCCAGGCGCCGCTGGCGATTTCGACTGTCTTCGCCAGCGGATTCGGCAAGGCGCCGGGTTCTGGTTGAGTGACGATACGATAGCCATCCATGCCGAATGCTACCCACAGGCCAGCCAGGGCGAAGCTTGCCAGCGTGGTCAGCGCCGCGAGGCGCACGAAGCGTCGCGCGCGTGCGTTCAATGCGTCGGCGGTGCGCAACTGAAGGTAGATGGCGCCGTGCAGGGTCAGCATGCCCAGGCTGACCACCCCGGCGAGCAGTGAGAAGGGGTTGAGCAGACCGAGGAAAGAACCGGTGTAGTAGGGGCGCAGGAAGTCGTCGTAGTGGAATGGCACGCCCTGCAACAGGTTGCCAAAGGCGATGCCGAATACCAGTGCCGGGACCATGCTGCCGATGAATAGCCCCCAGTCCCAGAAGTTGCGCCATTTCGGATTCTCCAGTTTACTGCGGTAGTCGAAGCCGACCGGGCGGAAGAACAGCGCGAACAACACCAGCATCATTGCGAAGTAGAAACCGGAGAAGGCCGCCGCATAGACAGCCGGCCAGGCGGCGAACAATGCGCCGGCGGCAGTGATGAACCAGACCTGATTTCCGTCCCAGTGCGGCCCGACGGTGTTGATGACGACGCGGCGTTCCTCGTCGTCCTTGCTCATGAATGGCAGCAGTGTGCCGACGCCCAGGTCCATGCCGTCCATGATGACAAAGCCGATCAGTAATACGCCGACCAGCGCCCACCAAATGAGTTTCAAGGTTTCATAATCAAACATCTTTCGTCCTCCTCAGTCCGCAGATGGTGGTTCGCTTGGGGTTGCCAGCGGGCCGTTGGGCGTATTCTTCTCGAAATGGTAGCGCCCGGTATGCAGCGAGCTGGGGCCGAGCCGGGCGAACTTGAACATCAAGAAGAACTCGATGATCGCCAGCGCGGTATAGAAGAGCGCAAAGCCGGTGATACTGATCAACAGGTCGTTCGCGGTCAGCGAAGAGGTGGCCATGAAGGTTGGCAGCACTTCGCCGATCGCCCATGGCTGGCGACCGAACTCGGCGACGAACCAGCCTGTCTCTATCGCGATCCATGGCACAGGGATCGAGATCACCGCCAGATACAGCAGCCAGCGGTTCCTGTATAGCGTGCGCCGCGCGTTCAACAGAAATGCCGCGCCGAAGATGAACAGTAGCCAGATGCCGGAGGCCACCATTACGCGGAAGGTGAAAAACAACGGCGCCACCGGCGGTATCGCGTTACGCGCGGCCAGTTGGATCTGTGCGCCGCTGGCATCGAGGACGTTTGGCGTGTAGGGCTTCAGCAGCAATGCATAGCCGAGATCCTTCTTGTACATCTCGAACAACGCCTCTCCCTCGGCATCGACCGTGCCCTGGCGGATCTTCTCCAGCTCGCGGTAGGCAACCATGCCGGAACGGATGCGGTCTTCGTAACGCGCGACCAAATCCTTTATACCCTCGACTGGTTCCGAGATCGAGCGCGTTGCGATGATGCCGAGCGCATAGGGAATCTTGATCGCGTTGTGGGTTTCCATCGCCTTGTCATCGGGCAGGCCGAACAGCGTGAAGGCGGCCGGCGGCGCCTCTGTTTCCCATTCCGCCTCGATCGCAGCGAGCTTGGATTTCTGTACATCACCGACCTCGTAGCCGGATTCGTCGCCAAGCAGGATCACTGACAGAATCGAGGCGAAGCCAAACCCGGCGGCGACCGCGAACGAGCGTCGCGCGAAACCCAGGTCGCGGCCCTTCAACAGATACCATGCGCTGATGCCGAGCACGAACATCGATGCCGCGACATAGCCGCCGGCGACGGTATGGATGAACTTCACCTGCGCAACCGGGTTCAGCAGGATAGCGGCGAAATCGGTCATCTCCATGCGCATTGTCACCGGGTTGAACTCCGCGCCAACCGGGTTCTGCATCCAGCCGTTGGCGATCAGGATCCACAGCGCAGACAGATTCGTGCCGACCGCCATCAGGCCTGTGACCATCAGGTGCTGTACCCGGCTGATCCGCTCCCAACTCAGAAAAAACATGCCGACGAAAGTCGATTCCAGAAAGAAGGCCATCAACCCCTCGATGGCCAGCGGCGCGCCGAAGACATCGCCGACGTAGTGTGAATAGTAGGCCCAGTTGGTGCCGAACTCGAATTCCATCGTCAGGCCGGTGGTAACGCCGAGGGCAAAATTGATGCCGAATAGCTTGCCCCAAAACCTTACCATGTCGCGATAGACCTCCTTGCCGGTCATCACATAGACGGATTCCATGATGAATAGAATCCAGGTCAGGCCAAGTGTCAGGGGTACGAACAGAAAGTGGTAAAGCGCCGTCATCGCGAACTGAAAACGTGACAGTTCGACCATCGAAGCGTCGATCATCGGGGATTCTCCGGAAGCAGCGTGTTCGACGCTAGATCATAGCAGATCACCGATCGCGTTCTCGCGAGAATTTCCGGGTGATTCCGGTTCGTCCAGACAAGATGGCGATGTTATGGTGTGAAGGCCGTCTTCGGATTGCCTGTGATTCGTCCGCGGAATCGCCGTGGATATGTCTTTGTGGGGCTTGACCTCGGTATAACCCACAGGGAAGTCTCTATCACGTTAAGTTTGGCAATGATTGCGTAAGTGATAGTTTTTCAAGTAGATCGCCCAAGCGGTAAGCCAATCTTTGAATCCACGCGGCTTTTTGTATAGTTCACCTCGGAAATCCTTGCGTAAGTCGTCGACGCTTAGTTGCGTATCTAGGTACGCATTCAGGCGGGCTATCGTCCGTTCGGGCTTGACGATCAGATCCTCGTACCACAGATCGAAGTATTCAAGCTTGTTATCCTCGAAAAAATTGAGCAATGCGCGGCGGATACCTTCATTGTACGCTCGGCTGTACGCGGGAGAGATGATGTCACGTCGATGCAGTTCCGAGATCCAGATCTGCTGGTAGTCGCGACTGACGAGAATGAACTGGGTATTCTCTATATCCAGAATATGTTTCCAGAAACGGATCGTCAGCCATAGACGTGGATCCTTCCACACCCAGGGTTGATTTGCATTGCAACGTTCCAGGAATTCCCGATACGGGGTCGGATCCAATTCTCCGGATCGGTTTGCGATCATGGCGATTGCTTCGCGGGAAAATCGCTGCGTATAGTCGTCTGTATAACCGAGCTCTCGCATAATCGTGTTATTCAGCTTGATCAGTTCGGAATTTTCATTGGTGTTGTAATCTTTTTTTGCGAACGTACGGTCGCCTGTCCAGTAGCCAGCACGGGATAACAATCCAGTCGTGACGGAACTGCCAGAAAGTCCGTTAGTCAAAATAACGATGTTTTTTTTCACAACTTTTCCTCTGTATTGTAATGATGCTAATGGGAGGTTGATGGCAAGTTCACTGCATGTTTGAAATGCCAGGTGCGTAAATGTGAGCGATCAGCTAACATGTTTTGCAAAGCGTAGCAATATGCCCAGCGCGGACGTTAAAATCCAAAGGCTATTCGGCACAGGCACCAATGCTGTCTGGGCATGGCTATTCGAAACACTTGTAAATTGTAGAAAACCGACTTGGCCGTCCTCTAGGTCCAGTATGATACTCAGGGTTCCGTTTATGCTGCTGGAATCGCCTGGCAGCCCTTCACTAAACAGAGTGGCTGAATTACTGTTGCCAGATGATTCATCAAGTAATTCCGCCAGGGAAAAAGACGACATAAGGCCGTTATTTGATTTATCCACAAACAGGTCAAGGGTATAACGAATTTGTAATTCGACCTGCCCTCTGCCGATGACCGTGTATTTAAGTTCATGTGTCGAGGTGCTGATCGCCAGCCCATTTGGTTCTCCAACACTGGTTTGGCTCAAGACCGTATCCTGATCGACAAATGCCGATGACTCAGTGAACACATCATTATCTGAAAATAGTGAGACTGGATTGTTTCCATCCATAAAATTATCGCTACCGTTAATGTCGGTTTCCACGGAGCTATAATCTGGGTTGAAGCTCAATGATGCGTTACCACTTATTTGTGTTGCAGTGAGTGATGTCAAGTCGAGGAAGGAGGAGCTGCTTACTGTGATTGCCCAGCAATCGTTGCTGATGACTAAAGAAATTATCAATAGATTCAGGTATGTAACGGGTTGTATTCTTTTCATCATGGAATGCTCTTTATGCTGGTTGATTCTGAATAAATGCTCTCCGCCCTACGAAAAATCGGAGTTTCCGTCGATCTGTTTAACAGGATATTAAAAAAGTCCTTCCATGGGCTTTGTGCCGCACACAGACCGTTGAAAAATGGCATTTTTCAACGGTCTGTTAAGGGGTGATGCCTGCTGTCGGTGCCGGAAGCATGCCTGGATGAACCTTGAATCCGGTTATTTCAATCATGTCGTCAGTAGTAAATCCATTGACTTCCTGCGGCATGCTAGTGTCATCTGAATGCTGGATGTTGACAAAGGCCTTCGTGCCGGTTTCGTCAAAGATAAAACCGGTAGGTTCAGCGCTTTGATCTTTAATGGAGAGTACTCGAATACAGCCATCGGATTGGACGTTGTCATCGTTTCCATCTGGCAGACAGGCCCAGACATCGCCGTTTTTATGATCCTCAACCACATATAGGATCCCGGTGTGGGGCTGGAATGCTAAGTTATCCAGTGAGTTAAACTTGGTGCCTCCTTCGATGAAACGTGTTACCGTGGTGGTAGCAAAATTAGAACCAACGGCCAAGTAAGAGTAGCCAGTACGCTCATCGATCAGTTCGTCATGCGCATTAACGTATTCATCGACCACACAGATAACTTCGCCGTAACCATGAGCTTTTTCACGTTGTGTGTTGGCGACGCAAAAGCGAACTCCCTCGGAGTTATCGAATAGAGGATCGATGTCAAAATCTTCTGGACGGTAATAGCCGGTAGCGCCTTTTGCATCTGCTTCCGCACGGGCATTTTCAGGACTATCGATTCGAATCCATGTTGCGTCACCAATTTCACAGCCCTGTCCAAACTGGGGGAATCTGCTAGAACTGACTTCTTGACAGGAAACCTGCATGGCATATAGTGATCCATGGGCCAAAGGTGAATCAGCCAGGGAATCAATCGTGCCGTCAATGTGCATAATGTCAGGGACAAATTTGTAGAGCGTCCCTCCATCGGAATCGGAAACCCGGGTGCCCGTTGCGTCCCGCTGGTCACCAGGGCGTAGTTCATCGCCTGAGTACAAGACCCCGTTTGGCAGGACTACGATACCTTCCCACGACTTTAGTCCTTGCACCTGACGCTTCGCTATATGGGTCGGGTTGCTATTGGCGCCAGTGTTACGATCGCTGACCACCACTTCGGTAACATTCAGAGGATCGAGAATCTCGTACAAAGCGCCATCGGATTTCTCTTCAGCGACGATAATAGTTCCCCACGGAGTGACTCGGATGCCATCACAGCCCAGCGGCCCTCTGAGTACGATTTCACTTTTTCCGGTAGTTATATCGATACGCTGTACACAAGCCTGCGACTCGCCATGACTTCCAGTCAATGGGTTAAAATTTTCAACCCCAGTGAATAAGTGCGTCGCATTTTCTCTGTTAGGCCAGAAAGCGATCTGATCGGCCCATGCACTGGATTCACGTGTGAAGAATTGCGCATGCAAACCAGTTGCTACGTTCACTACATCGCTGGCAGATTGTTCCGTTTGCCTAGTTGTATGGTCGGACACCGATTCAGCAAGTGGTTTGATAATACCAAAATATTTGAATGCCTGAGCTTTCAGTAGATGCTCGACTTTGATACCAAAGTCACTGGTAGCAAATGTCGGTGCTGTAAACGCGGCTGTGAGTAGAAGTCCAGGTAAGGTTTTTTTCATTAGGTTGGCCTTATTTAATATGAATCAAAATGTCTGATATTCTTAAAATTCAGAATAATCAACTAATGAATTTTTAATCTATAATGAGACGAGATTGTGACGCTAGAATGACGGAGTTGTGACGATCAAATGACACTCAATCCGCTATCATAACGGTATGATATCTGTTGGATTTTTACGGGCCATGCCATGGATGAGTAATTCCGGAAGCCGCCTTTCCAATGATCTGGACTCAATCGCTTCGTCTGCATAGAGTATGAATAGATCCGATATGAGTCTTTTCCAGTCCCACTATGTGGAGCAGAACAAGGTTTAAGTGGACCCAAGATTCCGGATAGTGGTTTAAGCTGTCCGGAATCTTGGGTCCACTTAACAGGATGTTGAAAAAGTCCTTCCATGGAGTGTTTCAACGAAGGAACCGGAAAATGCGATTTCCCGGTTCCTTCATTTTCGATGACTTGCAGTCATCGAAAATGGCGGTACATCCTTGGTACCGCACACAGGCCGTTGAAAAATGCCATTTTTCAACGGCCTGTTAACAGAGAATCACTATATGTTGATCTAGAGCAAGACTTTTGCTTGACGCGCTATCTACCGCCGTCTAGCCTTTTTATTAGGGTAAAGACATGCACCGCCTTGGTCTTTCACGATGTTGTGCATTGGCATCACGGCGTGACGTGGCGTGTCGTATAGGCCGGCGAGTGCTAACCAAAGCAGCTAAAAAAGGAGTTGTAGTGATATGAGAGCGGAAAAAAAGTCAAGTCAACTGAAAGTGCTTCAGGTCGGCCCGCTACCTCCACCTATCGGAGGAATGGCCACAGTGGTGAAGAATCTTCTCGAATCGCTGCGGGGGCAGTGTCAACTCAAGCATTTGAATAATGCCAAGACCACTGCCGAGGATCGGCCTTTATGGCAAGGAGTCGTGGCCCAAGTCAAGCTCTTGACGCGGTTGGTTTGGTTATCTGTTTCATGGCGTCCGGATGTGGTTCATATTCATACGTGCAGTTGGTTTACCTTCTGGCGTAATTCGCTCGACGTATTGCTTGTGCGCCTGCTTGGACGAAAGGTGGTTCTACATATTCATGGCGGGCGTTTCGACCAGTTTCTGAGTTCTCTGAGCGGTGCCAAGGCGATGATGGCGAGATGGATCTTTCGCTTGAGTAACCAAGTCATCGTACTCGGCGAAGAATGGAAAAAAGTACTCTCCGGGTGGGTTCCCGAGGAGCGTATCAAGGTGGTGCCGAACGGTGTTCCTGTTCCGCCCGATTACGAGCGCTCCTGGCACAACCCGCCATTGATCACTTGTCTGGCAAGTTACGATAAGGGCAAGGGGCAGCGGGATTTGCTCAAGGCCGTGGCACGCTTGAGTCCCGAGCGGCGGGTTCGCGTGGCGCTGCTTGGCGACGAGGGAGAGCTTGGTGAAAAGCAGGCGTTGGAGGATCTCGCGGCGTCGCTTGGGCTGGCCGGATTGGTCGAGATTCCTGGCTCTAAAACGGGTAGGGACAAGCAGATGTATTTGGACCGTACGGATATCTTTTGCCTCCCTTCCTATAAAGAAGGCCTGCCAATGGCGATGCTGGAGGCCATGGCCGAAGGTATCCCGGTGGTCGCGACGCGGGTTGGCGCCATACCGGAAGTGGTGGAGGAAGGTAATGAAGGTTGCCTGTTCGAGGCGGGCGACGTTGGTGCGTTGACTTCGTACTTGTCCGGTTTGCTTGAGCATCCCGAGCGAGCCAAGCTCATGGGGCATGCTGGCCATGAGCGGCTGATGCACGATTTCAGTTTGGATATCTCCGTTGGGCAGCTGGTCCATGTGTATGAGTCATTTACGGAGGCTGCGTGATGCGCTGGGGATCCAGTAGCCGGGATATCTCTCGCTGGTCCGTCACTGCGCCCTTCTGATGTGGTGCGTTGGTTGGGTGGGATATTCGAACGAGTCCGGATATTTCTCCCAGCCGTGTGGATACCGGATGGTTTTCTTTCCTGTT
>Ga0256841_1001670_pt1 | contig 18571 bp, 22 predicted proteins | sample 356308metaG_FD_185971 | JGI IMG/M metagenome (GOLD analysis project Ga0256841, IMG submission 185971) | Hydrothermal vent microbial communities from Mid Atlantic Ridge, Atlantic Ocean - 356-308 | ecosystem: Environmental > Aquatic > Marine > Hydrothermal vents | place: Atlantic Ocean: Mid... | reverse complement strand
CAAATCCCTCAGCGCGAATAAAATCAAGTCCGGCAGAGTTAGCGGCCGCAAGAGCTTCCATATTTGCACCGGCTAATATTTGAATTCCCGTCGGTAAACCTGTCAGATTTTTTATTTCATAACCGACTATACTCATTAAAGATGTAATTTCCGGACCCACATGATTTTTTAAGTAAGGAACGTCATGCATATTTTCAATCATAATCGAATCAATTCCTTCTCTTTTATAAATTCCGGCTTCTTCTTTCGCTTTTTTAATTATTGATTTTACATTACCCGTATAATTTGGAGTTCCGGGCAAAGCATCCGTATGAATCATTCCTATAATAGGTTTTTCTGTCTTAAAGATTTTTTTCAACATTTTTAATAATTAGATATTAATCAATCTTCGGGTCCCGGAATAACCAGCCAAAGAATTAAGTAGACCAATATGCCGGGAAACGCAGCGCTCAAAATTGAAAGGAGAACATAACCTATACGAACAAGAGTAGGGTCCCAGTCAAGCAATTCGGCTATACCGCCGCAAACTCCTCCAATTATTGCATTTTTAGATCTTCTGAATTCACCCATTTAAAAATTACTTTAATATTATTCATTACAAATTTAGTGTAACCAATAACCAACGGCAACACCAATAAAAGTAGCTGTTGCATAACCGAGCGTTCCGCAAAGAATAGCCGGAATAACAAGCGATTCCCATTTTCTGGCCACCGCCATTGCGGCGGCGGTCGTAGGTCCGCCCATATTTGCGTTTGATGCAATTACAATTTCAGCCAAATCTATATTAAAGAGTTTACTTGCGGTTAAAATAAAAAGCAAGTGAATTAATAAAATTAAAGCTGCAAATACAAATAAAATTGCTCCGACTTTTATAACAATAATTATATTTGCGCTTGCACCTATTGCGGCGAAAAATACTTGCATTAACAAAACACCAATTTGATCGGCGCCGTGAATAGATGACATTTGTTTAGGAAATGCCGTTGCTAATACAACCACTATTAGCGTAATAATAAGAATTCCGCTTCCTTTAATTGCAATAAAATCCTGAAGAGCAAAACCGGCTGCGCATACTGTTAGTCCGATAGCCAAAGCCTTTCCTATATCCATGATATCAAGTTTTTGAGCTTGATGGTTATTTTCAAATGCAGTTTGATCGATAGTTAACGCTGCTTCGTCATGTTTTGTTGAGAAATGCCGTTTTAAAAATTTTACCGACGGCAGAGCGAACAAGATTATAAAATAAATTGTCATCATAAGGTTATCGGCGGCAACTCCGGCAGCAAGTAAATCACTCGATTTTAACTGTAAAGCTTCGGCGCTAGCAACATAATTCATTGAGCCGCCAATATATGTTGAACAAAATATTCCGGCTAGTTTCCATCCTTCTTTTCCCAAAGGAATAAGATTGAAAGCGACTATAGTTCCCAAAATCGTTCCGATTGCTCCTAATACGTAAGCAATTAGGGTCGGTCCCGATTCCTTAATTATTCTTTTTAAATCCGCTTTAAATAGTAAAAGAGGAATAGCGAGAGGTACAAGGTACGACCAAACAATATCGTATGAAGGTGCCGATGAAGGAATTATAGAGAGATTAGATAAAATAAATGTGCCGAGAATTGAAACGACCACTGCAGAAAGTTTTGAGCCGATTTTTGTTTTTTCTGCCCAAAGTCCGAATACGGCAACTAAAAATAAAATAGCAAAAAGCGCCCAATGTTGATTGGGTTGTATTAACGTGTTATCAAACAAAATATTCTCCGGTTAATAGTGAACAGCCAACCAAAAAGTTTTCTGAATTTCAGAGGTATATTCAACACGGTGTTTTTTGTGTTTTGGAATTATTAAATAGTCACCGGGTTTCAAATTAACGGTTTCACCGTTTTCGAACATTAATTTAGCGCTGCCTTTCAGTAAAATTACAAATTCGTTTCTGTCCTGATTGTACCAAAAGTTTTCCGGCGATCTTTGTCCTTCCGAAATAATTCTCTCAATCCTTATATTCTCATTCCGCTCAATAATCTCAATTAATTCCTCCGGCAGTTTTTCTTCAGAAACTTCAAAAATATTATTAATATTTATTTCCATTTAATAATCGGCAATTATTAATCTGAATTCATCGGCTTCTTTAGCCTCTTGTAGGACTTCGTTTATTTCAAAAGGGTCTTGGGGATTTGAAATATGCTTTATAAAATTTTCATATCCGGCAAGAACCCGCATCATTATTCTTTTATGAATAGTTTGACCTCCGGTAGCGGATGCTTCCTTATTATAAAGGATAATAACCTTAAGGGGTAAATTACGCTCGAGTATTTCTATCAAACCCATGTGTCCGGCGGATAAAAATCCGAAATCGCCAGTTATAGCCCAAACGTCTTTAAAGCCAGCTTTAAATGCGCCAATTGCCAAAGGAATACTTCCGCCTAAATGCGTTACCAAATCAATGCAATTATACGGCGGAAAAGCAAAACAGCTGGAAACGCTTGTATCGCCGGTTACAATATCACCTTTTAATGTTTTTACCGATTCAAAAAGCTTTACGTATTTTTGTCCGCCTTCTCTGTATCTGGTTGGAAAATCTTTAGGATAATTTGGTATATCGGGTTGACGGATTGAATTAAAATCCAACATGGTTTTTTTTGCCATAAAAACTTTGTATTGATAATCGGCAAGCATTGGGTGAACAACTTGCGCCGGTAAATTTCTTTTAAATTCAAAACTTTTACTCAAATTATTTTTTAGCTTTACTGAAATTACTTTATCGATTTTATCGGCATTAATCAAGAGCGCGTAAGGTAATTTACGCTGTTCGGATTCCCTGTAACAACTAATAATATCTTCATATAAATTTTCGATTCGCGCTTTTTTAAACGGGAAAGACATACCCCGAAGAATTGGTGCAATTTCAAGAATGTTATCGGAATGTTTTCCGGAAAGGTCTTCGAATATAAAAACGACGAAACCCGCAGTAATAGAAGTATACAACGAATCAACTGCAGCATTGCCTGCTTTAGTAAGTCCTTGGGATTTAATCATAACAGCCGATCGTTTCCCAACTAAACTAGCGCCGTGGGCAATTGAAAATGCAACCTCCTCATTAAATGAAATAGTTGCGCGTTTTGCACTAATTTGCGCATAACTGTGAAACGCCTCGCTTGCTCCATAACCCGGAACATTAGTAACCACCGTTACGCCAAGGTCTTTTAGCGCTTGTCCTATTGTATCGGAAATTTTTAATTCCATGTTTCTCCCCAAAGTTTATTTTTCTATTTTACCCAATACTTGAAAGTCTTTACCCGTAGGATTTTGAAATATACTTAATTCGAATTCGGTAATTACGGCAAAAATATGATCAAAAATATCCGCTTGAATTTCTTCATACTGAGTCCATAATGTTGTGTTGGCAAAAACGTATATCTCAATTGGAATTCCGTTTGGTCCGGGCGTTAATTGACGAACCAAAAACGTAAATCCTTTATTAATATCTTCCCTGTGTTTAAGATATTCTTTCAAGTAAGCTCTAAAAGTGCCTATGTTTGTAAGTCTGCGACCGTTAACCAATGAAGAAGAGTCAACGTGATGCTCTTTATTATATTCTTCAATTTCTTTTTCTTTTCTTTCGAGGTAATCTTTAAGGAGTTCAAAACGTTTATACTTAGCCATCATTTTATCATCAACAAACTTAACACTTGAAAGATCGATATAAACCGAGCGTTTAATTCTTCTTCCTCCGGCAAGCTGCATTCCCCGCCAATTTTTAAAACCGCTGTCGATTAATTTGTAAGTAGGAATTACTACAATAGTTTTATCGAAGTTCTGCACCTTTATTGTGTGTAAAGCAATATCCAGAACATCGCCGTCGGCTCCGAATTTCGGCACTTCTATCCAATCGCCTACTCTAACCAAGTCGTATGCGGAAATATGCAGACTTGCAACAAACGACAGAATTGTGTCTTTAAAGACTAAAAGAAGAATAGCCGTTAAAGCGCCGACCCCGGTTAAGATTGTCCAGGGTTGTTGTCCCGTTAAAAGTCCTATAATAATTATTCCGCCAAGAATATCTATGATAATTTTTACTACTTGTAAATAGCCTTTTATTGGTTTGCGGTTATACAGTTTAGATTTTTCATAGAGTTCATTTGCCGCATCAATTATGTTGTTCAATACAATCAATAAAACCAATACAATTAACGATTCCAGTATATTCTCAATCATTTTGGAAAAATCGGGGACCAAATAAAGGAATTGGTAAATTACAACCAGGGGAACGATGTAAGAGATGCGGGACAATAATTTTTCGTTTAACAGAATATCGTCAATGTGGGTTTTAGTTCTTTTAACGATACTCGAGACGGCTTTGATAAGGATTTTTTTTGTAATCCAGTAAGAAAAAACGGCGAGAGCGAGAATTCCTAAAAACTTAAAGAAATCAGTAAGTAACGGATATTTATCAAAAAACTGTTGAAGAGAATCCATAATGTAAATTAAGATTTATTTTCGGATAATTTTTTCAAGTTTTCTCCTGATAGCCGGTGGATAATCCAGTCGTCTAATTTTTCGGCGCCGAGTTTTTTATAAAATTCAAGCGCCGGTTCATTCCAATCCAGAACCGCCCATTCAAATCTGCCGCAATTTCTTTCTACGGCCAGTTTGGCAAGGTATACAAGCATTTCTTTTCCGTAACCGTTATTCCTATATTCAGGCAAAACAAAAAGGTCTTCCAAATATAAACCTGCTTTACCTAAAAAAGTAGAAAAATTATGAAAATAGATTGCAAAAACCACAGGTGTATCATTGAAATATCCAATGGAACATTCCGCAACGGAGTTTTTACCGAATAAATTTTCTCTAAGTAACTCTTCGGTTGCCGTAACTTGATGCGATAATTTTTCGTAATCGGCTAACTTTTTGATAAATGTTAAAATTAATGCAACATCTTTTTCTTCGGCTTTTTTGATAACTAAATTTTTCATGTATCATCTGTATGTAATTAACATAATCAACTTGGTAAATTTACAATATTTTTATTGATAAAAGTAAACTAAGGGATTCTTTAAAATCGGTTTAATGTATTCCCGGAAATGTTGGGAAAAAATAACATAACCGGATTTAGAAAGAAAAGTAACCGGCAGCTAACTCTTTATCTTCCTTAACGATTTTTTCATATAGATATTCAAATTAATTTTGATGTTTTCATTTAATCCGAATTTAAAACAGGTTTTATAGCCTCTTCCTAATAAAAAAATTAACTTTTAGATGTTAAAATTCAAAATGTCATAATTATATCAATTTTATATTTAAAGTGAGAAGAATAGGAAAAGTCGATATCAAAATAATTAAATTCGATAAACGCATCATTTTTCGGTTTTACCGCAACAAAAATATATTAAATTGTTAAAAATTATAACCGCAGAACAGAATAATATTCTGTGCTACGAGTATTTGTTTTGGATTGGTTGTTCAAAAGCCCGGTATTTTTCAAATTTCGGTTTTTCCCTTTCGAACTGTATTAATTTGTAAATTGCGCTACGCAAAATGAGTAATAATAGATGGATTTGCTAAAAAATGAAAAATCCAGGGCATATTTAGCTTGGATGATAATTTGTGTAGTATGGGGAACAACGTATCTTGCAATACGAATTGGGGTAAACGGAATGCCGCCGTTTTTATTTGCCGGCTCGCGTTGGATAATTGCAGGTCCGGTGTTTTATGCAATTCTCAGACTAAAAGGATTTAAACCTCCGCCTAAAAACGAACTTAAGAATATTGCAATTGTAGGAATAAGTCTGCTGGGTTTTGCTAACGGTCTTGTTGTTGTTGCCGAACAGTGGATGCCGAGCGGACTTACGGCATTATTAATAACCACACTGCCTTTCTGGATTGTTGGGATAGAATCTCTATTGCCTAAGGGACCTAAACTAAATGTAAAAATTTTAACCGGAGTAATTTTAGGGTTTACCGGTGTAACAATAATATTCGGCGGTAATATAGAAGAGCTGCTTAAAACGGATAATCTTTCGGGAATTGCGGCGCTTTTGTCTGCCGTTATTTTTTGGTCGCTCGGCACAATTTATTCAAAATATAATAAAATAGGAACCCATCCGTTAATGAGCGCTTCGGTACAGATGATTATAGCCGGAATTTTTCAGTTGGGTTTAAGTTTTATTCTCGGCGAGAAATTTTATTTCGGAAGCGGTTTGAACAGCATTCTTGCAATTTCGTATTTAATAATTTTCGGTTCAATTTTGGGATTCGGATCGTATACTTACGCAATTTCGCATTTACCTGTTTCTTTCGTTTCCACTTACGCTTATATTAATCCCATAATAGCATTATTTCTCGGATGGTTGTTTTTGAACGAAGAGTTAAATATTCAAATATTTATTGCGGCAGCAGTAATATTTTTAGGCGTTACCCTGGTAAAACAGGGGAGCGGTAAAGTCCGGTAAAACATTTCCGGAAATTCAGCCCAACCATATTTCACTAGCAGTGTTCAGCTCAAATTGTTTTTTTGTGTAAATATCGTTTACGGATTTTTTTACGAAGTCGCTTTTTGCTCCCGGTTTCTTCGGAAATTGAATTGGCGAAATTTTTGCAACCGGCTTATTTGATTCGGTTAAAATTATTTCCTCGCCTTTTTTTAATAATGCAACAAAATTAGGCCAATCTTTTTGAATTGAATTAAGGTTTAATTGTGTTGATCTCATGTCATCCCCCTTTATGCTTTATTAATATTATACAAGCGAAAGCGTAAGATGTTCTCCAATCGGGAAAAATTTAAATAAAATTCTAAAAAAAAATCACCGGAGTAAAATTTTGATTATTTTTTCGAGCGTAAACCGTGATTTCAGAAATAATATTTGGCGGCGAGATATACCGAAGAAGGATAAAACCAATATTCCGTTAAATTGCTTCCCCAAAATAGAATTGTACCGGAGGTTAAATCAATATTTTCCGCTGCGGAATATACGAGCGTTGCATTTAAAAATCCGCTGCCGTCGTTTAAATTATTGATATTTGTTGCTGTAAGATTTACCAGCGCAGAAATTTGATACATCAAACTTATAGCGATGTAATTTTTACTCAAGTTCAGTATTTCTCCTTTTATCAAACGGGAATATTCATATTTATTTTTATCAATTTTTCCTTCGCCGTTATAATGATATTCTATTAATCCGTACAGTTTAGGAGTGAATTGATAGTCCATTCCCAAAATGAATTTGAGAAACCCATTATTACTTATAGAATTTGCAAATTCGTAAATTCCTTCGCCGCGAACTCCGGCGCCGGACAGATTTCCGGCAAAATCCAAACCCAAAACCGTTCTTTCGTCAAATCTTCCCGCCATTAAGGAAACATCGAATTCATCAAAATTCGTTCTAAATCTGCCGGCAAAATTATGATTGTTAAGGTTGTTTACCGGGTTATAAACAAGACTGACATCGGTAAAATCACCCAAATTGATTGTAGCGGAAACGGCATCGGCGCCGTCTTTTTCTATTTTATAAAAAGCAGTAGGATTAATAGGATTAAACAGATCAGTTGGGTTCCAAATTCTACCGGTTCCCCAAGCAATTCTTTGTCTGCCAATCCGGATATTTCCGAAATCAAAATCTTGCCGCAAATAAAATCTATCGATAAAATGAGTAAAAAGAAGATGAGCTTCGTTTCCCGGTTGCCAGGTTAAATCTATTAACTGCCTGTTTGTTTTATCTTCATTAAAATTCAGGAACAAATTTTTCGAATTAAAATAAAGCAAATCAAGCTCGTATTCAATTCTTATTCTTGTATTATCTCCAAAATATAATTCGGGTCTTAGTCTTAATCGTGAAAGATTAAAAAAAAATGATTGATCGGAACGGAATAAATTGGACAATTGCCGATTTATTTTTTGGTAAGAAGGAAGAAGCTGAAAATAACCGCCAAAATCCGTTTTTATTTGAGCCGTTAATAAATTAGTAATTAAAAAGAAAATTAGGATAATATAATTCGAAAGTTTGTTAATTGGTTTTGTCATTTTGTATTTGACCGTCTCTTAGAATAATCAATCTTTTAGCTCTTTCAATTACTTTATCGTCGTGCGAAGAAAAAATAAATGTAATGTTTTTCTGTTCGTTCATTTTTAGCATAAGGTCGAGCAATCTTTTAGCAGTAGTGGAATCGAGATTGGCGGTCGGCTCATCTGCAAGAACAATTCTGGGATTATTAACTATTGCACGTGCAACGGCAACGCGTTGTTGTTGCCCGCCGCTCATTTCGTTGGGCCGTTTATTTGCCAGTTCGTCAATTTCCAATTCCGCCATTAATTTCATTGCACGTTCTTTTCTTACTTTTTCGGGAATTCCCAACAGCATCATACTGAATTCGATATTTTCCAAGGCAGTCAGAACGGGAATTAAATTGTATGCTTGAAAAATAAATCCCAGATTATGAAGTCTGAAACTCGATAATTCTTTTCTGCGTAATTTTGAGTAATCAGAATTTTCGAAAAATATTTTTCCCGATGACGGTTTATCCAAAGCGCCAAGTAAGTTAAGTAAAGTTGTTTTACCGGAACCTGAAGGTCCGGCAATTACCATATATTCTCCTTCGCTAATTTCCAAGTTAATATTTTTAAGGGCTTCAACGGGAACGCCGTTGTCTTGGTAAATTTTATCAACATTTTCTGTTTTAATAAGACTCATTTTAAGCTCAAAATTTTATTAAATGTTTACAATTAAATATATCTTATAGCATTAACGGGTTCCAACCGGATTGCCTTAATTGCCGGATAAATTGCTCCAATAACGGAAACAAAAGGAATCATAAACAAAGTTACAATTAAATTATCCAATGAAAGTATGGGATAAATAATCGATCCCACGCCGAATGATGTAAGACTATCGGAAAAAATGCTTAAGTCTATTCCGTAAACAGCGAGTGTTTGGGTTAGAGCATAACCTAAAATAATTCCTAAAATAGTTCCCGATACACCTAAAATAATAGCTTCAAAAACAATCATCAGAAATATTTTTATATTTTTCATGCCTATTGACATCAAAACCCCGATTTCCTGGATTCTTTCGAATACCGACATTAACATTGCATTTATAATTCCGAAAATAAGCGCCAGTCCAACAATCAAATTTATAATGAACATCATTTCCTTGAAAAGGTCCAACTGCAACAGTAATAACGGTAAAATATCTTCATAAGAAAAAACTTCATAGCCGGCATCTAATTTGTTTTTTAGATCCGCCGCAACAGACTTTGCATTTTTATAATTATCCAGAATTATTGCGTATTCGTGAAAATTATTTCCTATATCTAACATTTTTTGTGCAGTTCGAATCGGAATGTAAATATGAATTTTATCGAATTCCGAATTGGGAGTTTTAAAGATACCAACAACTCTAAACACCTCCGAGCCTATGGAACCGGACGGAGTATTTGCAAGCGCAACGACTTTATCGCCGAGTGAGACTTTTAATTTCCGGGCTAATTTTTCGCCTATCACAATTTCCCTTTCACCGCCGGTAAAGTATTTTCCTTTAACAATAAATTGATGTATATAAGAAACGAATTTTTCTTTACCGGGATTAACCCCGTAAATATAAATTCCCGATGAATTTGAAGCGCTGCTCAGCAATCCGAAAGCTATAACACGCTTACTGAAATGTTTTACGTGAGCTTCGTTAGCAAGCGTTTCATCCACTTTTTCCGCCCCGGGTACGAACGACTGCAATTTTTTGTTATTGTTGAATCCTTTTTTATGTATTTGAATATGCGCAACGTTCGAGCTGATTTGATTAAACAACATTTGATTTAAAAACCCGTTATCCAACGAATCAATTAACAGAAGCGCAATTACTCCCACAACAACGGAACCGATTACAATTATCGATCTTCTACTGTTCCTCCAAATATTTCTCCACGCCAGTTTAAATAACAAATTAGTAATCCTTTAATTTTTTAGATCAACAACAATATTTTGAAAATTTCAAATTATTTCCTGGCTCTTATTACTTCGGCGGGAAATGTATTTTGACTAATTTGAATGTCTTTCTCAATTTTGAATCCTGCATTAATTAAATTTTCCCGGAAAGAAACAGGTCTGCATCCCGTTAATAAATCCGGAAAATATTTTGCAACCCAAAACCAAAACTTGTTTACTTTTTTAGTACCGAATGCAAAAGTAGAAATAATCAATCTGCCGCCAGGCTTTAAAACTCTGAAAAATTCTCCGGCTATTTTATCGAATAAACCGGCGGGTATTAAATCCAGCATAAAATTATTAATCACCAAATCGAAGGAATTATCAACAAAATCAAGGTGCCGGGCATCTCCTTCTTTCAACTGGAAATTTGAACCTTGTAATTTTTGTAATTTCTTTTTTGCTCTTTTGAGCATATCGGGTGATAAATCTATTCCAATGTTTTTACCGTTAGGATTTCTTCTAACAATTTTCTCAAATATAATTCCGGTTCCGCAAGCTACTTCCAAAATAGATTCGCCGTCTTTAATTTCCGAAAAATCAATTACATGATTTGCAGCTTTGTTTTCGGTTAACAAACTCCAAAAATCATAAAACCAAGCAACATGTTTGTAATTTTTTCTTATTGCCGTTTTATCAAATGTTCTATCCAAAAGTTCCATTATTTACTCCATTTAGATTAAGTATATCTTATACCTTTCAAAGGTTCCAATTTGAATACTTTGTATAAAGGATAAATTGTTGCCAAAGTTGATATTATAAATACAATTAATGACGTATTAATAAAAACATCCGGTTCTAAAGTCGATTCTATTCTCGGTAAAAATCCGTATTCCTCATAAATTTTTCCCATATTACCCGCAAACTCAATTGGATTGTGAATAATGTAAAGATTGATGAAATAACCGAGTAAATCTCCCAGCAAAATTCCGATGATTGTTATAAAAAAAGTTTCGAGTAGAACGAGATAGACCAGTTTAATTTGAGGCATTCCGATTGCAAGAGTAACTCCAAACTCATTAAATCTTTCGGTGACAGACATTAAAACAGTATTAAGAATACCGAAGGCAACAATTATTACCAAAATCAAAAGCATTAATTTTCCGCTAACGTTATCGAGATCGATTGATTGTTTAAAATCAGGCATAAGTTCTTCCCAATCCAACACGGCAAGACTCGTATCCGGCAGCTGCCGGGTTAAATCCGACTTAACATCTTTTATATCGTCCAGGCTTTTTAGGTTAATTGCAATACTGTTAATCTTTTTGTACATCGAAAGTAAATCTTGCGCCGTTGAAAGACCAATAAACGCGCCCATAGCATCGATATCGGAGGAACCGAATTTCAATTTGCCGGTGACTACAAACTTCAAATTTCCCAAGGTTCCGTCGTAACCTTGTGCAAGAACAACCACAGTATCGCCTATATTAACTTTGAGGTTGTCCATTAATTTATATGCGAGAACAATTTCGTCGGTAGTATCGGAATTAAAAAATTTACCCGCTTTCAGTTTGGTTAATATTTTAGAAGTTCTCCGTTCAGCAGCGGGATCTATACCGAATATCATTGCGCCTTGTGTATTTTCGTTAAATCCTATTAATCCGTCGGCATAAACGCGAGGTGCATATCCTATTATTTTGGAATTTGATTTTAAAATATTTTCCTCTCCGGGTGTCAATTTAAATGATTTGTTTAGAGTAGGGTTTTCTTGATATCCTTTTTTTTGTATTTGCAAATAACCGTTAAACATTTGAACTGCATATTTAATATTAACGGCGTAAGTGCCAAGTTGAATTCCTCTTGTTGCCACGGTAGCCATTGTTGCAAATGATATTGCAATTAAAGTTAAAAAAGAACGTCTTTTGTTCCTCCAGATATTTCTCCATGCTAACTTTAATAAAAGTTTCAATCTAATTTCCCCGCTCTAATTCTCTGAAGGAAAATTTTCTGTCACTAATATGAATATCAAATTCCATTTTTAATATTTTTAGTTCAGTAGAATGACCAGGATGAATTTGGCTTATCATTTTCCAAGAAGTTGGGATTTTTCTATTCCCGACTTTTTTAACGTTCGAAAATTTCAATGTTCTTATTAATTTCCCTTTTTCATCGTAATATTGAACTAAAGCCGGAAGGAAATCTTTTATTCTAACCCAATAATATAATTTTCCCCACACAACGGGAGCATCTTTATGAGGAATACATTCTATTTTCCAACATTCAATACTATCTATAGGTTCCTTTCCGATTATTTTTAAGTAATAATCCCGTTTTATATTAGATTCGCGCACAAGATCATCGTTGGTAAAATCCGAACCATTCCAGGATTGTAACATCATTGAAGGGGGAATTTTTATTGTAGTCTCCGTATTTTTCAAATAGTTCCACATCTCATTACCAATTTTTAATGTTTTGTTTCCTTTCTCTTTTCTTGGGGAAAGGATTACGATTAAGGCTTTCTCATTCCCGACCCACCAACTTTTCATTTTCAATTTTCGCGTATAATCCGGTGTTTTTACAACCATTTCAACAATTCCGTAAGCCGATTTTCCCTTAATTGCATTTTCGGCTTTATCGATAATATCAGCTGCCGATTGGGGTTGAATTGAAGAAGTAATTAAAATGAAATACAAAATCTGTAGTAATTTCATCTTCGATCCTTTTATAATTGACTAAACGTTCAGTCAAAACGTAATATTTTTAAAATTGTTTGTCAAGTAAAAAATAAATTTTTATGAAGTACTTTCGTTTTGAAAATTTGACGAAATTAGATATATTTATGACTGAACATTTAATCAATCAAAAAAAATGCCGAGAACGAAAGAACAATTCGAAGAAATCCGGAACAGAACAAAACTTACTATTTTATATAGCGCATTGGAATTATTTGCAAGAAAAGGATTTACAGGCACATCAATCAGTGATATTGCAAGTGCGGCCGGTGTTTCCAAAGGATTAGCTTACAATTATTTCAATAGTAAAGAAGATTTGATGATAGCCGTGTTCAAACTAATGGAAGAACAAATTGGCGGAATGATGGCAGAGATGAATAAAGTTGAAGATCCTTATGAAAAATTGAAATTAATAATTAACCTTACTTTTAAAAATATTGAAAAGGACGAAAAGTTCTGGAGACTTTATATTAATTTTGCGTTCCGGCCTGAATTACATAATACCGCAAGTAAACTTTTCGGTAATTTTTTATCGGAAGCATTTAAAACATTCGAAAAAATATTTAAACAAATAGGAGTTAGCAACCCCGCCGCTGAGAGTAAATTGCTTGGAGCCATGTTAGATGGAATCAGCCTTCACTATGTATTCGATAAAGAAAATTACCCCTTGCATAAAATGAGAAGATATTTAATAAAAAGATATAGCCGTAAGTTTATGGAAGCTAATTCCAAATAAGTATTCCTAAAAATAAACATATCCAAACTTCATAAGACCGCCTTGAAAATTATTAATTTTATTTGTGAAAAGGGAAAGCATATTATGAATGAAATATCCGGTTACTTTTTAATATACGTATCATTTTAAATAACCGAAGCGATTTAAAAAAAAACAACAATTTTACCTTATTTGATAAACTACTTTTCCGGTTTTCCGATAATGAAGTACTCGTAAAATTTTAGTTCCTTAAATTCATAAAATAAAACCGGAGTTTAAAATGCCCTTAATCGAATGGAATAACAAAATGAGTGTTGGTATTGATCAAATTGATATTCAACACAAAAAATTAGTACAAATTATAAACAATCTTCACGATGCTCTTAAAAACGACTCTTTTGAAGAAGTACTTAGACCGGTTTTTATGGAATTGATTGACTATACAAAAACTCACTTTTCAACGGAAGAAGATATAATGGAAAAAGCCGGTTATAAAGATTTGGAACACCATAGAAAACAGCATACAATGTTTGTAGCTAAAATGATGAAAATGAAAAATAGATGTTACCAAGGGAAAGAAGAAATTTCCGTAGAGTTAATCAGCTTTCTTTCAAGTTGGATAATAGGACATATTTTACACAGCGATAAAGATTATGTTGAAACAGTAAGAAATTCCGACTGGTATAAAAATTACGGAAAAAGTCTCGTTGTGCAGTAAATCTGTTTTTTCCATTTAATTGGAATGACGGGGAAATATCATATAAAATCTATCATCAATTTTACTAATTTTATTTTTCCGTCTAATATTTGTGTAGTAATTAAATTAATTTCACATAAATAAATTTGAATTATTTATTGGCTTCTCAATTGGAATAAAGTTGTTATTCCCGTATAAACGTTTAATTAGCGCTTCTTTATTCGGGTCACATATTTTATAAAATTTAATATAAACCTTGGAAAAACCAAAACACATTTCCGGTTTCCGAATTTTACTTTTAAAACAATTATTATTTCAGTCGTTTTTACAATCCGCTTCGATATTTTCCCGGCGAGGTAAAAGGGAAGATTAATAATTTTATAATTTGTAAATTAAAAGACTCTTAATCCATTTTAAATATTGTATCTTATAAATAAATAACCGGAAAACTTCAAGAAAATTTATTATTGGGGCAGTCAGTAAAGATATCCGGATTTTTATAGAAGCAAATAATAGATGTAGAGTTAAAATAACAATTTTAGAAAAAGGATTAATTTATGAATAAAACAGTATTAATAACCGGTTCCTCAAGCGGTATTGGTTTGGCTACGGCATTATACATGCATAAAAAGGGTTGGAATGTTGTTGCAACTATGCGGAATCCTGAAACAAGAAATACCGAACTTAATAAAGTTAATGATATTTTAAAATTACATTTGGATGTAAAAGATTTGAACTCAATACAAACGGCCATTCAAAAGTCAATTAGTAAATTCGGAAAAATAGACGCAATTGTTAACAATGCCGGTTTTGCTTTGGTCGGACCTTTCGAGGAATCCGATAGTGAAAAAGTTAAAGATCAATTTCATACAAACGTTTTCGGATTGATGGATGTTACGCGTGAAATAATTCCTCACTTCCGGTCAAATGGCGGAGGTTCTATTGTAAATGTTGCATCTGTGGGAGGAAGAATTACATTTCCTTTTTATGGTTTGTATCACGGCACAAAATGGGCGGTTGAGGGATTTTCAGAATCCATACAGCATGAATTAAAAGAATTTAATATCAAAGTAAAAATTATTGAACCGGGTCCGATTAGAACCAATTTTTACGACAGTTCCATGAAATTCACTTCGGAAGACGGCGGTGTTTATAGTACAAAATTCAAAAAAGCATTTAATATGATGAACTATTTTGGTAAAAAAGGCGCAACTCCCGAACGAGTGGCAAAAACCATTTATAATGCCGCCTCCAGTAATAGTTGGAAATTAAGATATCCGGTTGGGTCAATGGGAATGTTGATGTTAAGACGTTTATTACCCGATAGATTATTTAACGGGGCGTTCGGATTTGTAATTATGCGATAAAAAAATAGGAATGTCACTGCCTTGCTTGGATTCTTCAAAGCAGTGACAATTTTATTTATAAATAATTATTCGGTGGATTTATTAGTGGAAATTTTAAATGGTGCATATAAAGGGCAAAATCCCATGAATGCTGTTCCTAAAGGAATTAATCCTATTAATCCCCACCACGAAGAATAAACAAAACCGAGAACAACAATAACTAATCCAAGAATTATTCGGATCACTTTATCTGCCTTTCCTACATTCTTTTTCATTTTTCAACTCCTTTTATTTTTTTGAGACATCACAAAATATGAATTATAATAATTTTCTTCAGTGATAATGTTACATATCTATCATTTTAAGAAATTTAACAATTCTTTTTTATTAATAATACTAATTTTATTTCTTGAAAGGTTTATTATACCGTCTTTTTCAAATTCTTTTAGGATTCTACTAACAACTTCGCGGTGAGTTCCCAATTCGTCTGCTATTTGTTTATGCGTTATTGTAAGTTCGGTTTTTCCTTCTTTAATATTTGAAAAAAGAAACTCTGCAATCCGTTCATCCATTCTTCTAAAAGCAACTTCTTCTACAACTGTTATTACATTTGCTAAACGTTGGTTAACCAATCTAAATGTATAATTTCTCCATTTTTCATCGGCGTCTACCAATTCTTTAAAAATACCGGAAGGGAGCAGCAGTGCTGTCAAATCTTCTTCTACTACGGCCGTTGCAGGAAATTTTAAGTCGCTTAGTATTGATGAAATTGTTAGAATGCAACTTTCCCCTTTGTCAATTCTATAGATTGTTATTTCCCTGCCTGATTCTCCCAATTTAAAAACCCTAACTCTGCCGGAAAGTACAATAGCCAAGTTTGTACAAGCCGAACCTTCGTCAAAAATCAATGAACCTTTTGGCAAATTTGAAACCGCTCCGTATTGCATTACTTTAGCTTTTACCCGCTGGTTTGTTGTGTCCAAAAAGGGTAATTTCTGTTCCACTATTTCGTTATATGTCTCTTCCGTTAGCATTGTATTTGTTCAATCAAATAAAATTGGAATTCCGCCTAACGTAAAATGTTTTTAATCCAAACAAACTTAACTTGCTTCATTTTCTTTCGCATAATAAGTAGTTCTCGCAAATTTTCCTCATTGCGGTATTTGCCGAATTGAAAGCCCAAATAATAGAACCGCCTTTTTTGCCTGCGCTTAAATCTCCTATTAAAAATAATCCGGGAATATTAGTTTCGTATCCTTCGGTTAAAACGGGATTAGGACCGTTAAATTCAATGCCAATCATTTTTAAAAAATTTTCTGGAGTTGATCCGCCTAACGCATAAACAATATAATCAAAAGTTTCGTTATTATAATTGGTTTCTTCAAAAATCACTTCCGGTTTTCCGTCGTAATCAATAATTTCTTTGATATTGCTATTTAACAATAATCTGACTTTGTTGTCATTCGCCAAAGTTAGCAGACTTTCTTTATTGATATCGTTCATTCTGTTAAATTCCGACCGTCTGTAGCTGAGTGTAACATTGTTGTTTTCTTCCACTAAGAATTGGCAATATTCCGAAGCAGAATCTCCGCCGCCCACGACTAAGACTTTAGAGTTTTTTATTTCAAAAGATGTAATATCGAATAAAATTTTATTTTTTAACGATGCAGGTAATTTATAATCGGGTTTATTGGGTTTACCTAAAATACCTACTGCTATTGCAACCACAACGGTTTGATACGTGTTTTTATCGGTGTAAACTGTAAAAGTTTGCGTGCTGTTGTTTTTATCAATTTTGTAAACAGTTTCATTATAATTTACATTCAATTTATGGTCCTCTATAGCTTTATCGAGGTAACTGATAGTTTCGTGTTTGGAAGAATCGGTAAGACACATCACTCCCGTGCAAGTTGGAGTAAAGCCTTTGTAATTTGCGGTAACCAATTTAGTTTCGGGATAATATTTTTTTATAGTAAAAGAATGTTCATGCGCTTTTTCTAAAATTAAAATTCTTTCTTCGCTTACACCGAAATTTCTGGCTTCAACTCCCATACTAATGCCTGCCGGTCCGGCGCCTATTATAATGATCTGAAACACTGTTTATCCTTTATTTAATTAGGATTGAAAAAGAATTATTATTTAAATCTAATAAATATTAAATCAATTTCCCATTTAGAGCAAAAAATGAAAAATCTTACACCTTCAATTTAAACCGGATTGTTCGAGCATTAAAATTAACTTACTGTTTTAGTATTAATATTTTAATCAACTTTTCGATAATAAAACGGAGAAATTCCCGAATTAAATAAAATCTTACTGCATAAATTTTAATTATAAGGAAGTTTGCCATTATGCCCGAGAATATACAACTTAACCCCAACGAAATACATGATGCATTTACCAACGTATTTAATAAAATAAACGTTTATGTGGATCAACTAAAAAAGAGAAGTTCGGATGAAATATTAAACGGGAGCATTGTAAATGCACAAAAAATGATAAATGAAATTCTTCCCTTCGAAAAAGTGGTTAAAAAACTTATAGAAGCCAAGTCAATTATAGAATCTATTGACGGAAACGGTAATATTGAAATAAATGAGGAAGAAAACAGCCCTGTGGCAGTTGATGAAAACGAGAATGTGCAAAAGGATGAAGAGGAAAATGAAGAAACCGGAAACAATGATTTTACCGATCCGTTTCAATATAGAATTTCGTTGCTAAAAGGATTAATTTATTTAGGAGGAAGCGCACCAATTGACGAAGTGCTCGGTTTTATTAAAAAAGATATGAAGAATAAAATGAAAAAATCGGATTTTGATATTATAAACGATGACGGCGTTGAAAGATGGCAGGATAGTTTATATCAAGAAAGCGTAAAAATGATGGAGGAAGGATTATTAAACAGTGAAGTTCAAGAAGGGCATTGGGAAATTGTTCAAAAAGGAATAGATTATCTTTCTAAAAACGGAAAGTGAAATTAATTAATATTGAATCCGTTGAAATTTTATGAATCCGCATTATTCCCGTTCACTTTTCTTAGCTGAAATCATAATCAATTATATAAGCTGACTATCATTACCGCTCAAAACAAATCTATTAATTTTCAAACCTGCTAACTTGCAAACTTTTCAAACCTGCCAACCTGCAAACTTTTCAACCCTGCCAACC
>Ga0256841_1001669_pt1 | contig 18575 bp, 17 predicted proteins | sample 356308metaG_FD_185971 | JGI IMG/M metagenome (GOLD analysis project Ga0256841, IMG submission 185971) | Hydrothermal vent microbial communities from Mid Atlantic Ridge, Atlantic Ocean - 356-308 | ecosystem: Environmental > Aquatic > Marine > Hydrothermal vents | place: Atlantic Ocean: Mid... | reverse complement strand
GGTGCAGGTTTAACGGTAACTGCAAAAAACTGCCAAAATTAAGAGCAAAAACGGGGTCTCTTAATGGAGTTGTCACGATTGCCGGCTATACGTCGAATTCAAAGGGAAACATTATCGGACTTGCTATTCTCTGTAACGGCGTAAAAAGAAGTACTGAAGTAAAACAATTGATTGACAGAATAGTTTGCGTGCTTCAGGAGTAGTAATTCAAAGAGGAGGAAAGACATTGATTTCAAGCATGACAGCATACGGAAGAGGTGAGGTGTCAGGAGAGGGTGAGAGGGTTCTTGTGGAAATCAGGGGAGTGAATCACCGTTTCATGGATATCCAGTGTCGATTGCCTCGGCAGTACACTAGCTGGAACGAAAGAATAAGAAAAATTGTCCAGGGATCTGGAATCAAGCGTGGAAGGATGGAAATAATTGTTCAGATCGAGGAATCGCCCGAAAAAGTAGACCGACATCTCCTTAACGTTGAACTTGCAAAAGCTTACTTTTCACAATTCAAAAAATTGTGCATGGATTTAGGGCTTGATGATACCCCCAGGTTAAGCGACTTGCTATCAATCAAAAACATTTTCGAGGTCCCCGATGAAGAGGATAGAACCGAAAAACTCTGGGCAATCGTCGAAAGTGCTCTAAATGATGCCCTTCACTCCTTTGTTGAAATGAGAAAAGTGGAAGGGGAGAATCTTGCAAGAGATATTCGGGAGAGATTATCTCGACTAGCAGGGTTTATAAGCGAAATTAAAAAATATGCACCGGAGGTGGTTGAACATTACAGGGAGAGGTTGAAAAAAAGGATTGAGGAGCTTGTGCCGAAAAATGAGTTTGACGAGACAAGACTTTTGCAGGAAGTTGCCATCTTTGCTGATCGTTCGGATATCACGGAAGAGCTGGTCAGGGCGGAGAGCCACGTAGGACAATTTATGGAAATCCTCGAAAAGGGTGGAACTATCGGTAAGAAAATGGAGTTCTTATTGCAGGAGCTTTTTAGAGAAATAAATACAGTTGGCTCCAAGGTTAGTAGTGTCAATATTGCTGGGCTTGTAGTAGAGATGAAAAACGAAATTGAGAAGATACGCGAACAAGTTCAGAACATAGAGTAAAGGGGGTGCAAATTCCTGTCGGTGTTACTGTTGTATTCGAAAATGCCCTCTTAACGGGCGGAAGGAAGAACTCTTACACTTATTTGCTTACCGTTGCTTTCGATTTGTATCATTCCGTCCCGGCGTGGCGAAAACCACCTTGTAGTCAGTCCGGGTAACACTTTTTCCTGGAATGATTTGGGTTCGGACGGAGAGAATATTACCTCATCCGGTTTGAATAGAGATATTATCTTTCTAACGGTTTTTTCCTCCGGCTTTCTCGCATAAAAAATCAGGGCGGTTTTTAGCGTACTCCTGCACTTGTCACCGAGCTTTTCAACTTTTCGTGACGGTAGGTCGGAAGGGCAAAGAACGATTCTGGTGTTTCCATACCTGATTTCCATGGCTAGGTTAAGGTCCTTGTAATACGGAGGTTCAGAACACCAGCGAACTTCTTTTGACGAGGCAGGAGAAAGAACTCTGATTCCTACGGGGCCAATACGAATGTTTTTAAAATCGGAAAGCATTCTTTTTTTGCAATGTGCCTTTTTAAACAGGTTAAAGCTTTCCTTGAATGCATAGCCTCTTAATCCTACTCCGATGTGCCATACTTCCTTTATGTCAAATGCCCGTGCGACAAAAGGTAAGGAGGTACACCTGGGATAGATAGACGCCAACAGGAGGTAATCTATACTTCTAACGTGATTTTTCCAGAGGAATGGCGCTACCACGTGTTTTCCAATATCAAAAGTGGACCACGTGTAGTTTCCACCTTCTATTAGCATGTTGTGACCAGACGGGAATCTGACGTACCCGCTGCAGCCAAAGCCCACGTCCAGGACGGTCATCTGAAGTCGATTCTTGAGCAGTTCTATCGGTTTTCTGGATGTTATTTGTGTAAGGCCCAACAGAACTACCACAATGCTCCCCATCCCAATTATCTTCCACCTGGTAGCTGTGCTGGAAAAAAGCAAAAAAATGAGAATATACGTCAGCACAAGGAGCTTGACATCGAAATCGGGCAGGTAAAACAGTCCGAAAGAAAAATGTGATAGTTTTAATGTCAGTGCAACTGCCAGGTGAAGAGCCTGGGTGCCCGGCCATATGATTGCCGAAGCTAGAGAGGGATCCACGAGAGATGCAGTTATTGATAGTAGACCGCACGGCAGGCTGACGAAACCTACCAGGGGAATAACAAAGAGGTTCGCAATTATCCCGAGGAGCGAAACCGTGTGAAAATGGAGCGCAATCAGTGGTGCGACTCCAATGGTTGCAGAAAGCGAAACGAAAGCTAGGTCTAAAGCAGCGTTTAGGACTCTGAAACGTGTTTTAATAGTGGTGCACCGCAGTAATTTTTTTAAGCGAGGTGTTAGGTACATTATCGCTACGAGTGCAGAAAAAGACAATTGAAAGGAAGGCAGGAAGACAGCGTGGGGTTGGTCAGCCAGAATTAATAGAGCTGCCATTGCCAGAATCTGCCAGAAATCTTTTTGTTTTCTCGTAAGTAGTGCTGCTAAAGTTATAAGAACCATCAAAAGGGCTCTTTTTGTTGGGAGGGACAGTCCGGTTAGTTCAGCATAAAAAATAATGAAGGGAATGGTCGCAAGCAGTGCCAGGCGGGTTCTGTCAAATTTTAACAATGCCCATTCCCAGGAAGAAAAGAGAAATGAAAAAAGAAAATAAAGTATCCCGCCCAGGAGTCCCAGGTGTAGCCCGGATATTGCCAGGAGATGACTTACCCCTGCCGTGTTAAAGGCTTCCCTTACGTAGTCAGGCAACAACTTTCTCATTCCCAGGAGCAATGCTGCGTAGATGGTATTTTCAGGGTTTGGAACTTTTTTCATCAAGAAATTGAAGGCTTGATTCCTTATGTAACTGACAGTCATGTTCCACGGATTTGTATTATTTTTTAAAGAAATAACGAACATATCTGAGGGTATGAAAGTTTTCCCAATGAATCCTTTTTCCTTCATGTATTTGGTGTAATCGAAAGCGCCTTCATTCCTGAAATTTCGAAATTTTCTTAGAACAAACGAACAGGCAATCTTTGTCCCGGGATGCCAGTTTCTCGTTAGTTTCCTGGTATTTACAAGTACTTTTCCAGTTATCGGGTATCTTTTTCTTCCCGTGTCAGCGGACTCCACCGAAATGGTAAACCTCCCGCCGTACCTTCTGTATTCTGGATATGTTTCAACCTTGCCCGTCCAGATAACATTCGGCATGTTATACAACAGGGAAACGTAGCTTTTCTCGGAAACTTCAGGCGAGGAAACCTTGTACCCTAGAAATCCGAGCACCAGAAACAGCAGTAAGGGAATGAAGATTGAGTTTTTTCCTGCTTTTGCCAGGGTGAATAGCAGTATAAGGAGAAAAAACCCCAGTACAAATGCCGGTAGTATGTTTGGATGGAATGGAAATAGGCGAGCACAGATTATTCCCACTATGAAGCTTATAAGCAGTGGTGGAAGAGTCCTTCTAATAGGCATAGGACGATTACCGATTACCGTACGCTGGTGCTATTTGCTGAACTACATTGGGAGCATCGGGGTAACTTATGAAAATGTTTAACCTAACCGTCTTCCTGCAGATTATTCCTTAACACGTACTATGTTTGCTCCGAGGGCGGACAGTTTTTTTTCTAGCCTGTCGTAGCCTCTATCTAGGTGATAAACCCTGCTTACTTCCGTTGTACCCTTCGCGGCAAGGCCTGCAAGTACCAATGATGCTGATGCCCTCAAATCCGTGGCCATAACTTTTGCGCCGAGTAATTCTTTAACTCCCTTGACCACGGCGGTCCTTCCGTCAATGGAAATATCCGCTCCCAGTCTCCGCAGTTCGCTAACATGCATGAATCGATTTTCAAAAATCTGTTCCGTTATGACACTTACCCCGTCCGCCAGGCACATTAACGCCATGAACTGCGCCTGCATATCGGTCGGAAACCCGGGGAAGGGCAGAGTTTTAACATCAGCACTTGAAATAATTTCCGGGCTTTTGGCTTTTACCCAGTTCTCTCCGATTTCAAACGTCATTCCGGTTTCCTGAAGTTTGTGGATGACGGTTTCGAGGTGTGCGGGGATGCAGTTGGTTATGGTTATTTCTCCTCCTGTGATACCGGCTGCAACGAGGAGAGTGCCGGCTTCTATCCTGTCCGGAATAACCCTGTAAGGGCTGGGTGTATTTAGCTCTTTCACTCCTTCGATGGTTATGATAGGGGTGCCTGCCCCTTTTATTTTTGCGCCAAGCGTCTTAAGGTAGTTGGCAAGGTCAACCACTTCCGGCTCTTTCGCCGCATTTTCAAGAACCGTAGTTCCTTCGGCCAGCGTAGCAGCCATCATCAAGTTCTCGGTTCCGGTTACGGTAACGAGATCAAGGTATATGTGGGTTCCCGTAAGACGTTTCGCTTTTGCCTCGACATAACCATGGCGTAGCTCGATATTTACCCCGAGGGCCTCTAGGCCTTTTATGTGTAGGTTTATGGGCCTTGCACCAATGGCACATCCACCAGGCAATGAGACGCGGGCCTTCTTGAACCTTGCCACCATGGGACCCAGTACAAGCACAGAAGCCCTCATGGTTTTTACAAGATCGTAGGGTGCTTCAAGGCGACTGACGTTGTCGGTATTAATGCAAAGGGGTTCCTCGCAACGGATGTCGGCACCCATGGACTCTAGGAGAGTACAAAAAGTCCTTATGTCCCTTAGCTGGGGTACATTTTCGAACTGGTGCCAACCGCCCGTTAGAAGGCTTGCTGCCATGAGCGGAAGAATGGCATTCTTTGCACCGCTTACACTAATTTCACCTTTTAAAGGTCTCCCTCCTGAGATTACTAGCTTGTCCATACCGACCTCTAATCGCTTTCTTTTTTGTCAAAACCTTACACAAGGCAACTAAGGTGTCAAGAATAAAGAAGGGTGCTATTTTTTGCCGAGAGCAAGGACTCTATCAAGCCCGGAGTAATCCCTGTGAATCTTCACGTGGGAAATCCAAGCGATCGATTTTGCAAAGTCTTTGAAGGTTTGTCCCTGGCTGTAGCCGATTTCTAGCAACATGGTGCCCCCAGGTTTTAGGTACTTGCCCCCTGAAAGAATAATTTCCCTTGTCACAGACACTCCATCTTTGCCGCCAAATAGGGCTTTCCTGGGTTCGAAATCCCTAATTTCTGGCGGAAGCTTTTCATATTCTTCCTCCGATATGTACGGAGGGTTACTTACAATTATGTCAAAGTATTCCCTTGCTCCAGATCCGAGAGAATCATAGAGATTGCTGGCAAAGAAGGTAATTTTGGAGTGAAGATTGAGGTTTATAGCGTTTTGTCTGGCCAGGGCAAGGGCTTCCGGGGATATATCCGTGGCAAAAACAAGGACATTTTGAAGTTCCTTTGCAAGGGCTAATGAAATCGCCCCCGATCCCGTGCCTATCTCCAGAATATGCGTAATTTTGCCGCAAATTTGTAGCTTCCTTGCCACCTCCAGGGCTTTTTCCACGAGACATTCCGTTTCCGGACGGGGAATTAAAACGGCCGGGGTGACTTTTATGGGCAATGACCAGAATTCCTGTTCTCCTGTTATGTATTGAACCGGTTCCCGTTTTGCTCGGCGTTTTATGGCTTCCCTGTATGTAGCCAGTTCCCTCTTTGTTAGTGGTTGATCAAAGTTGAGATAGAGATCAAGCCTTTTGTATCCGAGCACATGCGCCAGCAATACTTCTGCATCGGTTCGTGGTTGTTCAATTCCGCGAGAAGCAAAATATTCCGTGGTCCATTTCAGTACCCTTATGATTGTCCACTGCTGGTCTTTCATTTCTCAGGGATTATGACGATTCGACCTGTTTGAGAGCTTCGGCCCTGAAGTGGGTAATAAGTGGATCAATTACCTGGTCCAGCTCCCCCTGGAGTACAGATTCGAGCTTGTATAGAGTGAGATTGATGCGGTGGTCGGTAAGTCGGTTTTGTGGGAAGTTATAAGTCCTGATGCGCTCACTTCTATCTCCTGTCCCCACCTGGCTTCTCCTGTCTTCTGCTATCTGTTGTTCCTGTTCTCGTTTTTTCATATCGAGGAGCCGTGACCTGAGAACTTTTAATGCCTTTGCCTTGTTCTTGTGCTGCGATTTTTCGTCCTGACATGTCACTACGAGGCCTGTGGGAATGTGGGTAATTCTAACTGCCGAATCAGTTGTATTGACACTCTGCCCACCGGGCCCCGAAGACCTAAAAACATCTATTCTAAGCTCATTGGGATCAATCGAAATGTCGACCTCCTCGGCTTCAGGCAATACCGCAACAGTTACAGCAGATGTGTGTATTCTTCCCTGGCTTTCGGTAACCGGTACTCTCTGTACCCTGTGTACACCACTTTCGAACTTTAGCTTGCTGTAGGCACCCTGGCCGGATATTGCCATGATAATCTCTTTAAAACCCCCGATACCGGTGGGATGACTACTTAAGATTTCTACCTTCCACCTGTTTTGCTCGGCATAGCGACTGTACATCCGGAAAAGGTCTGCGGCAAAAAGTGCCGCTTCATCACCACCCGTTCCGGCCCGGATTTCCAGGATAACGTTTTTTTCGTCGTTTGGATCTTTCGGAATAAGGAGTTCTTTTAACTTTTTCTCAACCTCGGCTAGCTCCTCCTTTAACCTCGTTATCTCTTCTTTCGCCAATTCTTGGATTTCTTCGTCACTATCCTCCAGGAGTTCCTTATTATCTTCAAGTTCTCTAACCAATTCCTTGTAGTGCCTGTATGTTTTAACAATTGGTTCAAGTTCAGAGTGTTCCTTGGCCAGTTTTGTGTATTCTTCCATGTTAGAAACAGTCTCTGGATCACTGAGGCGTTTCTCAAGCTCAATGAATTTCTCTTCAACGCTGTCTAATCGTTCAATCATTTTTTTTAACCGTAGCTTAAAGCGTCTTTTCTTTAAGTTTCACTTAAAGTGCTATTTTTTTCAACCGCCAAGGCAGACTCGAGGGCTTTTAGAGCCACTTCCAGCTGGGCATCGTCTGGTTCTCGAGTCGTTAACTTCTGCAACCACAAGCCAGGGCATATGGCCCACTTGAGGAATCTGTTAGAAGAATGTTTCCCGCTAAACCGAATTATCTCGTAAGCAATGCCGGCCAACGGGATGAATAAGAAAATCTTTATGAATATGTTGAAAATATTTCTTAAGATAACGGAGTCTGTAGGAATTTGAGGTACGTAAATGAAAAACGCCGAGAAGACAAATATGCTCAAGATAAGCACTATAAGAATAAATGCAGTCCCGCACCTGGGATGTAGAGTGGGATACTTCTTTGCGTTTTCCACAGACAGGGTTTCTCCGGCCTCGTAAGTATATATGCTTTTGTGTTCAGCTCCGTGGTACTCAAAAACTCGCTTTATATCTCTAAAAAATGATATGGCAATGATGTAGAGAATGAAAAAAAGAATCTTCAAATACCCGTCTACAATATGAAAAAGTCCGCTGTTTATATCGAATTTTATAGGGCCTAAACTGCCCAGTAAGTAGCTGAGATAGTGAGGCAGGATAACGAAAAAGGTTATTGCGAGAGCGATCCCTGCAACCAGGGCCAAGACAATGGTCCAGGAATTATTCTCATCGTTTTCTTCTTCCAGGGCCACGGATGCTGAAAAGTTGAGCGCCTGTATTCCATTCACTAGCGTTTCCACCAGGATAACAGGGCCGCGTACAAAGGGTAGTTTAAGAAATCGCGATCTTTCCACGAAGGACTTCCATTTTTCCTGCTTGACAACTACCTTCCCGTCAGGTTGCCTGACAGCAATTGCCAAACAATGAGGGCTCTTCATCATTACGCCCTCTATGACCGCCTGTCCACCTACATTAATTTCCATGATTTCCTGATGCGTGATAAGTAGCCTTCTATCTGTAATCATAGGCCGGCACTTCTTTTGCCTCCCTGGGTGAAGATGGTGGTTTTCTGAGCCTTCGTCTGGTAAACCCGCATCAAAACACTGGCAGCCAGTAGAAAGTTTGGTGCATTGACTGTAGTAACTCTCGCAAACTGCCTGTGTTCTAGATGAAAGTCTATTTTGACTCCGGCGCTTAAAAGAATTTCAAGGAGACTTTCATTGGTAGTTGTGGCCGACCCAATGTTGTCCAGCAATGCTGGTTAGTCTCTAATGCTTTCGCTAAAATTATTCGTCAGAGGTCTTGTTGTCTTCGGCGTTTTTCTTCATATAGTTTTCGTATTTACGCATGAATTTTTCTATCCGTCCTTCTGTGTCTACAAGTTTCTGTTTTCCCGTGTAAAAAGGATGGCAGGCCGAGCAAATTTCAACCCTTATTTCTTTTTTCGTGGAACCAGTTTCAATAACATTTCCGCATGCACAGCGAATTACAGCATCGTAGTATGGAGGATGAATGTCTTTTTTCATTTTCTCTCCCTTCAAATTTAAAATCCGGAGTCTTCACAATGACTCCGGTTATCTGTTTTTTGAACCTTTAATTATACTTGAGTTACCGACACGTGGCAATAAATTTCTGCAACAAAAAAGGAGGGATAAATTGCCCTCCTTGCAGACATCACCTGTTCATGGAATCCAGAAACTCGGCGTTGCTGGCAGTACCTTTCATCTTGTCCAGCAAAAATTCCATTGCATCCACCGGGTTAAGCGGGGATAGTAATTTTCTGAGTATCCATATACGGTTAAGGTCCTTTTCAGGTAACAGGAGTTCCTCTTTTCGTGTTCCGGACCTGTTGATGTCAATTGCAGGAAAGATTCGTCGGTCAGCGAGTTTGCGATCAAGTACTATTTCCATATTACCGGTACCCTTGAACTCCTCGAAAATTACCTCGTCCATCCTACTGCCGGTTTCAATTAAAGCTGTAGCTATGATAGTGAGACTACCACCCTGTTCAATGTTTCTGGCAGCTCCGAAGAACCTCTTCGGTCTGTGGAGAGCATTGGAATCAACACCACCGGAAAGTATCTTTCCACTGGGTGGCACGACGGTGTTATAAGCCCTGGCGAGCCTTGTGATGCTGTCGAGCAGAATTACAACGTCTCTCTTGTGCTCAACAAGTCTCTTCGCTTTTTCTATCACCATTTCGGCAACCTGAACGTGTCTCTGTGCAGGTTCGTCAAAAGTTGAGCTTACTACCTCGGCTTTTACAGACCGCTCCATGTCCGTAACTTCTTCAGGGCGTTCATCTATGAGAAGAACAATGAGGTATATATCTCGGTAGTTTCTCGTAATACTGTTTGCGATCTGTTGTAGCAGGATTGTTTTACCCGTTCTGGGTGGAGCTACTATGAGACCTCGCTGGCCAAGTCCGATGGGTGTGATAAGGTCCATCACCCTTGTGGAATAATTGTCGGGGTCTGTCTCCAGTACGATTCTCTTGTTAGGATAAAGAGGCGTGAGGTTATCAAACAGTATTTTATCCCTGGCAAGCTCTGGGTCTTCGTAGTTAACGGCGTCAACTTTAAGCAGAGCAAAGTATCGCTCATTGTCCTTGGGAGGCCGTATCTGGCCGGATACAGTATCCCCTGTTCGTAGATTGAACCGCCTAATCTGCGACGGAGAAACATATATATCGTCCGGACCCGGTAAATAGTTATATGTCTGCGCCCTCAAGAATCCAAATCCATCAGGGAGCGTCTCTAAAACTCCTTCGCCGTATATGAGCCCATTTCTCTGGGCCTGCGCTTCAAGTAGGCTGAAAATAAGCTCCTGCTTGCGCATACTGCTGGCTCCCTCGATGTTGAATTCTCGAGCTATCGTAAGGAGTTCTTTAATGTTCTTGGACTTCAATTCTACCAGGTTGAGGCCGGACTTGAGTTTTTCCATGATTTCAGTCTGGCTGTTGTTTCGTTTTCTTGCTGCTCTAGCTGCCATAACTCTCTCACCGTTTTTCTAGATTTTTTGTTGATTTATAATTTAGTTTAAACCCCAACAGGGCTGAAATACTGCTTTCCGAAGAGCCTTACTTTTGAAAACCAGATTACCGTTTTGACCTGGCTTTACGGATTCTGGTGAAGGCTGAATCGAGGAGTAAAGCAGAGTTCTTACTCAATATGATATTGGTTAGATAACTGGTCTCCGTTCCCCAGGAAGGGTTCTTATGTTATTATCTGAGTATCAACGAGGCATTTTTAATTTAAAACATTCAGCAAATAATGTCAAGCCTTTCAGGTAAAAAATCCCTACCAGAACGATTATTGTTCTTCATCATCGTGTTTCCAAAAACGTAACTTGTCCCAGAAGCTTTTTTTCTTTTTTTCAGGTTCTTGAACAGTAGTTTTGGTCTGCTGCTTCTGAACAGTTGCCGTACTCCCCTGCTGCTGAATCGGTTGTTGCACCTGCGGAAATTCTGGTTCTTCCTCGTGCCGCCAGAAAAGCAGCTTGTCCCAGAAAGACTTTTTTTTCTCATAGGGACCCTGAACCGTTGTCATCCCCGTTTGGCTCTGCGGTGGTGGCAGTTCTTCAAAGGCTTCTTCGTCATCGTGCTTCCAGAATAAAAGCCTCTGCCAGAAACTTTTCTCACCTTGGTGTCTCGTTTGTTCAAACGAAGGTTGAGGGGGAGGGTTCTTGTGAGCTTCTAACTGGTCGTCTATGAGCAAAGGTTCTGCAATAACCGTTTCCTTTTGGGCTTCTTTTTCTTGCTCCTTTTCTTTGTGCTTCCAGAAATAGACCCGCTCCCATATATCTGCAAACATTCTTTCTCTCTTGGGATTTTGCTCCTTTCCGGCGGCACTTAACTCACAGAGCTTTTTGTAGCATTTCGTGTAAAGCTCCTTGAACTCTCTCTTCAGCTTCGGGTTGTTGACATCGGAGTAGTTGTTTCTCAGGGTTTCCAGCCGGAACATTGCGGCCTTGAATTGATGTGTTCGGTAATAGAATTTTGCGACGTACAATTCGTGTTGAGCCAGCAATTCCCGGCACTTTCTTATAAGGATTTGAGCCTTTTTAGCGTATTCGCTTTTTGGATAGGTCTTCGTTACTCGCTCAAAAGCCTCCAATGCTGCCCTGGTCTCTGTTTGATCCCTGTCGATGCTCAACCGCTGCTTGTAATGGCACATGCCAATCTGGTAGAGCACTCGTGGAATTTCCGGATGCTGAGGATGTAGCCTGGAAAAATCCTCGTACGCTGCCACTGCCTCGGGGTATTCTTCTTCATAGTAGTGTGCATCTGCCACACGCAATTCCGCCATGGTGGCAAACTTGCTAAAGGGATACCTTTCTTTGACTTTCTGAAACGCATTAAGTGCATCGTCATACTTGTGACTGTAAAACTTGTCGAGACCTTCCTGCATAAGCTCTTCAGGGCTTTTTTCCGGCTTTTTTCTTACGAAGTACTTCTTTATATTGAAGTTAGACCATGAGCATCCCGCTATACTGGCAACCACCAGTATGACCAGTGCGAACCTGACAATATTAGGAAGTTTACGCTTTGAAAGCATCGGTAAGCTTACCCGCTTCTTATGTTGAAGGCTGGTATTCGTTCTGTATATAAAGTTCCGCGGCGAAAGCAGCCGTGGCTCCGTCGCCTACCGCTGTTACAATCTGCCGTAAAAGTTTTGCTCGAACATCACCTGCCGCAAAAACCCCGTGAACAGATGTTTCCATATTTTCATTGGTAACCAAGAAACCCCTGGAATTCCTCTCGATTTCCGGAGGTATGAAAGCGGTGTTCGGGACGGTGCCTACGAATATAAAAACTCCGTCTACTTTAAGGTCACTAACATTGTTATTCTTTACATTTTTAATCTTGAGATTATTAACCCCTGCGCTGTCACCTTCAATCTTGACTAACACCGTGTCCCATAATATTTCAATCTTGGGGTTATTGAACGCTCGTTCCTGCAATATCTTCGTTGCACGAAGTTCATCCCTGCGGTGGATAATGTAGACTTTGCTGGCGAACTTGGTAAGGAAGAGAGCTTCTTCGACAGCAGAGTTTCCTCCACCAACTACGGCCACAACTTTTTCTCGGTAAAACGGGCCGTCACAGGTGGCACAGAAAGATACTCCCTTGCCAGTGTAAGTATCTTCTCCTTCTATACCCAATCGGGACGGAGATGCACCGGTGGCAATTATTAGGGCCTTGGCTTTAATAATTTGGTTACCAAGGTTCACAATCTTTTCGTGGTTTTTGAGTTTAATGTCCACAACTTCGCCGTTCAATATATCAAGCCCGAACTTGGTGGCCTGTTTTCCAAAAAGGTCTGCGAGTTCAAAGCCTGAAATTCCCTCCGGAAAACCAGGATAGTTTTCGATCCAGTCCGTTAAAAGTATTTGGCCTCCCTGGCCCAATTTTTCTACGAGAAGTGTATCGAGACGCGCCCTGGCAGCATAAATTCCTGCTGCGAGCCCTGCCGGACCGCCTCCTATTATTACCAAGTCTCTTACTTTTTCGTCATTCATTAGGGTTCTCTGTATTTATATGTACTTGTTTATAACTTCCACGATTTGGTTTTTTGACACAGCGCCGGTGATCTGGTGTGCTACTTTGCCATCCTTGAAAAGAATTAGCGTCGGGATCGCTCTTATTCCATATTCTGCAGGAGTTCGAGGATTTTCATCAACGTTGCACTTCGCCACTTTTACCTTGTCCTGGTACTCCGTGGCCAGTTCGGCGACAACCGGGGCAATCGCACGGCAAGGACCGCACCATGCAGCCCAAAAATCCACTAGAACCGGTATCTCAGATTCCAAAACTTCTGTTGTGAAATTACTATCAGAAACCTCCAATACTTTTTCTTCGCCCATTGTTTCCTCCTCAATTTGTTTTCCAGCGAATTACAACAATCCTTATAACGCTCATGCGCTTCAATATCAATCATTATTCGCTTTGAAAAAGTGGTTTATACTTAAAACATAATGGTTTTGTTTTGTCAACGAAAGACTCGTTCTCTTCCAACCTTACTTCTCTTGCAACAATTTGATTTAACACGTGTGTTTCTTTCTGGATTTTTTCTTTGATTTCTCTTGTTGATTTATCCAAGACTAATGATATATTACATAAAATCGCTAGGAAATAGAAGGAGGATCGACTGATGAAAGAGAAAGTAGAGAAAGCACTGGAGAAAATTCGCCCCTATCTGCAAAGAGACGGCGGTGATGTTGAGCTTGTAGGAATCGAGGATAGCGTGGTGAAGGTGAAGTTAACCGGAGCCTGTCACGGGTGCCCGATGTCACAGATGACACTGAAAGCTGGGGTTGAGCGAATTATCAGGCAGGAAGTTCCAGAAGTGACCGAGGTTATTGCCGTGTGATAGCGACTACTTGTGGTACTTCTCGCCTCGCATAATGGTAAAAGCGCGGTAAAGCTGTTCCAGTAAAATAAGGCGGGCCATCTCGTGTGTAAAAGTCATTCTTGACAAAGAAATCACGTGGTGAGCTCGCTTTTTTAGTTCTTCGGACACACCCAGCGGACCACCAATGGCAAAGTAAACAGATTGGTTCCCATCTGCTTGGAGTCGCCCGACAAACCTTGAAAAGCCCACAGAATCGTATTGTTTTCCCAATCTGTCGAGTAGAATAAACGTACCTTTACCTTTAACGGATTTGATTATTTTCTCGCTTTCTTTTGATATCACGAGAGAACTGTTAGAAGATTCTTTGATCGGTTCCGGCTTAATTATGCGGGTTTCAGTATTTACGTAGTGTCCCAGTTTTTCTAGGTAGTATTTGATCCCCACCTCAATGAATGTTTCTCTTGTTTTTCCGACAAAAAGCAAAACTATTTTCAATTTGCACCTGTTAGTTGGTTGCGTACAGAAGAAACTCCCGGTTTCCCTTTGGTCCCAGGATAGGGGATTCTACCACGCCTTTTAGGTTCCAACCAAGCTCTGTTACGAAAGATGACACTTCTTCGATGACTCGCTTGTGTTCTTCCGGGTCTCTTACTACTCCCCCCCTACCGACTTTTCCTTTGCCAACTTCGAATTGGGGCTTAATCAATGCCACCATTTCCCCCTCGGGTACCACAAATTTTTGAACAACCGGGATGACGAGTTTAAGGGAGATAAAAGAAACATCAATTACCGCGATATTTATTGGGTCAGCTATTTTCTCGGAAGAGAGATACCTGATGTTCTCTCTTTCTAACACCACAACCCTTGGGTCATTTCGGAGCTTCCAATCCAGCTGGCCATATCCGACGTCAATGGCGTAAACTTTTTTGACACCACGCTGTAGAAGACAATCGGTAAATCCCCCCGTTGAAGCTCCTACATCCATGGCAACGAATCCCGTTACGGATATGCAGAAGTGGTCCAAGGCATGCCGCAGCTTGATGCCTCCACGGCTGACAAACGGTATGTCGTTTCCCACTATTTCAAGATGGGCTCCGGCGAGAATCTGAGTGCCAGGCTTAATAATTCTCCGACCGTCAACCTTGACTTTTCCTTCCATGACGAGAGCCTGAGCTCTCTGGCGGCTACCTACCAGTCCCCGTTCGACCAACAGCTTATCAAGCCGCGTCCTTTTTCTGGGCATGTTCCTTTACCAGTTCCTGCACGGTATCGACTATGGCATCTTTGTCAATCTTGCATATGGACCTGAGAATTTTTTGCGATCCGTGTTCTATGAATTTGTCGGGTATCCCTAGCCTCTTTACAAGGCAGCCGGTAATGCCATGATCGCTCAAACATTCCAATACTGCACTCCCGAACCCGCCCTGAAGAACGTTTTCTTCAACGGTGACTAAAATGGGATACTCGGAAGCGAGTTCCAGGATAATCTCTTCGTCAAGAGGTTTTACGAATCGAGCATTTACCACGGTGGCAGATATTCCACGGAACTTTAGCTCGTTGGCAGCTTCCAGCGCAGGGTGAACGGTGGCTCCTATGGCAAGAATGGCGACGTCAGAACCTTGCTTGAGCACTTCAGCTTTTCCTATCGGTATTTTTTTCAATTTCGACTCCAAGGGAACTCCCACTCCTCTGCCTCTAGGGTACCTTAGTGCAATGGGGCCGTTATGATGAACAGCGGTATAGAGCATGTGCTGGAGTTCATTTTCATCCTTGGGAGCCATAAGCACCATGTTTGGTATATGCCTGAGATAAGAGAGGTCGAAGGTGCCGTGGTGAGTGGGTCCGTCTTCTCCAACGAGACCGCCTCGATCCATTGCGAAAACCACGGGCAAATTTTGCAGGCACACGTCGTGGATTACCTGGTCGAATGCCCTCTGTAAAAACGTGGAATATATGGCCACAACCGGTTTCAGGTTTTCCGTTGAAAGTCCCGCAGCAAAGGTCACGGCGTGTTGTTCTGCAATTCCAACGTCGAAAAACCTATCCGGAAATTCTCTTGCGAAATCTGTCAGCCCGGTTCCCTGGGGCATGGCTGCGGTAATGGCTACAATCCTCTCATCGGATTTTCCCAGGCGTACCATGGTTTGACCAAAAACCTTCGTATAAGAAGGAGGTGCCTGCAAGCTAGTCTTCGATTTTCCTGTGCTAACATCGAAGGCTCCTATGCCGTGAAATCGACAAGGGTCTTTTTCCGCAAAACTGTAACCACAGCCTTTCTGTGTAAGTACATGAACGAGTATGGGGCCATCCAGGTGAAGCACATTGGAAAACGTTTCTATCAACCTATCCAGCCGATGACCCTTAATCGGACCGATGTAGGTGAACTTTAATGCTTCAAACAACATTCCGGGGGTAAAAAATGTTTTGATTGAATCTTCGCTCTTCTTAATCAACTGCAGTATATTTGGGCCAATGCCCGGGAAGGAATTGAAGAAGTTTTCTATCTGCTTCTTCATGTTAACGATGGTCCTTGTGGTAAGTTTTCTACTCAAAAACGAAGAAAGAGCCCCTACGTTTCGCGATATTGACATTTCATTGTCATTTAGAACCACTATTAAATCCTTGTCCAGGTGTCCCGTATGGTTAAGTCCTTCAAAGGCTATTCCCCCGGTCATGGACCCGTCGCCGATAACAGCGACCACCTTTCCCGATGCTTTTTTTAGACATTTGGCGACTGCTATTCCGAGGGATGCTGAAATAGAAGTGCTGGCATGCCCAGTACCAAAAGGATCGTATACACTTTCGCTTCTCTTGGGGAAACCACTGATACCACCGTACTGGCGAATTTTCTTAAACTGTGCCCTTCTTCCTGTTATTAGCTTATGGGTATAGGCCTGGTGTCCCACATCCCAGATTATCTTGTCCCTGGGAGCATCAAACACGTAATGAAGAGCCAGAGTAAGTTCAACGGTTCCCAGGTTTGGTGCCAGATGACCACCGGTGCAGGACACCGTTTCTATTAATTCTTTTCTGATTTCGGATGCAAGTTGTTCCAGTTCCTCTAAGGTAAGTTTTTTTACATCTTTCGGTGAATTAATGGTTTCCAGTAATCTTTTCATAATTTCCCCTCGGAATGTTTGTTTATTTATTTTTTCCTATTTTCTCCTTTTTAACAGGTACTTGACAAGTTCTCTCAATGGTAATGCCCGATCGTCAAACTGCTGGAGGTTTTCCAGTGCCTTGCTGACATGAAACTTTGCCATTTCCCTTGTTTTCTCCAACCCGTAAAGAGCCGGGAAGGTACTCTTTTGCCTTGCTTCGTCGCTCCCTGCCGGTTTTCCCATTTCTTCTGAGTCACCGGTAACGTCCAGTAAGTCGTCGGTAATCTGGAATGCAAGTCCGAAGTGACGCCCGTAGTTTACGAAAGCATTTCGAGCTTCATTACTCGCTCCGGCAGCCACCGCTCCGCTTTCGACCGATGCTGTAATTAACGCCCCGGTTTTACATGCATGCATCATTTCAAGAAGCGAAGGCTCAATTTCCTTCCCCTCTGCTTCCATGTCTATGGTCTGACCACCCACCATGCCCCTGCATCCAGCGGCATTTGATATTATCCTTATAATTTCTAGCAATTTTGTCGGATTAATCAAGTCGTTTAATCCATAGTTGCTGAGAACGAAAAAGGCTTCAGTGAGAAGGCCATCCCCGGCAAGTATGGCCATTGCTTCCCCAAACACAACGTGGTTGGTCGGTTTTCCTCTCCGAAGTTCGTCATTGTCCATGGCCGGAAGGTCATCGTGAATAAGAGAATACGTGTGGATCATCTCAATAGCACATGCCACCGGCAAGCAATGTTCCGGATTCTTTCCGAGAGCCTCCACGGTACCAAGGCAAAGGATGGGGCGGAGCCTTTTTCCCCCTGCAAAAAGGCTGTAACGCATGGATTCAATGAGGTTGCGCGTGGGATTATCAACAGGGGGGAGGTATTCCTCCAGGGCTTTATTGACAAGATTTCGTTTTTCTTTCAAATAGGTCTTGAGATTAAAACTCATTTTCAATATTCTTTTCTTCAGCGAAGGGTTCCGTGTAGAATTCCCCTTTTTGATTTTTCAACAAAACGGCCACTTTTTGTTCTGCTTCATCTAGTTTTTTTGCGCAGAATTGGCAAAGCTTAACGCCTTCTTCAAAGACCTTGATTGCCTCGTCCAGGGAGAGATCTCCCTTTTCAAGTTTCTCCACGATTTTTGATAGCCTCTCAAGTGCATCTTCAAACTTTGTAACCCTTGGACTCACTTTTCCTCCGTTTATAAGACTTGTATCTCTCGTCATCTCGTTGTCTTGTTTACAGTGCAATCAAGTGAACCGCTACTCAGCCGTACTTTTAATTTATCTCCTACTTTTGTTTGTGTCGAGAACTTTACTATTTTCATCTCCGGCTTGCGATACGTTATAGAGTATCCCCTCTCCAGCACGGCCAGGGGATTCAACAGATTTAAACTAGCTTGATGCCTTTCTATTTCCTTGCGTTTTCTTGATAGGTACTGACGCATGAATATTTCCAGTTCTCGTCGGTATCGCAGACATCTCTGGTAAGCGTTCCTTATAACATTTCCAGGGTGGTAAGTGTGCATCTGTCTTTCGATGATGACCAGTTTTCTCCTTTTGGTATCGACTATTCCAGTATACGCCCGGATCATCCTGTTGTAGAGATCATCAAGCGAAAGTCGCCAGTTCGTGAGAAGCCTTCTCGGATCAGACAAGGATTTAGCAAGAGTTGAAAAATACTGGCGCTTTAGCCTTAACAGGTTTTCGATTTGTAAACCGATGCGCCTGTATGTGTCAACAAGGAATATTCTAATCTTGTCTAACTGTGCAACTATCATCTCCGCAGCCCCGGTCGGTGTTGGGGCTCTAAAGTCTGCCACCAGGTCAGCTATGGTGAAATCTATCTCGTGGCCAACCCCTGATATGATGGGAAGTTCGGAAGCAAATATTGCCCTTGCAAGGTTTTCTTCGTTGAAAGGCCAGAGATCCTCGATGCTTCCACCGCCTCTACAAAGGACCAAAAGGTCTAGGGAATATTCCTCCGCCAGCTTGTTGGCTTCATTAATAGCCTGGGCTATCTCTACTGATGCTCCTTCGCTCTGCACCTTAACGGGGAAAATATAGACTTCCAGGGGAAGAGAACTTTTTTGAAGAATTCTCAGTACATCACGAATCGCTGCCCCACGAGGGGATGTTACTATGGCTATTCTCTGGGGTAAAACTGG
>Ga0256841_1001668_pt1 | contig 18581 bp, 16 predicted proteins | sample 356308metaG_FD_185971 | JGI IMG/M metagenome (GOLD analysis project Ga0256841, IMG submission 185971) | Hydrothermal vent microbial communities from Mid Atlantic Ridge, Atlantic Ocean - 356-308 | ecosystem: Environmental > Aquatic > Marine > Hydrothermal vents | place: Atlantic Ocean: Mid... | reverse complement strand
TGTTAAAGGGGACGCTACCCTTTAATGGTTACAGAATTACTTGGCCAATACAAAACTATAATGTAGGCTAATGTGGTCTTGATAAAATAGAAATCCAATGGCTATACAGGAAAACCGCTTTATGTCATGGCGAGATATGGTTTTTACGCCACTGGTTTCTGCTACTATTATTGCGCTAGCCATTTTTGTTACGTGGTTACTCTATCAACACTTTGCACTTGATAGCTTTCTTTGTTTTCTGGTCTTCTTTATATTTCAGACGATTTTCACCTTAATTACTCTCAAGATACTTCGCCTATTTCTACCCATAGAAGAAGGTGTTTACAGCTACCAAACCCATCCATTGGAATGTTTTGGCTGGAATCTATATGGCTTTCTTTGTATCACTCACCTCAATTTATTTTATGACAAAATATTATTGCCGATCCCCTTTCGCAAAGGCTTTTATCAACTGATGGGGGCTCAGATTGGTGGAGGCATTATCCCTATTTCGGGTCAATTACTTGATCCTCACCTCATCTCGCTTGGCAGCAATACCCATATTGGAGAAGATGCCTTGCTAACGCCACATGCCGTTACCTCAGACAATAAACTTTACATCGGCAGAATCATCATCGGGGAAAATACCATGATCGGCGCTAAATCCACCATTATGCCCGGCGTAGAAATAGGCAATGGCGCAATGGTCAACGCCATGTCCCTTGTCACCATGAATACGGTTATTGCTGATAATGAGATCTGGGGAGGCATTCCTGCGCGTAAATTAAAGGTTATTGAGAAATAAAAGCACATAATACGATCCACCGATTTGACTCATTCGGAGAAATGACGCATACCCCAACAAATTCTTGCAAAGAATATTTCGAGAAATATCGCCAATCCTACGCGCCAGTAACAGTTTCTTGACGATATGGACAAGATCAGGGTTGCACGAGATTTTAAGCCCTTTTATCCCAAGCCTTAAGGCGTCGGTGAATTTGGTGCACATGCTGCGGATCCTTTCTGATTCGTTGGATGGAAAGGGCCTGTACAATTCGTGGACGATGCACCAAATTCGACCAAAAATACAAGAACCAAAATCGGAACCCGGTAATGCGCCTGACGAACAAGGGCAACTAATGATGCTTTGGGATGATCGGTATCAGAAGCAAGCCAAAGCTGGTCCACTCAGTTAATGGGGTCGCTGCATTTATTCTACGATGAAGCCGGATACCTCACCACGTAAACCGGAACTCTGATGCATCAGATTACTTCAAGAAGCTCATTCAAAATCCATGTATTGATTTCATTCCGACCATGTATTTTGAATTCCGGCTTACTCTAAGCCTGAGTCCCTGTATCACTTCTGATGCATATTCTCTATCATTGCGGTCGAATTTCACCTCAACGACAAGTATCTGGGGATTATTTGCACGGTGTAGAATATTTGGGTAGGGCTTGTACCTTTGATCATAAACGCTTTGATCTTTATCAATTGTAATTCGTACCCTCCCATCATGTGTAACAAAATATTCCCGATGATAACGGTTCAAGATCGTCTGGTGGGGTTGCGAATCGAGCCAGATTTTGGCTTCAGAGCCTGCCTGCTCAATAATCTTTTTTCTTATTGTTCGCCAATTGTCTCCTTTTTCATATGGCGTGTTTTCTATCCTGAACCTTTTTTTCCAGCCAAAGTAGTTCCGTTTGAGTTTTATCTCAAGGCTTCCAGCCTGTGGCAGCTCATGCTGACCATACCATCGATACCTGACTTTCGTCCTCGCACTGGCTCCTGAAAGGTTTTCACTATATGCAAAATAGTCGTGGGTATCAAAATAGACATTATTGATCCAGCGATCTGGGTATGGTTGATAAAAACGGGCGGTGTGGAGTTTGAGCCACTGGATGATGCTTCCATGTTCGGACTCTCTTGCTATGAACTTTATTTCGTAGCGGGCGTCTTCTGGTACTCTGCGCGTCATTTTCGAGAGCCTTTCATAATCGTTTGATAGAGTTTTTCGATATCAAGGTCTTGTGTCTTTACGACTTTACCGTCTATCTCTATACGATTACCTGTCTGGGCAAGTGCCTTAGTCTTCGTGGATTTTATATGGTTATTTATAGCAGTGATCGATGCAGGGCCGTATTCAGGTTTTTTCGTGTATGCCATGAAAGCCGCTGTTCGTGGATTTTCGATCACAGAATCACTGATTACCAGGTTGGATAAATCTTTACTTGCCGCTGCCACACCTGAATCCTGAATCAAAAGATTTTTGGCAATGAGCTGACTTTGCTCTCCTACAGATATCGCCTTGTCATTAATGCCTATAAAGGTCGTTCCTTCGACAGATACGTTGCTACCTGAAACATCGATCCCATCGCCACCACCCTTTGTACCTATTTCCCGGAATGTTCCACCGGTCACTTTGCCGGTACAGAAATCACTGTCTAAAGCATCAGAGGTTGTATTCTCTATAGTGATGTTATTAATATTGAAATTCGAGTGAACGATGTTGAGCGCGTCTTCGCCATTATGGCCAATGAACCGAGTATTGAGCATGTTGATATCACTTTTATAAAAAGTGGTACCACCGGTTAATTTCCATGAATTGAGGTTAATTCCGCTCGTATTTTTTACGATCACATTTGACCAAAATGATCGTACTTTGGCATTGAATATGGCTATCCCCTGCCACGATTGACCTGCAGATAAACTATCTAAAACAACAGGGTTCCCTGGTTCTCCTTCAAATACAGTACTTCCAAATACGATCAATGCAGCATTTTCAGCAAAGTGTAATGTCGTACCTGCAGTAATGATCAGTTTATAGTCTTCAGGAATAACAATCACATCTTCTATATCCCATTGCCCTTTTTGGACAGTGATTGTATTAACTTCCAGAGACAAGAAGGGGTATGAATTCAATAGATCGCTTGTATCATTATGAGGCAGTGGTGATTCCACAAGAGGGGGGAAATAGTCTATTGCTTTTGTTTCCTTGTGCGTTTCATAGCCCCTGATTGATGATTCAACAACCAGTTGATAATTTTCATCTCCAGCAGGTGTTTTATACGGAATTCTGATTGATCGGGGAAGACTTCCTATGGGTGTTTCCTCAAGTAGAATAGGATATTCAAGCGGGTGATTTGTCTCAAAGGGTATTATCTTGCCAGATTTATCTATCCAGAATATGGAATGAACTTCCGTCTGAACAGGCAAAGTGCTTTGCAGTTCAAGATAGGTGACCCTACCTTCAGTAATAAGATATGGGTGTGTATAGGCTGGGATCTTACTAAGATCGAGATCAGGTTGTTTTTTGGAAGGTAATAGATCAGCTCTATGATCCAGTTCACTGTAATTGAAACTCTCCAGCATAAAAAACTCTGTTTGTAATTTTTCTACAACTGGCATTTCTATACTTTTCAGCTGATCAATCAACGTGCTATCTTTCACTTGGCCGATCAGAAACTTTAGTTTTCGATGAAAATTATCAGCCACAATCGGATCATCAAGCATTTTTTTTATGTGACGTTCGTGTGTAATCGTAGTGCCAGGAGGTATTCGTAGTTGGAGCGCTGCGTCAAATGCAATAGGCTCAAGTTTCATTGTCAGTGGATTTAGGTAAAAACGGAGATTGGGCCAGAGAATTTCATGTTTGGCACCCCATAATTCAGCAGAGGCAAGATAACTCCCAAGTTGTTCTACATCAAAAACATCGGATGCTTTCAGTTTATTCTGCATAAAGCTGCGTAACAGACCAACTGCAATAGCAAACTGCTCTGAAAGTGCAGGTGAATTTTTTAGCTTGGAAGACCTAAATGCCTCAATGTTTGTATTCATATAATTTTCAAAGGGTCCTTCCTTAAAAGGGCCTGCATTGGCAAAGTCTTTCTCTTTCCAAAGATAGGTCTCATTGAATTTGACGATGACACCCTCTTTCCTTCCATTTCTTTCGAGGAGTTCCTTGGAAAAATGTTCTTCAATAGCCATCATTCCGATATCGTTACCGTTTATAACAACGTTCACAAAAAAATATTTGGGGGTAAGAATATTGAATTGGCGTAGTGTCTCATGAAAAAGTATTTCTCCCTGAAAGGCCCGTGTTTTTGGGCTTTGAATAGAGAAACGCCTGAGACCAAAGACATGGTCTTTACCCTTGACATGAACCCTCATCGACCACTTCTCTCCATAGAGGTGATCGAGATTGTCACCCTTCAACCGTAACTTCACCTTGACTGACCTGCCATTTACGCCAATTTTTGCAGGAACATAATCATTATTATCTGTAGATAAATATCCTTTTCTTAAAGCCTCAGCACGTTTTTTATGAAGTTTTTGGAGGTGTTTGAATTTGATATCTATTGTGATTTCAGGAACATTGGTCGGCCTTAAGATTCTTGAAACATAATCCGGCAATCTACCCAGGCTATCCCTCAGCCTGATATCATCCCGTAGACTACCGAAGCCGTAGTCATTTGCCTTTTCCCATAAGGCGAGTTTGATTCCATGGGGAAAAAGCTTTTCATGTGCTTGATGGAGTAGATAGGCACAAACCAGAGTAGAGGTGATGAAAATGATCCCAATAGCCGGGATTGTCAAAAAGTTACGGATCTTTGGAAATTGTCTGGAATTGGAGTTGCTCGTGGAGTAAATCTTCATTTTCAGACACTGGGCAACTGATTCTGATCAAGAAATGTTATACCCGCTTCAGGAAAATATTCACTGAGTTCTGAAATCAAGGCATTTAAATTGTCATTACTGGCAATATCCAGAAAATAGGTTGATTCGACAGAACCCTCACGGATATCAAAACGGCGAAGATCACAATTCAAGGTATGCTTTTGAATAATTTCGGACGTTTTTTTCAAAAAATCCTCATTTGATCCATTTTTGTCCCGACAGTCTATGGAAAGGTAAACGTTCGTGGATGCAGTATCTTGACCATAGCGGCCTATTAGTGCCATGACAGAGAGTATAACAATACTCGCGACAACGGTGGGGATGGTCTGATTTGCTCCAAGCCCAAGACCCATTGCAATTGCCATGAACAGGTAGGCAAGTTCTTCAGGTTCCTTGATGGGGGTTCTAAACCTAACAATCGATAAAGCGCCAACCAGACCCAACGATAGAGCTAATGATGATTTAACGATTGAGATGATAAGTACAGTTGTCAAAAGGACAAAGGGGAAAACCTGTGCGAACTCATCTCTGTTTGAGAGTGTTGAGCCAAATCGTCTGAAATGTATTCTCAATGCTATTGCGAGAAGGACTCCTATGGCAAGATTGAGTAATAATGAAAGCAGGTTAAGCGGAGCTTGATCTGTAAATAGTGATATTTCTTGGGGCATGGCATAGTCCTTTTTTGTCAATTAAAAGGGTAGTACTGAAAGACTGCATGATTGCAACATTCCTTTGTTTTCAGTCCAGCAAAGCCAAATTATCTTTTGTTTTTTTATGTGCCGATAAGTAGCTTCCTGTCTTTATTAGTATATATAAATCGAAGATAAAAACATATTCCAGCATTGGGATACTTTCTTACATTGTTTATCAATGTCTCTGCTTAATGACACAATTGACTGGTGTGTTGTTTATTTTTTACAAACAGTTTCGTAGGATGGGTGTAGTCTCTTTCTTAGCTACTCGGTAGGTTATCCTAGGCGGTCTGTACAATGAATAAATCGATCACCTCAGAAAATGAAGCATTTACACTACCAGGTCCTGTCGATCCTTTGAGTGTTTTCTCCTTTACATTTGCAGTTGCGGTCCTTTTCCATTTCCTTGCACATCCGGTATTGCCGTATACAACCATTACTGACTTAATTGGTTTTCTCAGTGTCTTCTTTGCGCTTTTGCTTCTGATCTATCCCAGATCGACATTATTTCTCTGCTTGATGGCTTTGCCACAAATCATTCATTACATCATCACATCGCCACAAGGCTCAAACCATTACATCATGGTGACGTTCATGAATGTCGCGATTAGCCTGAGCGCACTTTATTTCATTGGACGATCAAGCCTTGCGGATAATCGCACAGAATTCTATAACATCTTCGCCTCATCCGGCCGGTTTTTGCTCGTGTTCATGTATTTTTTTGGGATCTTCCATAAAATCAATCCTGATTTTCTGAACCCGGAGGTGAGTTGCGCGGTGGTATTATTCAATAATATCACCGGACATTTCGGTCTTGATGACGTTACATTCTTTCACTATGCAGCGATATGGGGAACATTTATCGTTGAGGGGCTTGCAATGCTGGTCCTCTTCTCAAGGCGCTGGAAGTACTGGGGCTTCGTCTTGGGTATGCCTTTTCATATCATCATCAGTTTCACTGGTTACAAGTTTTTTATGAATTATTCTTCTCTTGCACTGGCCTTGTATTGCCTGTTTTTACCAAAAGAATTTTACCTTGGCTTAAATCAGTTGTTCAGTCAAATCAGAAATAAAACCAAGTTGGATGAAAGACGTTTCTGGGTTTTTATGCGTGGAATCATGGCGTTTACCATCATTCTGGTGGCGGTTTATTGTGCCCGGGCATTCTGGTCTGTGGGTGGCCCACATACACCTGAAAGATTTGTTGCCTACACCTACAAATGCATGCCATTATTCGCTGTTTACAGCCTGATCCTTTACCTGCTCGTCCTGAAGTATGCCAGAAACATTGATACCTCAGTCAGTGAACCTATGTATGCGTTTCCCAAAAAATCGCTTTTAATCATCCCTGTTCTGTTCGTACTGAATGGATTTGGCCCTTACCTTGGCTGGAAAACCGAGTCATCTATTTCAATGTTCAGTCACCTTCATACCGAAGGCGGAACAACCAATCACTATTTCTTCAAGGAATTGCCGCAAGTATTCGATTATCAAAAGGATCTTGTACGGATAATCGCGTCACCAGATAAAAAGCTCCAGTGGTATTCTGACAATGAATTATCCATGGTCTATTTTGAACTTCAGCGTTTTGTAACAGAACACCCTGATGTGCCTGTTGTCTATGAAAGAAACGGCGTTAGGTATGAACATACAGGCAAGGAAGATCCAGATTTAAAGCCAGTTTCTCTTTTGATGAGAAAACTGCTTCTTTTCAAACCCGTGGATTTCAAATGGCCAAAGCACTGTACACACTAGTTCGATGAAGATCTCTCCCGAAGAAACGCTATTGATCTACGATGGCGAATGCCCTTTTTGCTCCGAGTATGTCAAGCTCGTGAGACTTCGTGAGTCCATAGGTCCTGTGGTTTTGGTCAATGCGAGAAAGGATGAACCGATCGTTAAGGAGGTAATTGAAGCAGGTTTCGATCTTGATGAAGGTATGGTTCTTAAATACAGGGGGAAGCTGTACCATGGTGCTGATTGTATCCACATGCTGGCACTATTATCTTCTCCATTCGGACTTTTTAATCGCATTAATCATCTGATCTTCAAATCGGAACAGTTATCCAGAACCCTTTACCCGCTATTACGTTCTGGGAGAAATCTGTTATTGCGATTATTGAGGCGGAAGAAAATAAACCACTCGAATTAGCCTAAAGATTGAAAGTCCATTTGCGGAAGTGAAGCCTACATCACGCATAAATCTCAACCAATGGCAGCGAGCTGCGTTACAAGCTAATAAATGATGCTCCATTGAAAAGAAACGGACGGACGATTACCTTTAACAATCCAACAAACGAGTCAGCTCACATGAAATCCCCATTCCCAATAGATCAAGAGCAACCCGACGACTATTGCTATCAAGCCCTGCCAATAGAGTCCTCCTATGGTAAGAAAACCTCCAATGATTGCAAGAGACAAGCCGAGAAAATAGAGAGTAGGCCCTGGTATGAGATCATATTCCTTACGTTTGACTGCAGAAATTATCAGGCTAACTCCAGCGATGAGCGTGGAAACTGCTGTAAGTAACCACAATGAAACATAGACAATATTGGCAGTATTGAAAGGTGACCAGTCCGATGCTTGCTCTGCAAGAACGAGACTCACTATCTTCCATGCAGTAATAACTGCGGCAATTCCGATGGCAGTGACAATCAAGCCGCAGATCATTACGATTGAACTTTTTCTTTTTGAGCACTTATCCAGTTCTGAATACATTTTTATTCCTGCCTGATTTTGTTTATTCTTGGAGCTACAAATAATAGACCCTGTGATCATGACTGACAAATCCATTAAATGCCCTGAATGTGGCACAGAAATCGAAATTTCAACCGTCCTGGCTCAGCAGATTGAGGCAGATCTAAAAGAAAAAAACGAAATCAAACTGCAAAAACTGATCGCCGAAACAAAAAATAAGGCCCAACAGAAATTTGATCAAGAAATGGCGGCAATGAAGGCTCGCCTCGATGAACAGAAACAAAAGCTCGAGCAGATCAGAAAAAAAGAACAGGCATTGAACAAGCAGCGCCAGGAACTCGAAGAAAAACGTGAACAGCTGGATCAAGAGCTCGAAGTACGTCTCAAAAAACAAGAGCAGATTCTGCGTCAGCAACTGGAAGAAAAGGCTCGTCAGACAATCGCACTCGAGATTAACGATTTGAAGGAACAGTTGAAAGAAAAGGATTCGAAGATAGAAGAAGCTCAAACAAAAGAACTGGAGATCCGCAAAAAAGCACGTGAACTCGAAGATCGTCAGAAAAGCCTGGATCTGGAATTGCAGAGAAAGTTAGATGAGGAACGGAAAGGTATCGAAGAAAGTCTCAAAAAACAATTCTCAGACGAAATTCATTTCAAGCTGCAGGAAAAGGAGAAACAGATCAATGATCTAAGGAAGTCTCTGGAAGAGGCAAAACGTAAAAGTGAACAGGGATCGACAGAAACCCAAGGGGAAGTCCTTGAACTCGATCTCGAACAACGGCTACACAGCACATTCCTCCACGACACTATCTCGCCTGTACCAAAGGGTATCCGCGGCGCTGATGTTATACAAGAGGTGAGGGATTCTTCCCTGAATCCATGTGGAAAAATTATCTGGGAGGCAAAAAACACCAAAAACTGGTCTCCACAGTGGATCCAGAAACTCAAAGATGATCAGCGGGAGATCGGTGCGAATATCGCCATTTTGATCTCGGTCACCTTGCCTGAAGGGATCAATCGTTTTGGTTTGATAGAGGGAGTGTGGGTAACCGATATCCCCTCTTCCCTGCCACTGGCGTCTGCAATCCGTGAACAGTTGATCCAGATTCAGTTTGCGCGTAATGCCTCTATGGGTAAAAACGAGAAAATGGAAGCCATTTTTAAGTACCTGTCCGGTGATGAATTCAGACAGCGCGTTGAAGCGATCGTCGAAACTTTTAGCGGCATGCAGGAACAACTGAACAGAGAGCGGCGTGCCATGGAGCGCATCTGGAAAGAACGGGAAAAGCAGATCCAGCGTATCACTACCAATACGATCAGTATGTACTCCGAAGTCAGGGGAATCATTGGTTCTTCGGTACAACCCATACCCGCCCTGGAACTGGACGCTCTGGAACCGAGTCACAAATTGCAGATCCCAGACGAAAAGAATAACGGCTAGGCGTCATTTTTCTGTCTCACATGTAGTTGTTATTCATACAATAATAAATTTTCTGTCATTTCTGCTAAAGAAAATTCCCTGACTGACCGATACAGATTTCAGCAGTGATCGCACACGGACATGCAGCTGCTAGCTTGCAGGACAAGGATCGACCTGTAACAAAATCCGGCCAGGGAAGGCCATCCTTATCTTTTCTAAGTGTACAAAGGACCAGAATTTGTCTCTGTCGGGTTTTTGTCATTCTCTCGTGGTTGACAAGGTATCAAACACAACGGTCTAAACCATACATCCGATAACCCATTGTTTTAAATATGAATAGTCGAAGCTGGCACAAGATATGCCTTATCCATGATGTAACGAGTCAAACCCTGACTGTTACGCTCCTCCCTTTGGGTTTAATTTGGGCGCCTTTCCTTAAGGCGCCATTTTTTTGCCTGTATCTTTCTTCCATGCAAAAATAACCTGGATATTCAACTTTCAGGGAGCGCACATGAGTAAAATCCGATTCTTTGTTACCGGGGGCACAATCGACAAGGTCTATAACGAAATCGACGGTACGCTTGGCTTTGTTGAAACCCATATTCCTGCCATGCTCGAACAGTCTCGATGTAAGCTGGATCTTGAAATCGAAACACTGATGCTAAAGGACAGCCTTGAAATGGATTACGACGACAGGGCCCTGATTTACCGGCAATGTGAAGATTGTGAAGAAACCAGAATCGTCATTTCGCACGGTACGGATACCATGGTTGAAACTGCTGAAGTCCTGGCTGATATTGCAGACAAAACCATCGTCCTGTTTGGTGCCATGGTACCTTGGACTATCTCCCACTCGGACAGCCTCTTCAATCTGGGTTGTGCGATCACAGCCGTACAAACACTGGATAGCGGTGTCTATATTACTATGAATGGAAAAATTTTTGTCGCCGGCGAGGTGACCAAGAACCGGACTGCTGGTGTCTTTGAACTCAAATCCAATTGACGTTGTATACGACACCAAGGATATAAGAAAGCCCTTCCTGCAATAGAGTGCAGGAAAGGCTTTTTATTGAGAGAGGAGAGAAAACCTGTCAGGCGACTTTAACCTCGATCTTTCTTGGCTTGTGTTCTTCCAGTTTCGGAATCTTAATGGTCAAAACACCGTCCTTGAGCACAGCATCTACCTTATCGGTATCCAACTCACCACTAAGCGTAAAGTCACGTCGGTAGTGGGTTGTTCGAATGTCGGCATAGATCGGTTCCATATTTTCCTTGACTGGAAGTTCTGCATCGCCTTCAATGACAAGTTTTTCATTCTCCACCCGAACATTCAATCGTTCCTTGGAAACACCCGGCATGTCTGCCACTACGACAATTCCATCTTCATTTTCGTAGATGTCGACGGGAGGGCGCATTATCCGTTCAGGTTCTCTTTTTGTCTGCAGTTGCTGTTCTTCCTGTCTTACGACTTCTTTTGCAGTAGTAGCCATATTCATCACCTCCTAAATTCAAATTACTTGACCTGAATCAGACGTGGTTTAGACGACTCCTTGCGTTGCACCTGGACATGCAGAACACCCTCCTTATACGTCGCATCAACATTTTCTGGATCAACGTCGTCAGGTAGGGTAATAACCCGTTTAAACGTGCCAGAAAACCTTTCCCGACGATAGAAGTTAGTGTTCTCCACTTCTTTAACTCCTTCTCTCTTACCAGAAATGGTCAGCAGATTCTGCTGTATCGATATATCCATGCTTTTCGGATCAAGTCCTGGTGCAAACAGATAGACATCCACACTCTCATCAGTACTGCCTATATTTACTGGAGGGAAGGCTCCAGGCTGTGGAGATCGGATACCTGTTGAAAGTTGTTGTCCAAATCCAAACAGATCATCCATCTCTCGTTGAATTCGGCGTAAATCTTCGAAGATGCTTCCACCAAAATCTGATAATGTTGTAAACATAAATATCACCTCCTTTACAACGTTATCGAATCTTTACCTCTCGGTTGTGGATATATGGTTTTATGTGATTTTTTCAAGGGGAACTGGGCATCTACCCTGAATGATTAACTACCAATGGTCATTTGACCCGATAAGAGATTGCTATAAAGTATTTGCTGAGATTTATCAAAAATGTATAGATATTTCCTTCTCCGTTGTTTGGGGCATGTCTTTCCGGAAAAGTTGGTGCGATGACTGAGGCTCAGGTAACTATACCAAGAGAATCGAGTTTCACTGGCATGACTGAAACCAAAGAAGGGGCGTAAGCCCCTTCTTTAAGTTTATGTTTGGAAATGATCAGGATTTTTTTCGGATCCCTAGAAGGGACACCAATCCCGTTGCAAATAGCCAGAAAGCCGCAGGCAGGGGAACCGGGCTGGTGCCCAGATCAGTAACTACAGGCTCCTGATCAGCAACTGAAAGGTTCAGTCGTAATCCATCAAGCGCCCACCCATCTCTTGAGCCTCCACCTGGTTTTATTGTTATGTAGATTGGACCACCATTTCTGGCTCGATCCGTCAAAAAAGGGATATGAGGCCCCAGATCAAACATATCTAAAAATAATGCATTGTAAGTCGGGTTCGATTCCGGCGGATTAGGTTCCGGGTTACGTGGCCCAATACCGTCCCCATCTGAAAGAAAACCCAGAGGTGATTTTTCCAGAAAAATTGATGACAGTGATCCAAGGCCATGGCCACCAGAAGAAATTTCCAAAATGGCAGATTGTATGACTTCATTCTGTCCAATCCTTGGCAAGTAAAGCGGAATTACCTTTTCACCGAAGACCCATGTATCAGTAGGGAGTTGTGTAGCACTGCCTCTTCGCAACAGGGGAAGTTCCGAGAAGATAAAGGATGATGAACTGCCAATGCTTGAAGCGGGAAGAATAGCCGTATTGTGTGGTACAACCCCAATTCCTAAACCATCGATAGTCCCGAAACCTGTTGACATTGCCATTACAGAATGCGCTGTTCCTAACGCCATAACGGCAATAATTGTTAACCTCATTAGTATATTCATTGTGCTACTCTCCCAAAAAGTTGAGATTACCCCTTCCTTAATTTCCAACTTTACTCGTGGGGATAGTACAACTTTATCTAACTATATACAACACAAGACAAAATTGTTTTAAATTTGATCGAAGAAACATATCCCTGCGCTTTAGAACAAAGCGAATATCATTAATTTATAAGAAGATACATTATTAACTGGGTAAGAGAAGTTAAGTATAAGGGTTAATCGCCTGATATAAAAGTATTTCATAAGATAAATAAACAGTGATTACTCAGGTTGAATTTTTGGACCTCGCTGGGTTTTATTCCCTCTAAATGTTCCAAAATAAAACATTACACTCGGCAGGATCAGCAGATTGAGAATCGTGGACGATGCCAGTCCACCAATGATAATTGCAGCCATTGGTCCCATAATCTCGCGACCGGGATTATCACTGTCGATAGCGATGGGTAACATGGCCAGTGCAGTTACCATAGCTGTCATGAGGATGGAAGGAAGCCGTTCTTTTGAACCCCTAATCAGAGTCTCAATCGTCCATGGCAAACCTTCTTCCTCTACAAGATGGCGATAATGTGAAATCAACATGATCGAATTTCTAACGGTAATACCAAAGAGTGTGACAAAGCCTACGATGGAACCCACAGAAAGCGTTGCGCCTGTCAAGACAACCGCTATGACTCCTCCAATGAGAGAAAAAGGGAGGTTCAGCAGCATGATCAGTACATCACGCAAATGGCCAACGGCCATATAAATCAGGATAAGTACACCGATGCCCGCAAAAAGAGAGTTTAGAATCAATTCCTCACGCGCCTTTGCCTGTTCAATGGCGGAGCCAGTAAATTCGGGATAAGCACCGGCCTCGAACTCTATTTCATCAAGAACCCGCCTCCTCAATTCCTTCATGAAACTACCGATATCACGACCCTCGACATTACAGGTTACCGTCTGGATCCTTTGTGCACTTTGATGAAGAATGTTGTATCGGCCTTCGATTTGTTGAAGATTGGCAACCTCCGATAAAGGCACAATCTGTCCACTCGGTGTATGTATAGGGAGTTTTAAGAGATCTTCCGGTTTTTTACGCAATTCTGGTGTAAGAATGACCGCAACATCATAGACCCTGTTCCCTTCGTAGGATTTTCCGACGATCTTTCCTTCATATGCAGTCTGGACGGCATTCATCACTTCAACCGGCCTTATCCCCAAGCTACTTATCCGATCATATTTCAGTTGTATCTTGAGTACAGGCATCCCGTGTGGGGAACGCATTTGAACATCGGTTGCTCCGTCGATAGACCGCATAATCTCGGCAACTGCCTGAGCCTTTCGATCAAGAAAGCCCAGTTCATTGCCATAGAGATTTACGACAATGGGTGAGGTATACCCCGAGATCGTTTCGTCCACCCGTTCAATCAGGAAAGTGTTCGCCTCAAACAACAGCCCAGGGAAAGATTTGAGTATCCGGCGAAGTTCATCGAGTACAGCTTGTTGTTCACGGCCCGACATACGCTCCAGATCTACCTCGAATTCACTGTAATGGCTGCCATAGGTGTCGGCCGATCGTTCTGCCCTGCCCGCCCACTGCGAAACAGAGCGGACACCAGGGATTTCAAGAAACTTTTTCGTGAGTTGATTACCTGCCTGGATAGACTGCTCAAGCGATGTCCCAGGCACGGCTGTTGTATGCACGATATAGTGTCCCTCACGCAATTCTGGCAGAAAACGTGTTCCGAGACTGGGTAGAATGGCGAGTCCGATTACACAAATCAGCAGAGCAACACCAATCGTTATCATAGGATACCGAGTGGTCAGCCGCAGAAACCCAGTATATAGCGGATGGATCAGTCTGATGAGAGGTGGATCCCGCTCTGGTAATTTACTCTTTCCAAGCAACAGATAGCAAAGCGCCGGTGTCAGAGTCAGCGCCACCAGCAAGGAAGCGATGATAGCGAGAATATAAGAATATCCCAAAGGAGAAAAAAGCCGTCCCGCCACTCCGCCCAATGTGAGCAGTGGTACAAATACCAGTGCAACGATAAAGCTGGCATAGACCACAGAACTCCGAACCTCCATCGAAGCATCATAGACAACTACAGAGACAGGCCTTGGCTGATCCAGGAGTCGGTTCTCGCGCAGGCGCCTGAAGATATTTTCAGTATCAATAATGGCATCATCAACAACTTCTCCCAGAGCGATTGCGAGCCCACCGAGCACCATAATATTCAGGTTGACACCGCTGTGCAGAAGAATCAGTGTTGCAGTAATAAGAGAAACAGGAATCGCCAAGGCTGAAATTAGGGCCGTGCGCAGGTTAAAAAGGAACAGGAACAGTATAGCAAGGACAAAGATACCCCCAACGATCAAATGGTGACTGATATTCTCCAGTGATCGCTCGATATAATCTGCCGGCCGGAACAGATGAGGATAGATGACGATATCCTGCGTATCCAATACGATTTTCAGATCCTCAAGCACCCGCTCAACTGCATTGGAAACATTCAAGGTATTCGATCCATACTGTCCAATGACCATCATTACAATACCCGGTTTACCAAGTATCGAGCCCATACCGATTCTGGGTTCCGGAGCCATGCGAACATCAGCAACGTCTCCGATGGTGAGCGCATGTCCTTCTTTGTACCGGATGATCACCTTGGTCACATCCTCGGGTTTAATAGAACTGCCACTTGTCTGCAGGGTAATGCGCTGATTACTGTTCTCAAGAAAGCCGGCACCCTTTATTTCCGAGACTTTTGATGCGGCATCAATGACTTCTTCAATGCTGACTGAATAGTGTCTTAGTTGTTCTGGTCTTATCTGGATTTGTAATTGCCTGATCTCACCACCAAAGACATTCACATCGGCAACCCCGCTGACGCCGAGGATCTGCGGAACGATTGTCCAGTCAACAACACTGCGCAGTGTCATCATATCCAGTGAATCGGAACGTACACCAATGGTCAATATCGTGGCTGATGATGAAGACAACGGAACAGGCACAGGTGTTGCAACACCCTCCGGCAACTGGGCAATGACACTGGAAAGCCGTTCCGTCACCATCTGACGATTCAGATAGATGTCGGAATCTTCAGAAAAAGTGGCTGTAACGATCGAAAGTCCCTGGATTGATTCAGAGCGCAGATATTCAAGCCCGATTAAGCCGCTGAGTGCACTTTCGATGGGCTGAGTCACCAGAATTTCCACCTGCTCGGAAGAATAACCCGGGGCTTCCGTTTGGATGATGACTTGTTTTGGAGAAAATTCGGGAAAGATATCGAGACCAGCCCTGGAAAGGCTATAGATACCATAAAGTAGCAACAGCGTAACCAAGACAATGACAATACCGTAATAACGGACTGAGAATCGAACAATGGCCGACAGCATGACGTGTTCAGAACCCCAGTTTCACTGAAAAATTCATTGAGCAATGGTTCACAAGAGCTTCCTTTGAACGCATGCTAGTCATCATCCTCGTCCGGGATTTGCCAGCGTAGCTCTTCGGAAAGGAGTAACTGGCCTCCGCGGATCACGATCTTTTCATTTGGTGAAAAAGCATCCAGTATGAACCAGCCGAAATCCGTTTCACGATAATCCATGACCGGTCGTCTCTGATAGAGATCTTCTCCTACCTGAACATAGACCCAAGGTTGTCCGCCATACCAGATGACCGCATCCAGGGGGACATCAACGCCCTTTTCTACCTCACCATTTACACTGATCCAGGCATTCAGTCGCATCCCGATACGGAGCTTGACCGCACTGGTTCGGAAAAACCATGTTGCGCCCTGTGAAACCGGATCGGCCCGGGTTGCTTTGGAAATGAGGTAAGCCTTCCGCGCAGTTGATCGATCTGATCGCATATTGACATAGATAAAACTGGTTTCTTCTGGTAGGTCGGTATCAGGAGGAAGGGCAATCCGTATCAGTAAATCTTCTCCGTTCACTAACCGATCGAAATAATTGCTGTTCTGAATTGGTTCATTCCCTGAACCTGTTTCTTTGCCCAGTGCCCAGGATGTCAGTACCTTGCCCCATTGCTGTTCGGTCAGTTTGCGAATATTTCGCAACATCTGTCTTGCAGATTGCTCTCTGCGGGTGATTTCGACAAGTTTCAAGCGGGCTTGTTCCACCTGCCTGAGTGCCACATTGGCTCTTTCCTTGTATAACACACGCAGGCGTTCATAAATGTGCGAAGCTGTCTTGCGACTTTCCAAAGCCAATTCAAGTTCGGCCTGCGTTTTCTGATAATCCATCTGCTTTTCAAGAAGAGGAAGAAAATCTATTACCACACCTGCTCCCCTTATCTCTGGCAAGTGCTGAACAAGTTGCAGTGAACTGATTTGGATACCTCCAAGCTCCAGGTTTTCTTCAGGCAAACGAACCGCGGGTAAACCCTTATATATTTCTACACGGGAAGGAATGTCATCATCTTCTTTACCTGCTTCCTCAGCTTCTGGCAACGGTTCAACTTCAACTTGTTCAGATTTATCTGGCAGTTCCTGATCGATTTTGTGCAAGACATAGCCACCGATCACTGTCTCTCCATCCAGAAAAAGCTGTGTTCCAATATAGGCAGCACCTGCGAACAGAATAAGAATGATTAGTTTACTTATTGTTTTCATTGAAAGTTCAGTGTTCCGTCAATCGGGTCATTACCGCATCCTCTAGACGATTAAACGCACGCCATGCCTCAATTTCGAGCAAGTAACTTGATCGCTGCGCAAGAAGAACTTCAAGCTGAGCTCGGATAAGAGATAACCGATCCGTAAATCCCCGATCGTATTGTTGTGATATCTTTTTCAAGGCAGTTTGAACTTCATCAACCAGTTTTTTGGCCTCGGAAAGTGTGTCAAGAGCCGTTTCATAACCGATGCGTGCTTCATGAACCTCTTGTAATACCTTAGTCTGATAGGCAAGAAATTCTTGTTCTTTGACCTTGCGTCTGGCCTCTGCTTCAGCGATTGGTCCTCTGTTTCTGGTCACAGGTAACAGCCAGGAGCCGGCAAGAACCCATATATTATCATTCTGATCAAAGATAAAGCCGGGTGACAAAGTGATATTGGGAAACTGGTTTTCGATTTCTTTATGCAGTGCAGCTTCGGCTACAACATACTCTGACAACACCCTTAAAACATCAGGTCTCTCAACCAGTGCGCGTGCCTGTAATTCCTCTGTCTGTAATCGTGATTTGTTTGGATCAGGCAGATCTATAAACTCGCTTGTTGTCAATTCTACCGTATCCAATCCGTTGGCGGGCAAGCCAACAGAAAGTGCAAGTTTTGATTGGGCACGCCTCAGTTCTGCCTCCACTTCACTGATCGCTAATCTCGTACGTTGAATCTCAAGTCGTGTCGAACTGAGTTCAAAATCACTGCTCTGCCCAAGATCGCGGCTACGTTGCAGTAGTTTGAGCCCCTCTTCCAGTACGGACTTTTCCTTCAGCAGCATTTCTTTTTTATGTGTTGCTGTAATCGTATCCAGGTAATGATCAATGATCACATCTCTGATGTGCCATTTGACCTCGAACTGCCGCAATCTTTCGACTTCTACCATGGCCTTGGCATAATCGATCCGGGTTTGTCTTTTCTCGGGCTTTTCATAGACCCAGTTAAAAATGGCACCGAAAGTCCAAGGCGAGACTCCATTTTCCTGACGACTGTGATGCTCTGTTGAAACTTCAATGCCGAGTTCTGGTTTTTGTCCAGCAGTGATTAAACGGGCCTCAGCAGCCTTGACGCGAGCTTTTGCAATCGCAAGCTCTGGATTGAGTAGATAAGCAACCTGGATAAGGTGTTGAATATCCCAGGTTTTTCTTGGCCATTGGGGTTGTGGGAGATTATTCTCTTCCAACCAGTTTCGGATTTCCGGATCGGCTAGATTACGATCACGATATTCACGTGTAGTCTGCTCTGTATCAATGGGAGCGGGAGTATAGGTTTGATACTCTGCACAGGCAGACAACAACAGACTCAAACAGACCAGGCAGGAAACCCAACTATTCATACCCTTCCTGCCAAAGTTCGACACTCTGTTCTACGATATCTCCCGATGAGGCATCTATCTCGACCTTAATCTCCTTGCCGTTGACATTATGGATAT
>Ga0256841_1001667_pt1 | contig 18593 bp, 14 predicted proteins | sample 356308metaG_FD_185971 | JGI IMG/M metagenome (GOLD analysis project Ga0256841, IMG submission 185971) | Hydrothermal vent microbial communities from Mid Atlantic Ridge, Atlantic Ocean - 356-308 | ecosystem: Environmental > Aquatic > Marine > Hydrothermal vents | place: Atlantic Ocean: Mid... | reverse complement strand
GGTGAGATCGCTGATCTCGGCTCGGAGACGGCCTAAGTGCTCATCGATCACCGTGTCTAGTTCCCGCACAAGGGCTGCTCTGTCCCCGGGGGTGGGTGGGGTCTGGGTCTCTTGGGGTGACTCTTCCATCGGTGTAACTCCAAGACTCGTCGAACGGACCGCACTAATTAAAGCACGTTCATACACATGTTGTCAAGAGCGAGGCCGCGGCACGTACACGGGCGTGCCGCGGCCGGGTCGAGGCAGTGCGAGATGCAGCTGTGCCCCCGGCTCGCGGATAGGGCCTCCTCTCGTCCAGAGGCTGCCACCACCTGCGTCCTCGGGCGGGCCGACGAGACCCGGAGCGGTCGATCCGCGGCACCGAGAAAGGTGTGCGTGAACCAGATCAGGCGGAATCGTTCGCCGAACCTTGCCGAAACAGCACTTCCGTGATCGCCTTGGTGGCTTCCGCCTTCTCGTCGCCGATGAGGTGGCCGTAGATGTCCTTGGTGATCGCTATCGAGGCGTGGCCGAGGACCTCGGAGACGACGCGCAGCGGGGCGCCCTGAGCGAGCATGATCGAAGCGGCAGAGTGGCGGAGCTCGTGGGGTGTCCAGTGTCCCAGGCCGGCGCGGACGCAGAGGCGGTGGAAGTAGCGGGCGAAGTTGTCGGGGTCGACGGGCGTGCCCCTGCGGGTCGTGAACACGAGGTCCGAGTCGACCCAGTCGGGCCCGGCGGCGAGCCGCTGCGCATTCTGTCGGGCTCGGTGGGACCGGAGCAGCCCATCGAGCGCCGGCGTGAGGTGGAGCGTTCTCCGTGAGCGTCTCGTCTTCAGATCCCGGAGCACGAGTTGCGTCTTCCTGCCCCTCACCTGCTGCTGCTCAATAGGGAGCCGTTCCCGGCGAAGCTGTCGCCGGACGTGGACGAGCTGAGCGTCGAAGTCGATGTCCGACCAGGACAGGCCGAGCGTCTCGCCGCGACGGAGACCGAAAGTCAGCGTGACGGCGTAGGCGGCTTCGAGGCGGTCCCCGGCCGCTGCGTCGAGGAGCTGCCTCGCCTCGGCGATGGTGAGAGAGCGGCCCTCGGGGTGGTCGAGCTTCGGTGGGTCGGACAGGGCGGCCACGTTGCGGACCAGGAGCCCTTCCTTCTCGGCCTGATGGAGGGCCGAGCGGAGCACGGTCCGCATGATGCGGATGCTGTTGGCCGCGTAGCCGGCCTTCCGTTTCGCCGTCCACAAGGCGTCGACCTCGGACACCGACAGCTTGGTGAGGAGCTTCGAACCGAGGGCGGGTTTGAGGTGGAGGCGTACGGTGTCGGCGTAGTCGGCGGCGGTCGACTGGTCGACCCGTCCCGGCAGGTTCTCGACCCAGCGGTCGAGGAAGGCCCCCACGGTGAGACGCTTGGTGGGGCTCTCGGCGCCGGCGTCGAGAGCGCGGTGGACCTCCTTGAGCTTGGCGATGACCTCCGCCTTGGTGGCGCCTGAGACCTTGATGCGTCGGCGGCGGCCGTCCGGGGTCTTCCCCAGGGAGATGGCACCCCGCCATCGGTCTCCATCCTTGTAGATGGAGTCCTCGCCCCAGCCGCGGTGTCTCCGCTTGGTCACGCCTGCTCTCCCCCCGGTCGATCGCCCGCCGGCCTCCCGGGTGGCCTCACAGGGTGGGCCGCCGCCCAGGCCTCCACAGCGGCGGTCTCCCAGATCCGTCCCGAGGCGAGCTCGGCGACCGGCGCCGGGAAGTCGTCGTAGTCGCGGACGATCTGGCTCGCCCGCTGGCGGCTGACGCCGAGCATGGCGGCGATCTCGGTGAGCCCGACCAGATGGCTGGTCATGGCTCGGACCATACTCGACAACTCTTGACGGTGTGAAGTGTTTCGTGGGAGGCGAGTCCCGTCACGCACCGGCGAGCCCATCATCCGCTCTGCCCCTTCCCGTCGCCGTGTTGGAGGCTCTCGATGAACTCGACGAGCGCATGACTCGGGACACGGCGGCTGGTGTCGATGGTCACGGTGGCGAGGCGACCCTGGCCGATGAGCTCGTAGAGCTTCGACCTGCTGATCGACAGGACCTCGGCGGCCTCGGTCGGGGTGAGGAGCAACTTCTCCACGATCCCTCCCTCAGCCTCCTCGCTCCGCCAGCCCGGCGGCACGGGCGAACTCGCGAGCCTCGGCTTTCGCCGCCGCAGCGGTTCGAGCGAGCCACTCGTCGCCGGGGTTGTCCCAGCCCCGTCCCACGTACCGCCAGTCCTTCACCGCCGCCGCCTCGGCGATCCCCGACGACGGATCTCTCCGCTGTGCCGACCATTGGGCCCGGGCCGCTCGGAGCGCTCCGAGGGTGGTGGAGTACCGGCGGCTCTTCGTCAGCCAATGTCCCCGGAACCCGAGGGTATGGGCCCAGCGGCGGAGCTTGAGATGCTCGAGCTCGGGTCGTCCGCCCAGCTCCCACGCGGTCATCACCAGGCGCTCGAGGTGGGGTCGGACGCCGAGGTCCTTCAGATCGTTCTCGGTCAGGCGGTGGTCGAGACGCCCGAAGGCGTCGGTCGACTTCGTGGCGTACTTGGCGATGTAGGCGGCTACCGCTGCCGGTGTCACCGAATCGGCTGCGACCCGTCGGACGTCGAGCTGCTCGCCCCAGCGGATGTCGCGGTCCACGTCGTCGATCGACGGGTAGCTGAAGCGGGTCCGTTGACAGGCGGCAACGACGGCTGCTTCGAACTCCTCGACGGTCAGTCCTTCGGGTGGTGCTTCCTCGGGGCCGGCGGGTCCGTCGAGTCGGATGACGACGTGGAGGTGGATGAGGCCCCGGTCCTGGTACTCGACGACCTTGGCGTAGGAGAGGCCGGCATGGTCGACGAAGCGGGAGCTTCCCACGCCCAGTACCTTCGCCAGGTGGCGTCGGATCCCGATGGTGGTGCGCCGCCACAGCTCGGTGGCGTGGGCGTTCCACAGGACGGCGCCGACGTAGTCGAAACAGTCGGCGCAGAGGGGCTCGCCGAGCCGCTCGTCGTCGGCTGGATGGATCTCCCGGCATCGGGTGGGACGGCCGTGGCGGCAGGCCGGGGTCCGTCGAGGGCGGCACCTCCGGGCGATCCCATCCTTGGTGCGGCGTGAGTGGACGGGGCCGAAGCTGGGAGCGGTGAGGGTCACGAACAGGATGGGATGGGTCGCCGCGGTCGGCGGCACCCCCTTGCCGCCTCGCAGTCCGGCGGCGATGAGATGCCAGGCGTCGGCTCGGTAGGTCATCGAGCACGGTTCGCAGACGGTTGCCCTCCTGGCGCCGCAGGCCTTGAGGAGATGCCCGCCGGGTTCGTCGGCTGTCGTGTAGGCGGTGACGATCTCCCCGGTGCCCGGGTCGACTCGGATGGTGCTGCCGGCGAGTCGCACGGGACGCTCACACCAGCCGGTGGACCGGGCCAGGTTGAGCCAGCGGTCGAAGGTTGTCGGGTCAGATGCCCGGGCGAGGAGGAAGTCGAGGTCGGTCATGGCCAGCGGCATTTCATCTCTCCGAACTGTCGGTGCGAAGACCACGGAGGGTCGCGGCCCGGGCGGCGATGGAGGCGAGGGTGGGGTCGTCGAGGTAGTAGGAGCGGAGACGTTGGGGGATGCCACCTTCGTGGAGGAGGTACCCGACGCCGCGGGAGGCCGGGTCGACGTCGGTGGCCGAGTAGCCGGCGGATGCCCAGCCCGATCCGAGGATCGTGTCGGAGGCCTGGGGGGTCGAGCAGCGCATCGCCCAGCGGAACCCGAACAGGTCACGGATCGAGGTGGGAACCACGTCGGCCGACGGCTTCTGGGTCGCAGCCAGGACGATGATCCCCGCGGCTCGACCTCGAGAGACGAGATCGCGCAGCAGGTCGGCGAACTCGACCCGTTCCTTCCGATCCGACGTGGTGAGGTAGTGGGCCAGTTCGTCGATGACGACGACGTGGAGCGGCAGGCCGTCGTCTTGGGTGACCTTGCGTTTGCCGGCACCGAGGAGTCGGGCGTAGCGGTCGTCCATCTCCTGCTGGAGGACACGGAGAACCTCGATGGCCTCCGACACGGCGACCCCGGCAGTGCCCTCCGCACAGCGGCTCCAGATGGCGAGCTCGACGAGCTTCCCGTCGAGGAGCCACAGCTTGCAGTCAGGGTCGAGCGCCGCGGTGGCCACCAGCAGCGAGAGCGCCACCGACTTGCCGGCACCGGGCTCACCCCCGAGCAGCAGGTTCCGCTCCGGTAGCGCCACCTCGACCACCTCCCCGTCGTCGCCGACACCCACGGGGATCGGGCTCCAGAGGCTCGCTCGGGGAGCGGCGGCGTTCGGCCAAGGGAGGGCCGGGCCGACGGCCAGCGGGTCGCGGCGGACGATGACGATCTCGGCCCGGGAGGCGTTGTCGGGGTGGCGTCGCACCCTGAGGTCCCGGACGCACAGGGCGGCGGCGATCACCTCCGCGGCCTTCTCGAGCTCGGGGACGCTGCTGCCCCGGGGGATCCGCACCTCGAACCGCTCACCGGCGGGGATGTCCCTCATCCTCCGTGCCCCCGGGATTCGGTGCTCGAGAGAGGCGATCCGAGCCGACCGCACGGCTCGGACCCACTGCCGCCGCACCCGGGCGTGTCGCAGGCGGCGGCCCACCATGCGGCGCAGCGGGGGCACCGCCAGGACGAGGGCGACGACACCCGCCGGCGCCAACCAGGCGCCGTGCTCACCAAGGTGCTGGAAGCCGGCGAATCCCAGGCCTCCGAGGACGCCGACGAGTGTCAGCTCGAGGCGGAAGGCCCACAGGGCGCGGAGGATGGCCTCGATGATCACCTCGGCCACGTCCTCTTCGTGGCTACGCATCGGCGCCACTCCTCGAGGTCGAGACGGGTGTCATCGAGGCCACCTTCGGCTACGAGGCGGACCGGCCGGCGGTTGTCGCCTCGATCTTCTCGGCCCGGTAGGCGACCCCGCTCCGGTCGCCCATCGTCCACGGTGTCGCCACCAGTCCGGTGATCTTCACCGTGGTGCCCTGGACCACGCCGTTGGGTTGGCCGGCGACCTTGACGGAGATCACCTCGGCGCCTCCGTCGTTCAACGCCACCACCTGCACCGAGTGCAGTGGAGCGCCGTGCTCGTCCACCTTGGGAGCCTTCGACTCGAAGTCGAGGACCGGCTCGGGCGGTCCGGCGGCGAGGAACGTCATCCCCGAGGTGTCGATCGGCAGCTTCATCCTGACCTTCCTTTCCGGCGCACCCTCGGCGCCTCCCCGTTGAGATACGCCACCGGCGCCGGACGGCACAACCGCGGTGAGGAGACGTCTCCGAGCGCCACGTCGCGGAGGTGTCGCGTCCGTGGACGTCCGGTCGCGTCTCGTCTGTCCTGGCAGAATCAGAGGATGCGGAACGACCGGCTACGGCAGGCAATGGACAAGGCGGGGATCTCGCCCGACCGTCTCGCCGAAGCCGTCGAGGTCGACCCCAAGTCGGTGTGGCGGTGGACCAACAAGGGAGTGATCCCCCGACGGGTCGGGATGAAGGCGAAGGTGGCTGACGTCCTCGGCGTCGACGAGGCGGAGATCTGGCCGCAACCGCCCCGCTCGCCCGGTGTGACGGAGGATCGAGAGGTGACCGAGGAGATCGTCACCGTCTGGGCTCACCGGGCCGACGCCCCGAAGGCCCGATGGTGGGCCCTCCTCACCGCAGCCGAGCACCACATCGACCTGCTCGGCTACGCCATGCAGTTCCTCCCCGAGGACCACTCCCGGCTCGACCGTCTCCTCATCGACAAGGCGGCCGCCGGGTGCCAGGTCCGCATCGCCCTCGCCGACCCCGACTCCCCCCACGTCGCCGAGCGGGACGACGAGGAGGGCCTCGGCGGCACCCTCTCCGATCGGATCCGCACCACCATCGACCACTTCAGTTCGCTGTTCGGCGTAGACGGCATCGATCTGCGGTTCCACCACACCAGGATGTACAACTCGATCTTCCGAGGAGACGATGCGATGTTCGTGACCCCGCACCTCTACGGCCTGAAGGGGTACCGAGCGCCCCTCCTCCATCTGCGTCGATCCGTCGACGACGGAATGTTCGACGGCTTCGTGGCCCACTTCGAACGAGTGTGGGCCAGCGCGACTCCCATCCCGACGCCATGACCCGCATCGACCACTTCAACGACCCTGACGCTCCGAAGGCGACCTGCATCGTCCCCGCCGCCTCCGCCGTCGTCGCCGACGACCGCGGCCGTCTCCTGCTCGCCAAGCGCACCGACAACGACCTGTGGACGATCCCGGGGGGTGCCATGAAACCCGGCGAGACGATCGCCGAGACCGCCGTCCGGGAGGTGAAGGAGGAGACCGGCGTCGACGTCGAGGTGGTGTCCCTCGTGGGGATCTACTCGAACCCCAACCACGTCGTCGAGTACTCCGACGGCGAGGTGCGCCAGCAGTTCTCGGTCTGCTTCGCCTGCCGCCCCATCGGCGGTGAGCTGGCCACGAGCGACGAAACGAGCGAGGTCGGCTACTTCAGCCCCGACGAGATCGAGACCATGGACGTCCACCCGTCGATCCGCCTCCGGATCCAGCACTACCTGGAGGGCCGATCCGAGCCCTACCTCGGCTGAACAGCCGCCCGCTGTGGGGTCTGTCCGAGGAGCGTCTCGACTTGACTGACGGCGTCCATCAGCTCGGACCATCCCGTGCGCAGGCCCCTGGTGACGGGGCTGTCGTCGCCGTAGCGGGCTGCGACGTCGACGAGCCGCTGCTCCGGCGTCATCCGCTCACCGTCCGGCCCGGTCGTCAGATCGCAATAGGCGAGGGCGACCGCCACGAGACTGGCCTCGTCCTCGAACTCGGCCAGCTCCTCCTGAAGTCCCCGGGGCCTCGCTTCGTGCCGAGCGCCGGTGTGGTGCGCCACCAAGCCGGCGAGCCGGTGGTGGCCGAGCGAACGCAGGTGCCGGGCACCGTCGAGCGGATGGAACCCCGTGACGGCAACCTCGGGTGCGTAGCCGATGTCGTGCAGGTACGCCGCCGCCACCAGCACCTCCCGGTCCTCCGGCGCCAGTCCGGTCGCCAGATCCCGCGCCTGACTCGCAACTGCCTCGGCATGCCGCCACCGCCGCCCCAACGGACTCAGCAGCCGCCGTGCGTGATTCTCCGCCCAATCGCTCAGTTCCATGCCCCCACCGTACGCCCTCCGCCAGCCAACCGCGAGCCGCCTGTGAGGACTTTCTCTACAGAATCAAGGGAGCCCGGCCTGCGGGCGGCCCTGGCGGGCCGTCCTCGGCTGGCTCCGGAGCGACCTCGGAGGATCCATTCGGACCAACGTCCGGTCGATCCGTCACGATGCCTCTATCTTGTCTCGTCGAGGGAGCGACGACGGCATGGACGATACGACGACCGATCAGCGTCTAGGGGAGGCTGCCAGGCGGAATACTCGCGCCCGTTTCGAGCAGTGGGCCCGCAACCCCGCATGTCTCGCCAATACGGTCTCGGCGGTCCACAACGTCCGCATGGCAGACGTGGCCAGGGCGATCGGAATCCCGCCAACCTTTGGGCAGTCGCCGTTCGCCATTGTTCGCGGCGAGACGTTCGAACGATCCTTGTTCTGGGAGGAGGGAGCACGGATTCGTGAGGCCCTCATCGAAAGCGAGGTGCTGCCGCCCGACGCCAGGGGTTTCGCCGATTTCCGCATCGCCATGAACGGCGGTCCACTCCCCACCCTCGACGCGGCCATCGAAGCGACGACGAACCTGATCACGGGCATCGCCCATGGTGCCCCCGACCCGCCCTCCGTGGTCGCCGCCGCCACGGTGCGCATCCCCAAGGGGGTGATGTTGCCCGAGGCCATCCTCATCCTCGACGTCCTGGCCGTTCGCACCGACTCGCCAACACCGGAGCTCGTCGTGGGTGAGATCAAGACCTACCCCGACCGCGGCGGCCACACTGACCCCCACGACCTCGCCCTGGCCCGCGCCCAGGCCGGCCTGTACGTTCACGCCCTCGAGATGCTGGTCGACCAGCTCGGTCTGGCCGGTAGGGTGACGGTCCGGACCGACGGGTTCCTCATGCTGACCCGTCCTGGTTCCAACCGGCCGTCGATCCGGGCCGGCGAGGACCTCGCCTTCCAGGCGCAACGGGCCCGCCGCGGCTTCGAGCTCCTGGAGCGGGCGGCGCTGGGCCTTCCTCCTTTCGACCCGGTAGGAGACGATCCCGTCGCCGCGGTCAGCCACGCCGCCACCGAGTACTCGGAGGCGTGTCTTTCCTTCTGTGATCTCGCACCTAGGTGCCACAAGGAGGCACTCGCCGCAGGGAACCCGGCGGTGCTGGGAGACGACGTCCGGCGGTTCCTCGGGACCGTAAACCTCCATCGGGCCATGAAGCTCCTCGACGGTGACCCTCCCAGCACCGAGGCCGAGGAGGACCTGATGCGGCGCATCGCTGAGGCCGACCGGATGGTGGCCCGATGATCTCCCGTGAGGTCGTGCGCCGCCTCCGGGCGTTCCACCAGGGCAGGCCCCTCCCCAGGGGAGCGACCGTTCACGTCGAGATCGTCCCCGACGAAGATCTGCTCGTTGTCGCCTTCATTCGGATGGGAGGGGAGTCTCGCCCGTGGGGGATCGCCTACGGTCACCCCAGCGACGAGCCCACGATTCTGTGGGTCCCAGAAGGCCGCAACCGGGACCTCGTTGCCGACATGTGCGCCCAGTTCGCTCCGGCGCTGTTGGAGCACTTCCGCACCCCGGGATACGTGACGCCCGCACCCGAACAGTGGGAGGACCTGGCTCCGCTGCGCCAGCTCTGGCTCCCCAACTCGAGCCACCTCGACATGCTCCATCACCTGGCCTACGCCTTCACCTTCACCCGCTGGGGGGCGGGCGCTCGGGGTCGCCTCAACGCCTTCGGTCGGCTCTGCGGGTGGCTGTTTCGGGAGGCGCAGCGCGCGGGCGAGCAGCACGTCATGGTGGCAACCGACGCCCTTCGGGAGTCCTTCACCTTCCCCGCTCAGGACGTCCGCCAGGGACACCTCGGTTTCCTCCTCGCCTGGCTGGAGACGGCGGGCGGCCGCGACTCCCGCCTCCGGGCCGCATTGGAGGCCGAACGGGTCGCCGTGTCGACCAGCCTCGACCCGACGGTAGAGCGCGATGAGACCGAGGACCTGGTCGGGGCGTGGCACGCCGCCGAGGAAGCGGGGGACGAGACCCGCCAGAAGGAGGTCGAGCGCCAGCTCGGCGAGATCCTCACCCGCGAACTGCGCCGCCGCTGGGATCTCACCGTGAAGGCGATCGGGGTGCTGCGGGCCGACGGCCGGCCCACCAACTCCGGAGTCGGGACTCTGGTCACCGAGGGCCTCAAGGAGCAGTGGTACCAGCACACCCGCCAGGAGCTCAACATCGGCGACGACGAGGACGGCCCCGCCTTCGTGCCCTCCCCGGAGACCGACCGCTACCCGGCCGCTGCCGGCTCCCGCTACCAGGTCTACCTGGCGTCGGCGGACCTTCGTTACTCCGCGCTCCTCCACGGCGACACTGAGATGCAGGCAGAGGCCATCGCCAGCGGTAACGCCTTCCGAGGAACCATTGTCGAGGTGCGCGACGAGGGCGAGGGGAGGAAGACCAGACCTGTCTGGGTGATCGAAGACCCGGTTGGCGGCCAGCTTCGGTTACGGGAGGGATCGTGGGTATGCGTGGCCGGGATGCCGAAGCGAACCGGGATCATCGAGTCCATTGAGGAGCTGCCCGCGGGTGGCCGACGATTCGAAGTGCGGATCACGCGTTGGACCACGAAGCCGGACAGGGCGGCCGACCCGATGCACGTGGGTCGGCATGTGGTCATCGTTCCTAACTCGGCTGCGGGAATGAACCGCCGGAAGAGCCAACGCGTCTGGTCGGCCGACACCCCGGGCGCGTGGCTCACCCACGCCCGTCCCCAAGGCCCGCGAGCCCAATTGGAGGAGGACCTGGCCGAGGATCTGGACTCGATTACGCCGGTGGTGCACAGTGAGTAGCTCGATCACAAGAGCAGTCATCGCCTCCCAGAGCCAGAAGGTCGAAGACCAGCTCAAGGCGTCCATCTCCGACGGCGAGCCCCTGGTGGTGGTCAAGGCACCACCAGGGTCGGGGAAGACCTTCCTGCTCCTCCGCGGAGTAGCTCATGCCGCGGCCCTCGACCTGAGGGTGGCGGTCGGTGCCCAGACGAACGCTCAGGCCGACGACATCTGCCTCCGTGTCGCCCGCGACTACCCGGACATGTTCGTCTACCGGTTCGCCGCGGGGAGCTCCACCCCGAGGGACCTGGGTGCGAACATTCACTGGATCACCGACAAGGGCGACATTCCCCCGGGCCCTGCGGTGGTGGTTGCCACAGTCGCCAAGTGGGCGCTCACCCAGATCCTCAAGACCTTCGACATTCTCTTCGTGGACGAGGCCTGGCAGATGGCCTGGTCCGATTTCATGCTGTGCGGTCAGGTGAGCGGCCGGTTCGTCCTCATCGGCGACCCCGGCCAGATTCCCCCCGTGGTTCCGATTCCCGTCCACCGTTGGGAGACCTCGCCCAGGGCGCCCCACCAGCCGGCCCCGGAGCTCATCCTCGCTGACCCCGGCCTCCCGGTGCGGTTGCTTGAGCTTCCCGCCTGCCGCCGCCTTCCCCACGACTCGGTCGATCTGGTTCGGCCCTTCTACGACTTCGACTTCGGCGCTTGGGCTCAGCCTGGTGAGCGATGGACCCGGGCGTTGCCCTCCAGGGACGGTTCCCATCCCGTCGACCCAGCCCTCGACCTTCTCGCCGACACCTCGGTGGTGGCGGTGACTTTGCCGACTCCGGAGGAAGGGCCGCCCTTGGAGCTGGACGAGAACATTGCCCGTCTGGCCGCGGAGACTGCCACCCGCATTCTCGACCGGGGCGCAGAAGTGGCGGACGACGACACCGGAGAGGCTCGTCCGCTCAAGCCGAGTGACGTGGGGCTGGCCGCCACACACCGGGTGGTGAACACCGCCATCGCCGACGCCCTCCCCAAAACGCTGCCCAGCGCCGGTGTCCGTGTGGACACACCGGAGCGGTGGCAGGGGCTGGAGCGAAAGCTGATGATCGTCGTCCATCCCCTGTCCGGAGTCACCCACCCCTCTGCCTTCGATCTGGAGACCGGCCGTCTCTGCGTGATGACCTCCCGGCATCGGTCCGGGCTGGTGGTGATCGGACGAGACCACATTCGCGAGACCCTGGAGACCCACCTCCCTTCCGCCGAGCAGGCGGTGGGTCGTCCCGACGTCACCGGACGCGGCCACACAGCGAACCTGCGGTTTTGGGAGACCATGGACGAAAGCGGTCGCCTCCTGGCTTTGACGTGACCCCCGGCCGCTTCCTTCGTATGCTCGCCCCCATGACGAAGTCCCCGAGGAGAGCTTGATGTCCGACAGCCGCCAGCGGTTCCTCGATCTGATGAAGAAGGAGATCTTGAAGCTGGATCTCGCCGAGCTCGACTTCGGCATCTACCGCATCCTCAACTACCGGCGGGCCGAGATCGAGCGGTTCTTCGACGAGGAGCTGCCCGCCACCCTGGACGAGGCCCTCAGCCACGAGGGAGAGGAGCGAAGGAAAGAGATGAAGGCGAAGCTGGAGGAGCTGTGGGACGCCCTCGACAAGGCGGCCACCGCCCTCGGCTTCGACAGCGCCTTGGTCGACGACGAGATCATCGAACAACTAGCAGATAGCCCTATCGCCGCGGAGTACGAGGTGACCCGGGCGGCCCTCGAGGCCCTCGACGACGGCGCCGTGTTCGCCGAGTCGGAGGAGGACCGCCTCTACAACGTCCTCTACACCTTCTTCAGCCGCTACTACCGAGACGGGGACTTCCAGCCTCAGCAGCGTCGTGCCCGCAACGCCCGCTACTCGGTTCCCTACAACGGCGAGGACGTCCACTTCCACTGGCGCTCGAAGGGCTCCCACTACGTCAAGACCACCGAAGAGCTCAAGTCCTACACCTTCCGCAGCGGCGACTGGAGGGTCCGCTTCGAGCTGTTGGAGGCCTTCCAGGAGCCGGACAACGTCAAGGGGAACCAGCGCTACTTCTTCCCCGTGCCCGACGAGTGCCGCCAGGAAGTTGGGAAGGACGGGAGCCTGTTTGTCGTTCCCTTCGCCTTCCGCCGCCTCACCGAGAAGGAGGAGAAGCGCTACAAGAAGAAGAGCGACGAGCTGGAGGGCGACTCGGTTCAGGAGCGGATCCTCAACGACCTGGCGCCGTCGATCGATCTGCCCGATGGAGTCGCGAGAAAGGACCTCGTCTACCACCTCCACCGGTACGCCAAGAAGAACCGCACCGACTACTTCGTCCATCCCAACCTGGGGCCGTTCCTCAAGGCCGAGCTCGACTACTTCCTAAAGAACGAGTACCTGGACATCGACGGGCTCACCTCCGTCGAGGCCATGGCTGACCGGCTCGCCAAGCTGCGGGTGCTGCGGAAGGTGGCCAACCGCATCATCGACATGCTCCACGAGATCGAGTCGTTCCAGGCGCGGTTGTTCGAGAAGCGCAAGTTCGTCCTCTCCAACACCTACCTAGTCCCGATCCGCATGGTGCCCGATGACCTGTGGGACGCGATCCTGGAGAACGAAGCCCAGATCCAGCAGTGGCGGGACGACTTCGCTTTGACTGGCGACGTCGATTACAAGACTCGTGGCACCCATCCCACTTTGGTGGTCGACACATCGCTGTTCGGTGCGGGGTTCCAGACCCGGCTTCTCGCCTCCTTCGACGACGTCGACGAGATGACCGACGGGGTTCTCATCAACAGCGAGAACTTCGCTGCGCTGCGAACCCTTACTGGGGCACTCAGCGGAGGTGTTAGCTGTGTTTACATCGACCCTCCATACAACACCGGGAACGATGGCTTCCTTTACTTGGATGAGTTCAGCAGACACTCTGCTTGGCTGTCGCTGATGGCTGGCCGGCTGAAAGCTTGCCTGCCACTCCTCTCCCAGCAGGGTTACGTGGCGGTGAGTATTGATCAGAATGAGCATCATCGACTGCTCGAATTGGGAGTCGAGATAGTCGGAAGTGTGATTGCGACGGTAGTTGTGCAGACGAACCCAAAAGGGCGGTATCTGGATCGGAGCATCGCAAACTCACACGACTACATAGTGATCTTGACGACCGATCCGGCTACCGAGCTTGCTGGACTGCCCAAAGACCGTGATGACATTGCTCGCGACTACCCCGACAGCGACTCAGGAGGGCCGTATCGGCTACTTGAACTTCGCAACACCCACCGTGAGTTCAATCGCGAAACTCGGCCGAACCTTTGGTACCCGCTATATGTCAACCCTGCCGATGGTTCCGTATCTACGAGCAGTTCGCCAGGATTTGTTGAGGTGTACCCAGTATGGAACGACGGGCTCGAAGGGTGTTGGACCTGGAGCTCTGATCTGGCTGAACGCCAAGTTCACCTCCTCGTAGGACGTAAGGTGTCTGGCTCTTGGAAGGTATATCGGAAGTCGTACGCGACAGCGGACGATGGTTCTGTAGTCAGGTATAAGCCAAAGTCCATCTGGCTTGATCGTGAGGTGCAGACCGAAGTAGGACAAGCAGAACTTGATGGCATCCTTGGGGAACGGGTGTTTCGTTCGCCTAAACCTTCGCGGCTCATTCGCAACGTCCTGGAATTGGATCCGTCTTCTCGTCACACAGTTGTGGACTTCTTCGCCGGCTCTGGAACAACTGGCGACGCAGCAATACAGATTGGTAGAGCCGGTGAGGCGCGCCACGTTTTTGTGCTGGTCGAGATGGGCGAGCACTTCGACCCTGTCCTCAAACGCCGAATCGTCAAGGTGATGTACGCCCCGGGGTGGAAGGACGGGGCACCGACGGAGGAGCCGAAGTTCGAGAACGGAGTTCCTGAATGGGTGGAACGGTCGCCGCGCCTGGTCCAGGTCATCAAGCTGGAGAGCTACGAGGACTCGCTCAACAGCCTGACCGTGGGCGACGACGCCCAGCTCGGCGAGGAGCTTCGCATCCGGTACGTGATCCCCGACTCGGTTGAGAAGTCGCCCTGCTTCGTAGCTACGGAGAAGCTGGAGCACCCCTTTGACTACCAGCTCGAGGTCCACACAGAGGAGGGCGTCGAGTTCGTCGACGTCGACCTGATCACCACCTTCAACCTGATCAAGGGAATCCGTCTCAAGCGGTATCGGGAGCTCGACCACGACGGGCGACGCTATGTCGTAGTCGAGGGCCGCGAGAACAGCGAGGAGGTTCTTGTGGTCTGGCGTGACGTTGGCGGGCTCGACCCTGGGGCGGAGCGCAGCCTTCTCCAAGAGGCGATCCCGGAGGCGCTGGGCAGGGACCTGGACGACTACGCCCGGGTGTACCACAACGCCGACTCGGCCCTCCCGAACAGCGTCAGCCTCGACGCCGAGCTCAAGCGGCTCATGTTCGAACCGGAGGCGGCCCTCGCATGAAGCTCGCCTCCCGGCTTCTCCTGTTCGAGTACCTCTCTTCGCTTCTCGGACAGACGGGCAGCGACCTTCGTCGGCTGGCCAAGGAGGTGGAGCCCGGTCGCCGCCCGGATGGTCAGTCCAACTACCTGAGCATGTTCGAGAGCTGGGGTACGAAAGTGCTCGTACCCCACGACCAGCTCTGCACCTACGACGCCAACGTACTCAACATCGAGGACCGGCTCGGCAAGCACAGACCGGGCTTCCGCTTCACCTACTTCCAGTACCTCGCCCTCCTCTACACCGAGACCTACCTCCATCGGCTCGCCGAAGACGATGGGAGCCTGCTCCGCGATCTCCGGGCCTACCGCAAGAAGCACTTCCGGGGCAAGCTGACCCCGGTCACCAAGAAGGACTTGAGAAAGGCAGCCTTCTGGATGGCCACCGGAGCGGGCAAGACGCTGGTGGCCCACGCCAACCTGATCCAGTTCGAGTACTACAAGCCGTTCCGGGCCGACAACATCCTGTTCATCGTCCCCTCACCGACGCTGGCCGACCAGCATTTGGAGGAGCTGGTCCAGAGTGGCATCCCGGCCCGGCACGCCCTCGCCAGCGGCCACCCCGACGATGTCCAGGTCCTCGAGATCACGAAGCTGTACGTGGACAGTCGGGAAACCGAAGGGCCCCGGGGCGGCGACAGCCTGCCCACTTCGGCCTTCGGAGGCCAGAACCTGGTGCTGGTCGACGAAGGCCACAAGGGGACCGCCACCAAGGGCGATCGGGATGTGGAGCGTGCCTGGCGGGACATTCGCCGCTCCCTGGCCGGTGATCGGGGCTTCACGTTCGAGTACTCGGCCACCTTCGCCCAGATCACCGAGGACGACGAGGAGCTCCTCGACGAGTACGGCAAGACCATCCTCTTCGACTACGGCTACCAGCACTTCTGGAAGGACGGGTACGGCAAGGACTACCGGGTCGTCAACCTGAAGAAGGAGGGGGCCTTCGACACCGACGAGCTCCTCCTCGCCGGTCTCCTCGTCCTCTACGAGCAGCACCGGCTGTACGCGGACGCCCGGGCCGAGATCGCCCCGTACAACGTCGAAGCACCGCTGATGGCCTTCGTGGGAGCCACGGTCACCGGCAAGGCCGAGTCCGAGGTGCTCCAGGTCGTCGAGTTCCTCAACCGGGTCCTTACCGAACCCGAGTGGGCCCGTGACCGCATCGAGGCCCTGCTCGCCGGCAACGCCAGCCTCCCCAGCGACCTGTTCTCCCCCCGCCATCCGTATCTCGCCGAGCTCGGTCTTCCGGCTGGTACGGCCTATCAGGATCTCTGCCGTCGCCTCTTCCACGGCAGCGGGAGCCTGGTCATGCACATGATCCGCCGTGCCGACGGGGAGATCGGTCTCCGTACCGCTGACGCCGCCAAGGACGCCTACTGCGGAGTGGTCAACGTGGGCAACGCCTCCGGGTTCGCGAAAAACGCCGAGGCGGCGGGTATCACCCGCGGCGAAGACGACCACATCACCGAGTCGGTGTTCGAAGGTATCGGCCAGCCGGACTCGACGGTGAGCTTGCTCATCGGATCGAAGAAGTTCATCGAAGGATGGTCGAGCTGGCGGGTCTCCGTCATGGGACTGCTCAAGGTCGGGAAGTCCGCCGGTTCTCAGATCATCCAGCTTTTCGGTCGCGGAGTCCGGCTCAAGGGGAAAGACATGGGCCTCCAGCGGTCGCAGGCGCTCCCCCCACCCCACCCCGTGCATCTGGAGCTCCTTGAGACCCTCCACATCTTCGGGCTGAAGGCCGACTACATGGAGGCGTTCAGCAAGGCCGTGAAGCGGGAGGGTGTGCCCTCCACCGAGACCCGGCTGCTCCCCATCACGATCCGGGGCGACGCGGACGACCTGGGCCTGCTCGCTCCCGACTCGAGGGGATACGACTTCAGCCACGAGGTCGTGGTCTTCGCTCCGGTAGCGCTGCGGAGCCTCATCGAGATCGATCTCATGCCGACATTCACCGCGGCCGAAGGGGTAGCGGACCACACGACCTCCCACGGAGGATCTCCTGCCGAGACACGGAGACTTCCGCTCGAGCTGGTCGACGAAGAGAGCCTGTACCTCGACCTTCTCGACTTCAAGCGCCGACGCGGCTGGTACAACGTCTACATCACCCGAGCGGCGGTGCGACAGTTCCTTCGCGAGAAGGCCCGCGTCATCGCTCCGGAGGCGTACTTCGACTCAGCCGGCGGCCGCAGCCGGGAGCTCGCCCAGGCGGCGGCACGCGACGCTCTGAGGAAGGGCCTGGAGCGGTTCGTCTACGCCGAGCAGCGTAAGCGGGAAACGGGGCACCTCCACGCACTGCCGATCACGGCCGATCACCCCAACTTCCCCAGGGTGAAGACGTCTGCCGGAGACGTTCCCGCCTACCGGCTGGAGGTACCAGAGGACCTGGTCAAGGAGATCGACAAGCTCATCACCGAGCTGGAGAGAGGAACGGCGGATCTGGAGGAGCTACGGGAACCGCTACCCCGGCTCCACCTCGATGCTCACCTTTACACCCCGCTCCTGCTTCGTGAGACGAACGTGGACCGGCACGGCGTAACGCTGCTCCAGCACCGACCAACCCTGATCCGGAGTGTGCCGACGGGCCTGCAGAGGAGCGAAGTCGAGTTCATCGTGGACCTGCGGGACACGTGGGCGACGCTCCACGAGACCTCCGAGTGGGCAGACTTCGAGATCCACCTGCTGCGCAATCTCCCCAAACGGGGGATCGGCTTCTTCCAGACCGCTGGCTTCTACCCCGACTTCATGCTGTGGCTGAAGAAGGGCGACGCCCAGGCTCTCGCCTTCGTCGAGCCCCACGGCATGGTGTACGGAGATCCTCACGGCAAGGTGAGCCTGCTTCGTGACATACGGCGGCTCGGACTCAGGATCCCCACCGTGGCCTACATCGTCACCGACACCTTGCCCGAGCACATCGGGATCATCGGAGACATGGCCGGCGGAGGCCCGGTGACCGAGCAGTGGCTCCGCGACCGTCACATCCTCCTTCAGGGCAGCAGCGGGTACATTGAGGAGATCCTCGACGACCTCCGTCGCCAGGTGGAAGCCGTGATCTCGGGCCAGTACCAAGGGGGCGGCCCTGTGGAACCTCTCCGTCAGGCGGGGATCCGCATCCTCAACGACTCCGAGGTGTCCGAAGAAGAGCGATTCACCACGCACCTCCCCGTCTACGACCTGAGAGCAGCCGCGGGGCACTTCGGAGCCGGTGAGGCGGTGGAGAGGGAGGGATGGGTGCCGGTGGACGGCCGCCTCACCAAGGACATGTTCGTGGCGCGGGCCGTCGGCCACTCCATGGAGCCGACCATCAGCGACGGTGAACTGTGCGTGTTCCGGCGTTACCGGGGCGGAACCCGCGAGGACCGCATCGTCCTCGTCCAATGGTCGGGCCCCGCGGATCCCGAAACAGGCGGGAGCTACGCGGTCAAGCGATACCACCGGATCGGTCAGCGAGGCGAAAAGGGATTCCGCATCGAGCTCAGATCGAGCAACCCCGCCTACGAGCCGATCATCCTCACGCCAGACTACGAAGACGACGCTGCGGTCATTGCTTTCTTCGTTCAGGTGCTGAGAACCCCACGGACCTAGGTTCCCACCGAGCCGAGTCCCCTGGGAGCCAAGTTGGGAGCCATTCGCTGTGGACGGGGGTGGGCGGCTGTGGACGCCGGTGGACGCCGGAGCCTTGCCCAGCAATGCTCGTGGACTCCTGTGGACGCTGGTGGACGGGTCGTGGGGATCTACGGATCAGAAGGTTGGGGGTTCGAGTCCCTCCGGGCGTGCTGCTGAAACCCCCGTGATTGCGGGGGTTTCGGTCATCTGCCGCCGAGTTCGATGCCTCGTGTGCGTTCGTTGGGCCGCGTCTGGGCCGCGAGGTTTCGAGCCCGGATGTCATCGAGCCGTCTAATGAGCGCGTCGACGTCGGAGGGGAAGAGGTGGGTGTAGCGGTCCATGGTCACGGTGATGGAGGAGTGGCCGAGATGGACCTGGACGGCTTTGGGGTTGGCGTCGGCTGCGGCGAGGAGGCTGGCGCACGTGTGTCTGAGGTCGTGAATCCTCAGGCCTTGAGGCAGTTCTGCCTCTTCGACGGCCTGGTACCAGATTTGTCGTCTGAAGTTGCTGTTGCGTAGCGGCGTGCCGCCAGGTGTGGTGAACACGAGCGCTTCGGGATCGTCGGGGACGT
>Ga0256841_1001666_pt1 | contig 18594 bp, 10 predicted proteins | sample 356308metaG_FD_185971 | JGI IMG/M metagenome (GOLD analysis project Ga0256841, IMG submission 185971) | Hydrothermal vent microbial communities from Mid Atlantic Ridge, Atlantic Ocean - 356-308 | ecosystem: Environmental > Aquatic > Marine > Hydrothermal vents | place: Atlantic Ocean: Mid... | reverse complement strand
GGGAATTCATCTCAGGAACTCAGGGGTTTGGAATCAACACTATTTAAATTGCGAAGATTTGAAAATTAATAATATTACAGTTTACAATCACAGTAATCGTAATAACGATGGCATTGATATTGACGGATGCAGACGAGTTGTTTTATCCAACAGCATAATCGATTCTGATGATGATGGAATTACATTAAAAAGTACAGGTGCGGCACCTTGCGAAGATATTGTAATTACAAATTGTATTGTAAGTAGTTTTTGTAATGCAATTAAGGCAGGCACTGAATCTTCCGGAGGGTTCAAGAATATTTCAATTTCCAATTGTGTTGTAAAACCTTCAAAGTCGAAAGAGGAACCGATATTTGGAACTCCCAGAATTGGAATTACAGGTTTATCGTTGATGATTGTTGACGGCGGAACTATGGGGGGAATTTCTGTAAATAATTTAACAATTCACGGAACTATGGCACCAATTTATATCCGACTTGGAAATAGAGCAAGAAAATATACTGCAGGTATTCCAGAACCTAAAGTTGGCAAAGTTCAAAACATATCTATCAATAATGTTGTTGCACATGGTGCAGGCAGTTGGGGTTCGTCAATAACTGGCATACCTGGAAATCCTGTAGAAAATATTTCGTTAAGCAATATACAACTCTTTACCAGTGGTGGCGTAACAAAAGCTGATTTTAACAAAAATGTTGCCGAAGATGAAAAGGGTTATCCCCAACCAAGCGTTTGGGAAAACTTACCGAGTTATGGGCTTTTTATTCGTCACGCAAAAGGAGTTTCGGTTAACAATTTAATGTTAGGAACAAAAGAACCCGATGTTCGTGTGCCTATTATGGTTGAAGATGTTACTAATCTGCAGATTGGAAATACACAACTAGCAAATCCAATTTCTTCAAAATCATTTGTAATTGGAAAATCGTTAAAAGAATATGATATAGAAAAACCACTCGGTTGGGATGGTGATGAAGACGACATCATTGAAATAGTTGAGTAGGCCGTAGATTTATGTTTTCTGTTTTTTCTTATTTTCCAGTTATTAACCTGATTGTCTAGTCCTGAAATAGGTTGACTAAAATAACGAAAATAAGTCAACCAAAACCATGATGAAGTATTTTTTGTAAAACTTACAAAAAGTGCTTGTACTTCGTTTCAAAATTTTTTATCTTTTATATACTTTTTATAGGTTTTACAAAAAGTATATGCTTTTTGTAAAACCTATAAAAACAATTGTTTCATTTAAAGAGGAAAATAGAAACATAATCAATATGCAGAATGTGAGTAGAAAAAAATATCTCTTATTCATGAATCTATTATCGATAAAGATAAGAAATTATGTGGAGTTGCAATATAAAATATTCCTAAAATAAAAATGAAATAGTTATCAAGGAATACTTTTTTGTCGGTTACTTAGATTTACAAAAATAAAATAAAGAATTTATTGGTATTTGATAGGCATTCCTCTTAATGTATTAGGAATGAGTTCAGCTTTCAAGTTGGAATAGTTTTAATAATTGAAATCATTGGATTTAGTGGAGAGCATGATGAAATCGAAATGTAAAATATTTATTAGCATTATGATAATTACTCTAATTCTTAATAATTTAAGTTTTGGGCAAGTAAATGGCAAAATTAAAGGGAAAGTAGTTGATGCAAATAACGGTGATGCACTTATAGGTGCAAATGTTATAATAGAGGGTACATCAATTGGTGCTGCTGCAAATATTGATGGCGAGTTTGTGCTTGCATCGGTAAAACCTGGCAATTATACTCTAAAGGTTTCTTATGTAGGTTATAAAAACAAAACTAAAAAAGTTAAGGTAATATCTAATAGAGTTACGGAAATAACTGTAAAATTGAATTGGGTAGCGGTTGAGGGTGAGGAAGTTCTGGTAACAGCACAAGCAAAAGGACAATTAGCTGCTATTAACGATCAACTAAGTGCTAATGAAATTAAAAATGTTGTGTCAAAAGATAAAATTAGAGAATTGCCCGATGCAAATGCTGCAGAGGCTGTAGGACGTTTACCCGGTATCTCTCTTGCCCGTTCCGGAGGTGAAGGTTACGGTGTTATTATTAGAGGACTTCAACCCAAATACAGTAAAATTATGGTAGATGGTGTTGCCCTATCTGCGACTGGTAGCAACGACCGTACTGTATCTATGAGCTCCATTTCTTCTTATTCGCTTGAAGGTATTGAGGTTATTAAATCTCCAACAGCCGATATGGACGGAGACCAAGTAGGTGGTTCGGTAAATTTAATAATGAGAACTGCTCCTAAAGGTTTTAAAGCCGAAGTTATAGCTGAAGGAGGTTACAGAGGATTAAGAGATGAATTTTCGGAATATAATTTTGTTGCAAATGTAAGTAACCGTTTCTTTGATGATAAGTTAGGTGTTTTTGCTCAAATAATTACCGATGGGAAAGATATGGGTAGTAATAGAATGGGAGCAGGCTACACTCAAAGAAGCCAAATAGATTCAATAGTTAATCCGCTAAATTTAACTTCTGTAAATTTAGTTAATAATTTTAGTTATAGAAAACGCTATGATGCTACTTTAACACTAGATTACTTACTTCCCAATGGGAAAATATATTTTAAGAATTTTCTTAGTAGTTCTTTTTCAAATTCTCAAGTATATAGTGAATATTTTGGTACTGCCAATCACAATTTTAATGTTGAGGATTCCAAATATGAACGTTTAATGTTAAGTAATGTAATTGGGTATGAACAATATCTTTCAATTTTTAAGATTTCGGCAAAATTATCTCATACTTATACCGGCGGTAAAACCCCAAAAGGAATTGGTTTTAAATTTTCTTACGGTAGTGATATGAACCCTTACGATCCGGAGGTGTCCCCCGAAGAAGTTCCCGGTTATGCAAAAAATCAATTTGACAAATTTAGCTGGGAAAATGCTAATGTAACTTCAAGCGAAAATAGCGGAAGACAGTTAATGGGCAAAGTGGATTTTGAAACTGATTATAATATTTCAAAGCAAATAACCGGTAAAATTAAGTTCGGAGGAAAATTTCTTTATAACGAACGCAGCTATGATAGGGAAAAGTATTATTCCGATATCAGATATTCAAGCGCAATTTTTACTAATGCTCTAATTGATAAGATTTCGGAATTTAATAACTTGCCACAAGGCACAACATTTTTTCCTTATCCTTTGTTTTTTGATAAAGATTTTTCACATGGCGATTTTATCAATGGTGAATTCAATTTGGGTCCTGTTGCAAATATAGAGCAATTACACAGAATAATAAATGTATTGGAAGATGTAAATAAAGATAATAAAGATGTTGATGGATATAGATATTACTATTTTTCATCAAAAATCGGTGATTATTCGGGAATAGAGAGATTGGGAGCAGGTTATATAATGACCGAGCTTAACATTACGAAAAAATTAACATTTATTCCGGGAATTAGATATGAACATAAAACCACTTCATATAATGGAGTATATGGTAGTGCCAGAGGTTTGGTTGAATTAGGTTTTAAAGGAAAAGATACTACTTCCGTTAGAAACAATGATTTTTGGCTTCCGATGATTCATTTGAAATATGAACCGTTAGATTGGTTACAAATAAGGCTTGCTTATACAAAAACATTAGCACGTCCTAATTTTACAGATATTCTTCCAAATATGTATTTTTCCGATAACTACATTTCAATGAGGAATCCTCATCTAAGGCCTGAATTAGCCGAAAGCTATGATATGTATTTATCATTTAGTGATAATTATTTAGGACTTCTTACAATTGGCGGATTTTGGAAAAATATTCAAGATAAAATATTTTCAAGAGGTAATAGAATTCTTTTAAATCCGGATGAATACAATTTGGATTCAACGTATGCCGGATTTAAATATTCAACACAAGAAAATAATGAATCGGTATCAATTACCAAAGGAATTGAAATTGATTGGCAAACAAACTTTTGGTATTTACCTTCATTTTTAAAAGGATTTGTATTAAACATTAACTATACAAAAATATTTTCCGAAACAACATATCCAAGATTTAGAATTGAAAGAAGTGGAACACCTTGGAACCCAATAGAAACAGTAGTTGACGAAAGTTTCAAAGATAGATTAATAGGTCAGCCAAAAGATATAATTAATATATCTCTTGGGTATGATTATAAGGATTTTAGTACTCGTCTTTCAATGAATTACCAATCGGATGTATTTAGTAGTGGAAATTTTTGGAAGGAATACCGCTCCTATTCCGATGCACTAATGCTTTGGGACTTACGAATTAAACAAAAACTACCCTGGTTTGGTTTACAACTTTATGCAAATTTTGCAAACTTAACCGGTTCTATAGAAAAAACTCATTTTTATGCAGGAAAACCGAGAACACAAAATTATTATGGGCAATCGGCAAATATAGGACTAATTTGGAGAATGGATAGCAAAAACTAACAACTATAATTTCAACAAAAACAAGGATGGTATTATTATGAAAAGAAAAGGTACAATAATTTTTAGCTTATTATTTGTTCTGCTGTTTTTGCCAAATATACTTTTGGCACAGGAAGTTGTATTAATTCCGGATAACATTAACGGTGATTATTTTGGTGTTATTAACAAATTTGTTATGGGTGATACAACTGAAACCGGTGAAAGAGCACATCCAAATGCAATTTACAGATTGGAAAGAGGCAAAATTTATGATATTAATGAACAAATGCGAATTGATTTTAATTTTACTTTGGATGCGTTACCGGATGACCCGAGTAATCCTACACGCCCACCTATGGTTATTGTAGGTAAAGATGCTCAAGGTAGCTTCATATCTCCATTGTTTTATCTTATTGATGATAGTACAAATATAAAATTTCAAAATATTATATTTTCGGCAATTCCTTTTGATGAAAATTTTGTTGCCAGAACTCAATGGTTAATTTTTTTGGAAGGAGCTTATCACAGATTTGAAATGGATAATTGTATAGCTTTAGGTTTTAGCGGAAGTGTACTTCAACCAAGATATACCGATAGATGTTCATATTATTTTACTAATAATATATTCTTCAACAATATTCATCTTACCAGTGTTGGCGGCGGCGGTACTTATAGCAATACTGTTAAAACAGCATATAACGATACAATTAAGTTTGTTAACAATACGTTTTTTAATAACGGAGATAATAATTTCCTCTCATGGGAATTTGTGGATTACATAGAATTTAGTCATAACACAATGTATAATATGAGTATTGCCGCTTTATGGCTTCCTTATTTAACAAATGCAAAGTTTAATGATAATTTATTTTACGACTATCAAACTGTAGGCGAAACCGAGTGGGAATATGTTAACGGACATTGGGATAAAGGAACTCCAAGACATGGACATGCCAGTATTCTAAAACTTAATTTAGTTGACCCTCAAACTTTAGCAGATCATAGAATGGAAGAATCGGATCGTAAAGTGGAAGCAAAAAACAATGTATATTATTGGTCACAAACAATTAGAGATTATTGGGCTAATAATACAAGTCAGAAAGATATTGACCAAGGTTATTCGGGTAAAATATATCCTGTAACTTGGATAAACCACATTACAGATTCTATGTTTACGGATAAAGAACATTATCCGTATTTAGTTCAAGAAAATAATGTAGAGTTAGACCCCGGTTTTGATGCTACTATGGGTGCCGCAGTTTTAGCAAAAGAAATTCCGTTTGTAAAAGAATACAGAAAAGTCGGTTGGACAACTTTGAATGTTGACGAGCGTTACTACAACCCTGATGGACCCGGGAAATTATTTGACTTAAATTGGCCATTGTCTCTGGACTTAACTTATACAAATACCGATGTTTTAACACATGCGGAAGGTAACTTTCCTGCCGGTGATTTAAATTGGTATCCTGATAAAAAAGCCGAGTGGTTATTAACCGGAGTTAAAAAAGATCCTAGACAATCAGTTCCTAGTAATTACAAATTATCACAAAACTATCCAAATCCGTTTAACCCGACAACAGAGATTAGTTTCTCTATTCCTGTTGCGGGGAATACTACACTTGCAGTTTATAATGTTTTAGGACAAAAAGTTGCAACACTGGTAAGCGAAAAACTTTCGGCGGGTTCGTATAAATATCAATTTGATGCAAGTAATTTAACTTCAGGAATTTATTTCTACAAATTACAATCAAGTAATTATTCGCAAATTAGAAAAATGACATTATTAAAATAGAAGTCTTATCGTCGGATTTCATGTATCATATCTGAAATCCGACAACAAAAAGTTAGAACATGATTTATAGTTTTTATAAATATTACATAAAGGAGTTGCTATGAAAAAAATATTTTTAACAATTTTATTTCTTTTACTTAGCTTTTCATTAAGTTTTGCACAAACAGAAATGGAATTGGTAAGTAATGGCGGTTTTGATGACGGATTAACAGGATGGAATTTTTATAGTTTGAACCCTAACTATGCAAGTTATTCTTTGGACGAAAACAGTGTTATTACAGGAACAAATAGTGCTAAAGTAAAAATTGATACATCATATCAAGGATATCCCAGCGGGAGAATTTCATTAAATACGGTTGTGAATATTGAAAGTGGAGTAGAATACACAATTTCATTTAAATTAAGATCAACAAAACCAATACAAGGTAATGCAATTTGGTGGGCATTTTACGATACTTTGGAAACTAATGACTACTATAGCGGAAATTGGGGACAAGTTAAATTAGATGCTGATACTACAATAGAATACACAGCTACATGGACAGCTGATTTTACAGATCCCGATGTATTATTCTCTTTAGATTTTGCCGGAATTCAAAGTGACGATCTTGAAATTTGGGTAGATGATGTTAGCATCACAAAAGTTGTAGATGACCCGGATGAAGAACCATTACCGCGAGGAACAGAACTTATTAGCAATACTGATTTTGTAAATGGTTTAACCGGTTGGAATTTTTATAGTTTAGATTCGGGATATGCCGATTATAAATTAGATACTGAAGGAGTTATAAGAGGTGCCAACAGTGTAATGGTAGATATTGTACATGCTTACAAAGGATATCCAAGTGGTAGAATTTCATTGAATACAGTTGTTGATATTAAAGAAGGTAAAAAGTACTTTATAAGATTTAAAGTCAGATCCGATAAACCAATACAAGGCAATGCAATATGGTGGGCATTTTACGATAATGTTGAAACCAATAGCTATTATAACGGAATGTGGGGGCAAGTACAAATTGATGCCGATACAACTGTAATGTACGAAACAACATTTACTGCAGATTTTACTGATCCTGATGTATTCTTTTCAATAGACTTTGCAGGGGTTGAGAGTGATAGTATAAAAATTTGGCTCGATGATATACACCTTATAGAATTACAGTTGGATGATGAAGAACCGCCGCTGCCGGAAGGAACGGAATTATTAACAAATACAGGTTTTAACGATGGCTTAAGTAACTGGAATTTCTATAGCTTGGATTCTGCAAATGCTAGTTATCAATTAGATGACAATTCTGTTCTTAATGGTCCTAATAGTGGTTTAGTTGATATTGTTACAGCTTATAAAGGTTACCCAAGTGGTAGAATTTCTTTAAATCAACAAGTGGCAATAGAGAACGGAAAAGAATATTACATTCGCTTTACACTTAAATCAACAAAGGCAATTCAAGGTAATGCAATTTGGTGGGCTTTTTATGATACTGTTGCAACCAATAAGTATTATAATGGAATATGGGGACAAGTAAAAGTTGATGCCGATACGGCGGTAATGTACGAAACAACATTTACTGCAGATTTTACCGATCCTGATGTATTTTTCTCAATAGATTTTGCCGGTGTTGAGAGTGATAGTATTAAAATATGGCTTGATGATATTCATCTTGTTGAAATAAAAGAAGTTGAACCAAGTAATTCGAAAGCATTAGCATTTAATTTAAGTGAACCACGTGATGAATATGTTGTTACAACTGATACTACTGATATAGTAAGTGGAGATGATTGGACAATGGAAGGTTGGTTTAAATTTGCTAATTTTAATGCTCCAGGTGGAGAAGAGCATTTAATGCGTCTTGGTGCTCAATTATTTGTTAATGGTAATAATCTGAAAGTACAAGCCGATGGAAATTACGTTGCCGGGACTACTTCCCTAGTAGTGGGTAAATGGTATCATATTGCATATGTAAGAACTGCAGCAAATGTTACAGTATATTTAGATGGAGTTAAAGAAATTGATGCTCCAGGTGCAGATGCCGGTACATCAAACAGATTTTTAATTGGTTCCTACAAACAACCACACACGTCATACAATTTTGCAGGTATAATTGATGAAATCCGTTTATGGGATGTAGCACGAACAGAAGCTGAAATAAATGAAGCCAAAGATGTAGAATTGACCGGAACGGAAAATGGTTTAGTTGTTTATTACGACTTTAATAATGGTAGTGATAGTACTGTAATAGATAGAGCAGGTGGAGATAACAACGGAAAACTTGGCAACATGGACACAAGCAACTGGGTAACAGATTCTCCGTTTGTGAATGATAGTATAGCAGAACCCCCTTTGCCGGAAGGAACTGATTTATTAAGCAATAATTATTTTAATGATGGGCTTGATAAATGGGATTTAAGTAAAACCGTACAAAGTTATGCTACACTTTCACTTGACGAATCAAGTGCTTTGGAAGGTGAAAAAAGCGGACTTGTACATATTAACAATGTTTTTACCGGTGCCGATGATAGCTGGAAAATACAATTCCGTCAATTAGATTTAGGTGCCGGAGTAAAAAAAGATAAGGGTTACCATGTTCAGTTTATGATTAAAGCTAATAAAGACATTACCGGTATTTCGGCTGTAATTCAAAAACGACACGGTGATTTTGGAAATATTTATTCGAAAGATATATCATTAGTTGCTGACGAAATGTTAACGGTTGTTGATACTTTTGATTGTGCTGTAACAGATACAAATGTTACTTTCGGTTTTAATCTTGGTACGGCAAGCGTAAAAGATGTTGATATATGGTTTGATGCCGTACATCTGATTGAATTGGATGGTTATGTAGTTGGTGTTAAAAAAGAGGATATGCTTCCTAAGGTGTATGCCCTTAATCAAAACTATCCGAATCCGTTTAACCCAACAACCGTAATTAGTTTTGCTTTACCAAAAACATCCGATGTACAATTAAGTGTCTATAATATTCTCGGTCAAAAGGTTATGGAATTGGTTAATGGTAAAATGGTTGCCGGAAATCATATTGTTAATTTCAATGCCGGAAACTTAGCTAGCGGAATGTATATATACAGACTGCAAGCCGGAAATTTTGTTTCCGTAAGAAAAATGTTATTAATGAAATAATAACTGATTATCTTTTCACAATTACCTTTTTGTGAATGTTTAAGTTAAAAACTTCCCATATGAACATTGGTTCATATGGGATTTTTTTACTATAATAGAATACAGTGATTTTCGGATTCCACAAAATTGTCATCTCGAATTCGCCGTGGCGAATGAGAGATCTCAAAACCCAAATATAGCTTAGAAATTTCTCACAAAAAACGTATTAGTAATGACATATACTAAGTTTTGTTTTCCGATCGCTGATCACCAATTTGTTTCAATTATATACTTGTTGTTGCAATAGTAATAGGTACTAAACAAGAGCGGTTAGGGGGTGGAATAAAATAAGTCCTTTGTATAAAACTACTATCTTGTTAGGAGATAAAATTAGAAATTTTTAGCAAGGCAACTATTTGAATATGGATATAAAAAAGATTAAAATATTAATAGTCGTACATCTGTTTTTCTTAACTAATATAGTTTTTAGTCAAGTAGTTATTCAAGCGGAAGAGCTTAGTATAACATTTACAAAACTTAAAAACGGTATTGAACTTTCAAGTATAAATAAAGGGACGTTGGAATTATTAAATACTTCATCTTCAAAAAATATTTTTACTCTGGAAGTTAGCGGTGAAAAAATATCATCGGAAATAGGTTGGAATAGTGTTGCCATACAAAATAATATTTCAGATTATAAACTTCTTTTTAAAAAGCCAATAAATCCAAACTTTTCCAATACTTTAACGGTAACAATAACAATAAGAACTGCAAATAATTCTTCCGATTGGGATATTTCGGTTACAGGCATAGGTAATAATACATTAAATGAAGTTATATTTCCTCAATTTAATATTAAATCCGGCGGAGATGATTATTTTCTATTGCCTCATTATTCAGGACAGTTAATTAAAAATCCAAATTCCAATCATATAAATTCCAAATTAATTTATCCTTTAGGGTGGGATGCTTCTATGCAATTTTCAGCGTATTATAACAATAATTATGGAATTTATTTTGGTACGCACGATCCGAAAGCATCCTTAAAAACCTTTGTAACAAAAGCTGAAGATGGTGGAATTAAATATGAGAATATAATTCCCATACCGAATAAATCGTTAAAAGAAAATGATTGGGAAATGTCCGGTGTTTTTCAGTTATCATTATTTGAGGGTAATTGGTTTGACGCTTCGCAAATTTATAGAAATTGGGTATCTAATAAAGCTGATTATTGGCCAAAAAATAATTTAAACAGAACCATAAGACAAAAAAATATTGGTGGAATTGGTATTTGGGCATATTATGCTTCCGAACCGAATTATTCATTGTCGGAAATTGAAGACGAGTTTAAAACTTTTGCAAATTATTTTAATGTGTGTAAGGTAGGTATTCACTGGTATCAATGGAATTATTTGGATTTTGACAATGACTATCCCAACTATTTCCCGGAACTATCGGGGATGGATAAGTTAGTAAAAAAAATACAACAAGACAGTAGCATTTTTATTATGCCATATATTAATGGTAGATTGTTTGACATGGATTTACCAAATTATCGAACTGACGGATACCCGTTTGCCACAAAAGATTTACTCGGTAATGTTTACGTACAAAATTTTAATGGTAATACATTTGCAGTAATGTGTCCTACACAAAAACCATGGCAAAATATATTAGTAGATGCTTCGGAACAACTTACAAACAGAATAGGTTGCTCGGCTATTTATTTGGATCAGGTTTGTGCGGCAACTCCCAATCAATGTATGGATGCAAAACATAATCACACATTGGGTGGCGGTAGTTGGTGGAGAGAAGGATACAATGAAATGTTTGAAAAAATTCATACTGCCTTACCAATTGATAAATTTGTAACCGTTGAAGGTGGTTGCGATTATTTGGCTGACGAAGTTGATGGCTTTTTAGTGGAAGGTTGGACAACAAATAATCTTGTGCCTGCTTTTTCTGCAGTTTATGCCGGAAAAGTTCAATTGATTGGAATAAAAACCGGTACGGATGAATATCATAATCCGGCATATTATTGTAAACTTTCTCAAGGATTTGCTTTTGGAATTCAACCGGGACGTGCAAGTACGTGGATTGTATCTGACCCAAATGCAGATGTTGCGAAACCATTCTTAAAGCAGCTTGCTACTTTGCGATATAAACTAAAAGATTTTTTATCATTTGGCAGAATGCTAAGACAATTAAAAATAAAGGGAACTATTCCTAATATAACTTCTACATGGATTGATTATGGTGAAAATGTTGATGTTACAATATCGGCACTTCAACATTCGGTTTGGCAAAATAAAGATGATAATAAAATTGCTTTAGTTTTTTCAAATGCTTCTATGAATAGTGTTCTTAATTTTTCTTTTCAATTTGATGGATCCGATTATGAAGCTTTCGGAAAATTAAATTTGGAAAAAATAACTGAAAATAATATAACTTATATTGGACAAAAAGAAAATTCGTTTTCATTAAATCTTTCGCTTAAACCTTTAGAGGTTGTTGCATATATAATTAAACCGGATTCCTTAGAGGCGGATGTTAATGTTAATGAAAATATGCCGGAATATAAATTAGAACAAAGTTACCCGAATCCTTTTAATCCGCTTGTAGTAATTCCGTTTACTATTCAGGAAGAAGCTTATGTGAAGTTAACCGTTTATAGTGTAACCGGTCAAAAAATTAAAGAGCTGGTAAACGAAATTCTTACTGCCGGTTATTACCGGAAAAGTTTTTATGCTTCGAATTTAGCAAGTGGAGTTTATGTTTATAGTATTACAGCTATTCCGCTAAATCCGGATAAAGATAGTTTTTTTGATGCTAAAAAAATGATTCTTTTAAAGTAATTTGTAAATGGTAACTCTATGTGTTGCCAATTGTTGACAAATTGATAGAATAATAAAAAAGGGGAAAAAATGAAAAAACAAATTCTAACAATAGTTTTATTATTAGTAATAAGTACAGTAACAAATAAAGCACAAAAAAATATGCTTTGCCAAGGTGCACATTGGACAGAACAAGAAGGTTATTTAAAGATGCAAGAATTTGCAACTAAATGGAATGATAAAGCCTCTTGGGAAGCAAGGGCAAAAAAAATAAAAGAGCATCTTATAAAGGGAATGCAGTTAGATAAAATGCCGAAAATAGAAGGTGATTTTAATCCGGTTATCAACCATACAAGAAAAATGGATGGTTATATTGTGGAAAATATTGCAATTGAAAGTTTCCCGGGATTTTATATTACAGGCAATTTATACAGACCAATAGATGAAAGTGATAAACATCCGGCAATTCTATCGGCACACGGACATTGGAATGTTCCGGGTAATATTGGTAGATTCAGAAAAGATATGCAGCTGCGTTGTGCTTCTTTTGCCAGAATGGGAGCAATAGTTTTTGCTTACGATATGGTTGGTTACGGAGAAGCTCAACAAGTAACTCATGAAATTCCAATTGCATTATTATTACAAACATGGAATAGCAAAAGAGTATTGGAATATCTTCTTTCGCGTGATGATGTTGATTCTAATAATATAGGAATGACCGGTGCATCCGGAGGCGGAACACAAACATTTATTTTTACTGCTCTGGATAATAGAATAACTGCTTCGGCACCTGTATGCCAAGTTTCCGCACATTTTTTTGGCGGTTGTGTATGCGAAAGTGGAATGCCAATACATAAATCAAAAAATTTTCAAACAAATAATGTTGAAATTGCAGCACTTTGTGCACCACGTCCACTGTTATTAATTTCAGACGGAGCCGATTGGACAAGAAATACACCGCGTGTTGAGTTTCCGTATATAAAAAGAGTTTACAATGTTTATAATGCTGAAAATAAAGTTTCTAATGTTCATTTTGTAACACAAAGGCACGATTACGGTTTATCAAAAAGAAAAGCTGTTTATAATTTTTTCTCACAATATCTTAACTTGGAAAATGGACATATTCCTTATGGTGGTGACGGATATATTGAAAATTTTGTAACTATATTACCGGAAGATAGCTTAAAAGTTTTTGGAAAAGATAATATTTTTCCCAAAGGTGCATTAAAAGGGAATGAAGCGGTTATAAAGTATCTGAATATTAAATAATAATAAATTGTTCTTTGTTGGCAAATTAACTCTTTCCCAAAGAGTGATGAAGCAGTCCCTCTCTTTTTAAGAGAGGGGTTGGGGTGAGTTTAAAGTCTATGTTGTTACCGGAGTTATTTCATTGTTATATAGTGAAAAATAAATTTCTAATGAGAAATTCCTGATAAATAAATGCCGAAATCTTTTTTGTAAAAGTTACAAAAAGTTCTTGTTCTTAGTCCAAATTTTTTTTATTTTCTAATTACTTTTTGTAAGACTTATAAAAACTTATTATATTATTAAATCAATTATTATGTTTTACAAAAAGAATTAAATAGGTAAACAGATGAAAAACGCAAAAGTTAATCAATCACTATTAAAAAACGTAAATAGGAAAAAAATTCTATCTCTTGTTCACAAATCGGGAGAAATAAGTAGAACGGAAGTATCAAACATTCTAAAAAAAAATGGGAAAACCGTTACTAATATTACCAATGGTCTTATTGATGACGGACTAATTGTATCTGTTGGTTATTCCGATTCTACAGGGGGTAGGAAAAGGGAACTATTTACCATTAATCCTGAGTTTGGTTATTTAATTGGAATTCATCTTGGTGTACACTCTTTACGGGGAATAATAACAGATTTCAAATATAAAATAATAGCTAGTAAAGTTATACCAATAACCTATGAAGAATCGAAGGAGAGTTTACTATTAAAAATTAAAACGGTAATAGATGCTCTGGTTAAAAGCAAAGGAATTAACACACAGAAGTTATTAGGAATCGGATTTGTTGCAAACGGGCTTTACAATATAAAAACAGGTGTCTGGATAGATTCTTCTAATAATTTAAACTGGAAAAATATTCCAATAAAAGATTTTTTGAAAAAAACATTTAATCTTCCTGTTGTTTTGGAAAGGAACTCACGTTCAATGGCACTTTGGGAAATGTATTTTGGAATAGCTCAAAAAAATAAAAATATAATATACATAAATCTTGGTGCCGGTATAAGTTCCGTATTTATAAATAACAGAAAGATTTATAAAGGAGCAAGCAATAATGCCGGCGAATTCGGACATATTGTTGTTGAGCATAACGGTTATCAATGTACTTGCGGAAAAACCGGATGCTTGGAAGCTGTTTCGTCCGGTTGGGCAATAGTTAAGCAAATTAAAAATGAAATTAAAAATGGTAATGAATCCGAAATAACTGATTTATGTAACAATGACTTGAATTTATTGGATATAGATATGATACTCACTGCTTATAATAATGGCGATAGATTAGTTTGTGATATTGTGGATAAAGCAATTAAATATTTAGGCATTTCCGTTGCTAATTTGATAGAATTGGATAATCCCGAGCTAATTATTTTCGGTGGAGAATTTACAAAGAATGGCAAATTATTTTTTAAAAAACTTAAGTCAACAATAAAAAAATACTCCACTCCATTACCTTTTGATGATGTTAACATTGTAGTTTCATCTTCAGATGAATTTGCGGTTGTATTGGGAGTAATAACAAAAATACGTAAACCGTATTTTGTAATAGAAGAAGTATAAAAATTAGATTTTTAGTCCTTTATAACTAAGAAAATTTCATAATAATAAAAGGAGTAAACTATGAAAAAACTTAGACTGTTTTTTTTAACAACAATCATTTCCTTTTTTACGGCACTTATTGTGCAAGCCGGTAGTGTTGGTGTAGGCGTTTCGCCAACCGGTACTTTACCTGTAGAACTTACAACCTTTACTGCAAACGTAAATGGTGATGTAGTGGTTTTAAATTGGACTACTGCCACAGAAGTAAACAACTACGGTTTTGATATTCAAAAATCCGCTAGTGAAGCAGAAGAATGGGAAACTATTGGTTTTGTTAACGGAAACGGAAACAGCAATTCACCTAAAAAATATTCTTTTACGGATGCTTCAAATATTAATGGTACCGTAAAATATCGTTTAAAACAAATTGATATTGACGGTTCATTTAAGTATTCTAATATTATTGAACTAAATGCTACTTTAGTAAAAGAATTTGCATTGGAACAAAATTTTCCTAATCCTTTTAACCCGACAACCGTAATATCATATTCTATTCCCGAAGATTCTCATGTATCCGTAAAAGTATTTGATGTTTTGGGAAACATTGTGGCTACTTTAGTTAACCAAAATCAAACTGTTAATAAATATAAAGTAAATTTTGATGCCGGTAATCTGACTAACGGTGTTTATTTTTACAAAATTCAAGCAGGGAATTATAGTGCTGTTAAAAAAATGATATTACTTAAATAATTTCACATTAAAAAATTATTTAAAATTAAATAGGAGTTAATAATGAAAATTAAAAATATAATATTATTCTTTTCGGTTTTTTTATTTGGTGTTGCACAGTTAAGGGCACAAACAAAACCTACAGTTAGTAATGTAAATTTTTCTATTTCGGGAACTACCGTTACAGTTGATTATGATGTACATGATCCTGAACAACACGTTTTTACTATTTATATGGAAGTATCCGATGATGACGGAACTACTTGGGATTACGATTATGGTACAGCTACTGGTGATATTGGTCCAGGTATTTCCGAAGGAGATTTTAATAGTATTCAGTGGACGTATAACGGACCGGAAAATAATAACTTTAAAATAAAAATTATTGCCGAAGATAATTACGGAGACGAAATTTATTACGCCGGTCAAATTTATAATACCGTTACAATTGGTGGAAAAGTTTGGTTAAAAGAGAACCTTAATGTTGGTACGATGCTTGCAAATGGCTCAACAAAAGCTACAGATAACGGAATAATTGAAAAACATTGTTATAACGATACAGAGTCAAACTGTGATCAATTTGGCGGGTTATATAGCTGGAATGAATTAATGCAATATGCTACTGCCGATAAATCTCAAGGTATTTGCCCTGACGGGTGGCACGTTCCGGATATGGATGATTGGCATACTATAAATGATGCAACAACAACTATGAGTGAAATAATGGTTGATGGAAGCAATACAACCGGTTTTTCCGCAATAAGGGGTGCCTATTTGTGGAATGGTGCTTATTCTTCCGAGGCTGGAGGTCTTATTAATTTATTTTCCTCGCATACCAGTGGTACTAATGCAGGATATTCTGTTTACTTTGATGAAAGTTATACAACATTGGGTGAGTATTCAAACCCTGATCATCCTGAATATGCAGTACGCTGTATAAAAAACTAAAAATAAAATTAAGACTATCTGTTATATAAATGAAATTAATGAGTCCACTACAAAAAAGGGTTTTTCCGTCATTGCGAGGCGTTTTGTGCCGTGGCAATTTTTAGAATTTAGTACAATATAGACAGATTGTACCAAAAGGACTCTTATAACTAGGGCATCCCTTGGGGAGAGAGCTTCGGTAAAAATCCAAGGCTGGCTTGCAACGAACACTTTTGACTTTTTTGGAGTGGACTTAGTAATAGAGAGTAATTTTATAAAGAAAAAGCAAGCAGTAAACTGCTAAAAGATAGCAGCAAAATAGCCAGAAAAAAATTTTTGGATAAAAACATAAAAATTGCTGTTTTAGCAAGTTTACCTTTTACAACATTAGGAGCAGAGGCATTAAAAAATGCAGTATGATACTCCAAAATCGAAAACAGGCAAAACGCGTATTGCATTAGTTGGCACCGGAATACGTGGAAGTAATATGTGGGGAAAAAGTTTGTTAAAGCAATTTCCGGCTATGATTGAAATGGTTGCTTTATGGGATATCAATACAAAACGGGCAAAATATATTCAAAGTAATGTAGGAATTAACGCACCAATTTATCATTCCCATAATTTTGAAAAAATGATTAAAGAAACCAAACCGGATTATGTTATTGTTACCACACCCGATAGTTTTCATGCTGAATATGCAATAAAAGCAATGGAATTAGGCTGCGATGCTATAGTGAAAAACCATTGGTTACGGAAAGTAAACAAGCACAAGAATTATTGGACGCAGAGGTCAGAACAGAAAAAAAATTATTATCACTTTTAATGCGCGTTTTGAAAATGGTGCGGAAGAGTTAAAATGCATAGTTTTATCAGGTGTGTTAGGTAAAATAATTTCGGTCGATTTTCAGAAAATGCTAGATATTTATCGTGGTGCAAGTTACTACCGCTGTTGGCACAGACTTATGAAATATTCCGGTTCACTTTGGTCACATAAAGCTTCTTATCATTTTGATAAAATGAATTGGATCTTGGATACAGAGCCGGAATCTGTACAAGCCTTTGGTGATTTAAAATTTTATGGTAAAAATAGCGACTTCAGGTGCAGAAATTGCTGTGATTGTAATTTTACTAAAAAATGTCAGTTTTATATGGATATTAATAAAGACAAAACACTAAAAGAACTTTATGTTGATAATGAAAACGCGGACGGATATTTACGCGATGGTTGTGTTTTTGAAAACGATATTGATATTTATGATACTATGCAGGCAAATATTAAATATAAAAATGGCGTTGTTATGTCCTATTCTTTAGATTCTTATATGCCGTATGAAGGGCAAAAAATCTCTATAAAAGGAGATAAAGCAAGAATAGACTTAATAGAAAAATGGTATGTACCTGCATCGTATGGATTGCGTTTAACTGAGAATTTTGGAAAAACAAAAACTTGGATGGTTAACAATAATCCGAACACAGATAATAAAATGAGAGCAATGATATTTGAAAAAGATAGTACGGATACATTAAATCAAAAAGCAGGAAGCAGAGCAGGAGTATTGAATAGGTATTGGTGCCAGAAAATCGATAGAAACAGAAAAAGTGATTAACATTGATGATATATACAAAACACTATTTGGTTTTCGGATTATTATTGTCATACCGGTTTGCCTGTCCGCCATCTTGTTGGGCGTGGCGTTTTTTGCAATACCGGTATCTGTTAGGCCAATAGATTCCGGTATTCCATCAAAGAACGATGAAAACCGGAATGACAGTTTGATGTGTTTCATAAATCCGAAAACTGATTTAGTTTTAGTATAGTCAAATTTTCTGTTAGGTGGAATTGGAAATAATAAGAAAAAAATAAGGTATAGTAAAATATATTGTATGCCGGATGAAGCTTAATAAAAAAAATATAATAACGTTGTGTGTTGCGTCTCTAAAAACACAAAATAAATTTTATAATTAAACACTCAGGTGAGCTATGTCAGAAG
>Ga0256841_1001665_pt1 | contig 18603 bp, 15 predicted proteins | sample 356308metaG_FD_185971 | JGI IMG/M metagenome (GOLD analysis project Ga0256841, IMG submission 185971) | Hydrothermal vent microbial communities from Mid Atlantic Ridge, Atlantic Ocean - 356-308 | ecosystem: Environmental > Aquatic > Marine > Hydrothermal vents | place: Atlantic Ocean: Mid... | reverse complement strand
ATAAATATTCCTCTTCCAATTCAATATTTTCAACCTGTTTTACGAAATAAAGTATCAAACAAACCCACATTAAAACTTTTAAATTAATTTTTCAAGTTTTTCAACAAACATAGCTTTAGGAACGGCACCGATAATCACATCTTTAACTTCACCGTCTTTGAACATTAATACGGTCGGTATGCTCCTAACCCCGTATTTTATTGCCGTTTGCTGATTTACATCCACGTCGAGTTTGCCTACTTTAACTTTCCCTTCATATTCATTGGCCAACTCTTCAATAATAGGCGCAATTAGTCTGCAGGGGCTACACCATTCCGCCCAGAAATCTATAATAACCGGCAATTCAGATTTTAATACTTCGTTTTCAAAATTGTCATCAGTTATCGTAATTGGTTTCATTTTATCTCCTTATTTTTTCATGGTTTCTTTATTGTAATTTTACATTACACCATTCTTTTTTAAAACGTCTTTCGCAATGATTATTCTTTGGATTTCATTTGTTCCTTCGAAAATCCTGTTGATTCTGGAATCCCTGTAAAATCTTTCTACCGGAAGTTCTTTGGAATATCCCATACCTCCGTGAATTTGCACGGCATAATCTGCTATTTTATCCAGAGCCTCAGAGCAATAATATTTAACCATTGCGGATTGTTTGGAAATATTTTTTCCTTTGTCGTAATCGACAGCTGTCCGGTAAACAATCGATTCCATATTGTAAATCATTGTTGCCATATCGGCTAACATAAACTGAATGGCTTGAAAATGACTGATAGTTTGATTGAATTGTTCACGTTGTTTTGCATAGAGTGTAGACATTTGGAGTAATTCTTTTGCCGCACCCAGACACGCGGCACCTAATCCGAGCCTGCCGGCATCGAGTGTTCTCATTGCGATTATAAACCCTCTTCCGTCTCTGCCAAGAAGATTTTCTTTCGGAACCCTTACGTTATCCAAAGTGATTGCGTTTGTTTTACTTCCCCTTATTCCCATTTTCTTTTCCGGTGGTCCAGGTTGAAAACCTTCGGTATCGGTTTCAACAATAAATCCGCTAATACCTTTTTCCGTCCTTGCAAAGATTGATGCTATATCTGCAATCGCTCCGTTCGTTATCCAAAGCTTTTCTCCGTTAAGCACCCATTCGTCTCCATCGAGGGTAGCTTTTGTTTTCAAGTGAAAAGAATCCGAGCCTGCTTGAGCTTCGGTAAGGCAAAATGCTGCTATTTTTTCACCGGCAGCCAGTGGAACCAAATATTTTTGTTTTTGTTCTTCCGTACCACCGATATAAATTGCGTTCGCTCCAATTGATTGATGAGCACCAATAAAAGTTGCGGTGGACATACATCCGCGGGCAATTTCTTCTTGGGTAATACAGTATCCAACTTCGCCGAAGCCGCCGCCGCCGTATTTTTCGGGAAATGCAACACCTAAAATTCCGAGTTCGGCTATTTGTTTGATGAGATTTTCCGGAATTGCCTCTTGTTCATCAATTTGAGATGCGACCGGTTTAATTTCGTTATTGGTAAAATCCCTCACCATTTCGCGAAGCATTTGCTGTTCTTCGGTAAAACCAAATTCAAACATTTTTCCACCTATTTATATTTGATTAAAGAATAATCAAATTCCGATCGCAGATTATTTAATAGGTCTGCAAACAACTTCGCCGGTAAAGTTCACATTGTATTCACCGCCATCAACACCAATAACGTTACCCGAAATCCAATCGGCTTCTTTTTTGCAAAGTAAAACTATAGCTTGTGCAACTTCTTCGGGGGTTGTTAATTTTCCCATAGGGTTTTTAAGTTTGGCGGCCTCAATCATTCTTTCGTTACCGGGAATTTTACGCAATGCCGGTGTGTCGGTAACCCCCGCCATAATCGCATTAGCTGTAATTTTCATAGAGCCCAATTCAACCGACAGTTGCCTGATATGAGCTTCCAAGGCAGCTTTTGCAGCAGATACTGCTCCGTAGTAGGGAATAACGGTATGGGAGCCGGCACTTGTGAGTGCGAATATTCTTCCTTTTTTTGCAAAGAGATCACGTTGAATAAGACCCTGAGTCCAATAAACAAGTGAGTGTGCCATTACATCGAGTGTCATTTCCATTTGTGCTTTAGTAATTGCATCGGAAGGAGATTTTGCTATAAACGGTTTAAGTGTTCCGAATGCAAGAGAATGTACGAGAACATGCACAAAGGGATGTTCTTTGGTCGCAAATCTTTCTTTTATTTCATCGAGTGTGTCGTTACGTTTAATCGGATCGGCCGCATTCATATTGAAGAAAACGGCTTTATGTCCTGTGTTTTGAATTTTCTTGATTACGTTTTTTACTTTCGGCATTGTACTTTGCCTGTCGAGATGAATCCCGAAAATATTATATCCGTCTTTTGCCAAAGCAACAGCGGTGGCGCCACCAAAGCCGCTCGATGCGCCGAGTATTAATGCCCATTTGTCTGCCATTTACTTTCCTCTTTTTTATAAATTGGGTTACAAATTAAAAAATATATGTGGTTTTATCAATATTCAAAGTACAATCCGGCAACCGTTAACGCGTAACAAAGCGAAGGGAATTTTCACCCAATAGGCCGTTTAAGTTTTCGATCAATTCATCATCCATCTTCACTTTCACATCGGTCATGAAATTTCTTTTGTCGCCGTTTTCAGCCAAAAGGATATACACCGGAATGTTACCCGGGAATTTTTGGAGCATTTGATGCAGTTTACCGATAATTTCCGGTTTATGAATTTCCTTTTGCACAATTATCACAATTTTTTTTGTTAGTTGCTCCCGGGCTTGCGGAAGACTCATAACACTATCGGCAATAAGTTTAACTCTGTCACCGCTACTTTCAAGTTTACCCCTCACCAATACGGTTGCTTCCATTTTTAACAAATCTTCATTATCTTGAAAATCTTTTCCGAACATAATGCCTTCGCACGAGCCGGAGAAATCATCCAATTTGAAAAATGCCATTTTACGGCCGGATTTATCGATACGCGTACGCAAATCCAATATTACCCCGCAAGCTCTTACATTTTCGGAATTTTTATACGTCTCCGGTTTACCGAGTTGTACGGTGGAAAATGAATTATATTCATTAACAAATTTTTTCAACGGGTGCCCGGATAAATAAAATCCCAGTACTTCCCTTTCTTTTGCCAAGCGTTCGGTTGTTTTCCATGGGGGTACATCGGGAAGAGCAGGTTCTTCAATTTCTACATGCTCAGTAAAAGCGCCGAAAAGGCTATTAACATGATTAGCTGCAACGGTCCGTGCTTTGCTGCCGAAAGACAAAGCCTTTTCGATAGCTTTGAATTTCTGTGCCCTGTTTCCTTCCAAAGAATCCAAAGCTCCGGCCAATACCAAACTTTCAAGCGCTCTTTTGTTTACAATTCTTGTATCTACGAAACGGCAAAAATCATAAATTGTTTTGAAATTCCGCCCCAATTCTTGACGTGCCCGTTCAATTTCCTTGACTGCATTCACACCAACATTTTTAATAGCCGACATACCGAAAATAATTTCATTGCCTTTCACCGTAAAAGAAACGGAGGGACGGTTAACATCGGGCATCGATACTTTAACATTTAATCTTCTACAATCTTCCAATAAAGTTGTAACCTTATCCGCTTTTTCAAATTCCACCGTAAGGTTTGCTGCAAGAAATTCCGGTAAATAGTGTGCTTTCAAATAGGCGGTTTGATAAGCAACAATACTGTAGGCAACGGCATGACTTTTATTGAATCCGTAATTTGCAAATTTATCTATATCTTCAAAAATCGCAATTGCAATTTTTTTAGGTATTTTATTTTTAATTGCACCTTCAATAAATTTTTTCTTTTGCTCTTGCATTGCTTTGAGGTCTTTTTTCCCCATCGCCCTTCTTAGAATGTCGGCTTCGGCAAGAGTCATTCCCGCAATTTTATTTGCAATTTGAATCACCTGCTCTTGATACACCATAATACCGTATGTTTCTTTCAAAATCGGTTCAAGTGAAGGGTGCAAGTAATCAAAAGTTTTTCTACCGTGTTTGCGCGCAATGAATTCATCTATATATTCCATTGGTCCGGGCCGGTACAAAGCATTCATTGCGGCTAAATCTTTTATGCTAGTGGGTTTCAATTTTTTCAGGTATTCCCTCATCGGTGCCGATTCAAATTGAAATACCGCAGTCGTTTGTCCCTTTGCAAAAAGTTGGTAAGTTTTTTTATCATCCAATGGAATGTTTTCCATATCGATATCAATTCCGCGGTTTTCTTTAACCAGCTTAATTGTGTTCCGGATAATGGAAAGCGTGCTCAAACCCAAAAAATCCATTTTCAGAAGTCCGGCGGAATCGAGCTCTTTCATATTGAATTGGGTTACAAGATCGCCGCCGTTACCACCCATAACTGCAAGTGGGACGTAGTCGCTTACAGGTCCTGGCGTAATTACAACACCAGCAGCATGTTTTGATGCATTGCGGTTCATTCCCTCAAGGATTTTGGAATATTTTATTAATTCCTGGATTTGCGGATCGTCTGAATCCCTTACCCATTTTAATTCCGGAACTTCATTCAATGCTTTCTCTATGGAATAAACCTTACCGAATTTTGAAGGGATGAATTTTGTAATTTCGTTTACGGTAGGAATTGGAATTTTCAGAACACGGGCTACATCCCGGATAACTTGTTTGGATGAAAGCCGGTTAAATGTAATAATTTGGCTGACGGATTCTTCACCGTATTTTTCTTTTACGTAATCGATTACAACGCTTCTTTGATCATCTGCAAAATCCACATCAATATCGGGCATCGATTTACGGTCGGGATTCAAAAATCTTTCGAACAACAAATCATAATCGAGAGGGTTAACGTTGGTTATTCCCAATGCGTAGGCAACCAAACTGCCCGCAGCGCTTCCCCGCCCGGGTCCAACGGGCACACCACGGTTTTTTGCGGCGTTAATAAAGTCTTGAGTAATCAAAAAATATCCCGAATAGCCCATGCTTTTTATTATTTCCACTTCATATTTAAATCTCTCTTCAACCTCGCTCGTAATTTTATCTATCTTCTTTTCCAAACCTTCGCGGGCTAACAATTCGAAATATTCATCAAGATTTTTTGCTTTTGAATTTTCGGGAATCGGAAAGACTGGATAATGGAATTTTTCGAAATCCAAATTGAGGTCAACTTTTTCCGCTATTTCCAATGTGCTGTCTATTGCACCTTTGTATTTTCCGAAAAGTTTTTTCATCTCTTCTGCGGATTTAAAATAAATCTGATCGGTCTGATAACGCAAATCGCGGTAATCCCTTCCGGATTTATCGGAAAGCAAAAGCAAAATATTGTGTGCAACGGAATGTTCTCTTTCGATATAATGGATATCGTTTGTAGCAACAACCGGTGTATTGATTTCCTTTGCCAGCTTGGGAATCCCTTCGAGGATCGGCAAATCTTTTTCCAAACCGTGGTCTTGTATTTCCAGGTAAAAATCTTTGTCGAAAATCTCTTTGAGAATTATCGCGTTTTCTTTAGCCTTTTCGTAATTTCCGTTTAACAAATGTGCGGAAACCGGACCGGCCAAACAGGCACTTGTACAAATCAAGCCTTCACTGTATTTTTTGAGAAGCTCCAAATCAATTCGGGGTTTATAATAGAAACCTTCCGTAAACCCAAGAGTTGAAAGCTTGACCAAATTTTTATATCCGGTTTTGTTTTTTGCCAGCAAAACGAGGTGGTTGTAATCCCTTTGTTTTCTGCCACCCGGTTTTAAGTTTTCTTTTCCACGGTCGAACCGGCTACCTTCCATCACAATGTAAGCTTCCATCCCAACGATAGGTTTTATCCCTGCACTTTTGGCTTTTTTATAAAATTCCGAAATGCCGTACATTACGCCGTGATCGGTAAGTGCCAAAGCTTGCATTTCATTTTTCTTAGCCGCCTCTATTAAAGCGTCGATTGTACAAGCGGCATCTTGCAAACTGTAATGCGAATGATTGTGTAAGTGAATAAAGTCGTTCATTTTATTATTAAAATTTAATGTTTTCCGGTATGTCCGAATCCTCCGCTCCCGCGGACGGTTTCGTTTAATTTTTCCACTTCAGTTAATTCGGCTTGGTACACTTTGCTCAACACAAGTTGTGCTATCCTTTCGCCTCTTTTAATTACAAATACTTCCTTTCCGAAGTTGAAAAGAATTATTTTTACTTCCCCCCTGTAATCGGAATCTATGGTTCCCGGGGAATTTAAAACTCCAATTCCATGCTTAATTGCCAGTCCGCTTCTCGGGCGGACTTGAATTTCGTATCCGGCGGGAATTTCCACACTTAAATTTGTTGGAACCAAAACAATTTCCCCTGGTTTCAAAATCATCTCATTTTCAATGGCTGCCCGTACGTCCATTCCGGCACTATGTTCGGTTGAATATGAAGGAACCGGAATATCGTTGAATTCTTTATTTAATTTTTTAAATTTTACTAAAATTTTTTCCACTTGAACGGTTTGGTTTTTATGAATGTGAAATTACGGCGTTCCAAAAATAACAGTAATTTTTATCTTTTGCTTTGAATTATTTCCAAAGCTTGTAAAATTTCTTCTTTTCTTAAAATTCCAAACAGAAATGCAAAACCGGTAAACAAAACAAGCAAAATAATTTTCGATAAAAACGTCAACATTCCATTAAAGTATAAATAATAATAAGTTAAAGATATGACCAGAATTAATAAAAGGTTCGGAATCACTCTCTGGAATTCATAATCGATTTTATAAAATTTTTGGGAAACAAGATATAAAAAAACCGCCATTACCAAATAACTTGCAAAAGTGGAAAGTGCGGCACCAAATATTCCCCATACAGGAATAAGCAAAAAATTCGACACAATATTTATTATGGCACCGGTTCCGGTAACATACGGGAAATATTTTGTTTTCTCTTCAATATAAATTCCCGCTTGAAAATTCACATACATTCCGTGAAAAATATAAGCAAACAAAATTATGGGCACAATATAAATTCCCCCGAGATAATCTTTTCCGATTAACGATTTGCCGTTGAAAAATTCTATTGCCGCAATGTTATCGATGAATAAACTGATAACAATCCAAATTAATGATGCCACCAAAACAAACAGAGTTAAAACCTTGGAGAAAATCTCCTTCGCATTTTTTTCTTTAGCGTTATTTAAAAAGAAAGGCTGCCATGCATACTGGAACATTGAGACGAAAAGTAACATGAAAATTCCGAGCTTGTAATTTGCCCTGTAAACTCCAACCGTGGAATCATCCGTTAATTCCCTTAAAATAGGAACATCTATCATCTGAACCATAATTGCAGCCATGCTGGCAGGCAAGTACGGAATGCCGAATTTTATCATTCTCTTCAAGGTTGCCAAGTGTAAAGTGAATTTCAATTTCTTAAATATTCCGGGAGTTAAAGCAAGAAGCGAAAAAGCAGAAGCAATCAAATTACTGATAAATATGGCTTCTATTCCCATCTTGTAATGCAAAATCAATAAAATGTTTAGCGAAAGATTTATTACAATATTAATAATTTTAATTGTTGCAAACTTTGCGGCTTTTCTTTCAAGCCGGAGAGCGGCAAACGGAATTAACGCAACGGTATCGAGGAACAATATGCCCAACATATAATAAAGTAAAAAGCCGTATCCGGCGGGAACGTTTAAAAAACCGTTAATGCTGTTTTTGAAAAATAAAATTATCAAACTAATGACGATTGACGTAAAAGAAATAAAAAGAAACGGTGTGGAAAAAATATTTTTTTTGTTTTGTTCTTCGAGTGATGCAAACTTCATATATGCGGCATCCATGCCGTAAATATAAACAACGTTCAAGAAGGCAATGATTGTGTAAAGGTATGTGTAAATTCCGTATTCATTTGTAGGAAAGACATTAGTGTAAAACGGAACCAAGAGAAAACCCAAAAACCTCCCGAGAATTGTACTAATACCGTAAATAACGGTATCCTTCGAAAGTTCTTTAAGTTTTTCTATCATTCTGAAGTTCGACCGGATTTATTAAAATACGGTTCCAGCGCTTTAAGATATTGCTCCGGGGGCTTCGTCGGGCGTTTTGTTTCCGCATTGATAAACATGTGATCGGTATATCCGGTAGCTATTAGTTCCTTTTCCCCGTTTTTGGTAATTTCATAATCTATGTGGACTTTTGCGGAACGCAATTCGCTTACAACCGCCTTAATTTCCAACAAGTCATCGTAAGCAGCCGGCTTTTTATAATTTACATGAGCTTGAATTAATGGAAGTTGATAACCGCTTTTTTCCAGTTCGCTGTAAGGCAAACCGGTACTTCTCAAAAGTTCGGTTCTTCCCACTTCAAAATATTCGAGATACTTTCCGTTATAAACAATTCCCATCTTGTCGGTATCGGCATAACGCACTCTTACGGTTGTTGTATGTGTAATCATTTACAGGTAAACTTTAATTTTTAATCATTCGATGTACACACCCATTGCACCGAATTTTTCAATTCTTTCCTGAACCAGTTTATCGGGTTTTATTTTCTTCAATGCAGCAAGTTCTTCCAATAAAACTTCTTTTAATATTTTTGCCATTTCCTCTTGATTTTTATGGGCTCCGCCAAGCGGTTCGGGAATTATTCGATCGATGATTTTTAATTCAAGTAAATCCTTAGCTGTTAATTTCAAGGCTTCGGCAGCTTGTTCTTTGTATTCCCAGCTTCTCCACAAAATACTCGAGCATGATTCGGGACTGATTACGGAATACCAAGTATTTTCGAGCATCAATACCCTATTGCCCACACCGATTCCCAGTGCGCCTCCGCTGGCACCTTCACCGATTATGACGACAATTACCGGCACACGCAATTTACTCATCTCGAAAAGGTTGCGTGCGATGGCTTCGGCTTGACCGCGTTCTTCGGCTTCCAAACCAGGATAAGCACCGGGCGTATCCAACATTGTAATGACCGGAATATTAAACTTTTCCGCCAACTTCATCAAGCGCAATGCTTTACGGTAACCTTCGGGATTGGGCATTCCGAAATTGCGGTAAAGATTGGATTTCGTATCCCTTCCTTTTTGATGTCCGATAATCATAACTTTTTCACCACCCAGTTTTGCCAATCCGCCCACAATTGCCTTGTCGTCCCGGAATAACCTGTCGCCGTGCAATTCCACAAAATCTTCCGTCATGTTGTAGATATAATCGAGCGTGTAAGGTCTTTGCGGATGGCGTGCCAGCTGTACCCTTTGCCAGCGTGTTAAGTTTTGGTAAACCGATTTTTTCAGATGGTCAATTTTTTCTTCGAGGTTTTTTATTTCATCTTTAATATCGAGGTTTTCGTCAAGCTTTTTCATCTCCTCGATTTTTCTTTCCAATTCTACAATCGGTTTTTCAAAATCCAGAATGTTATTAATCATTTTTTCTCCTTGCTGTAAAACATTTTTCCTAATGTTCTTCCGAGAATTTCAAGATCCAACCACAAATTTTGATTTTTTGCATAATACAAATCCAACTTCAACATTTCATCTTCATCATTGGAGTCGACGTTTTCGATGTACCACAAACCGGTTAAACCGGGTTTACCTAAATACAAATCTTCGTAATAACTTTTTAATTTGGGTCCGACGAAACTCTTCCTTCCCGAAAAAACTTGCGGGGTTCCGAGAATAAAATTTGTCAGGCCGGAACTATTCCCGCTTACTTTGTGAATAAAATATACCAAAGGATATATTAAAAGCAAAATTACCGAAGAAAAGATTAAATCGAAAATGCGTTTAATAAATTTATGGGTCGGAGCCGAAATATTGTAAAATACTTTCAGCAACGGTACATCGTCAATTTTTCCGGCCATCGATTTACCCACAAGGTAATCCACTTTTCTGCCGGAAACAAGGAAATCGACATTTTCGTCCTGGCACATAGAGACAACGGCAAACATTTTTTCAAATGACATATCTTGCGAGGAGAAAATTACTTTCTCAATTTTCATTCCCGAAATTATTTTTACAATGTTATCTACACTGCCGATAATTTTAAATCCGTTTTTTTCTTCACCAATGTTACGCATGTCGAGGGAAATCAATCCCAGTACATTGTGAATCGACTGGAAATCCGATTTAAGTTTTGCGGCAAGTTCAACGGCTTTATCGCCGGTACCAACTATAACGGTTCTGACACTGCCGGCACCTTCACCCAAACCTTGGCGGGTTATAAATTTGAACACCAAACGCCAAAGCGGATAGAGAAGGAAAAGGAACAAATATGTAATCAGAACAACGGCACGGCTGAATGCAAATTGTTTGAGAAAAAATGTAAGGGCACTGAGGAGAACCAGACCGAAAAATAACGACAACCAACTTTTGAGTATCGAGATCGAATTTTTTTTATATGCGCCGAATGAAGCGGAAATAATAATCTGCAAAATTGCCGGCAAAATATAAATCCACGGCTTAACAAATTCCGGAAATCCAAGCCAGTGTCCGGATTTGTAAATTTGCTCGGCCAAAACGATAGCTCCGATGAAAAACAACAAATCGAAAAGCATGGCAAGGAGAACCAATCTGTACACACTGGCGAAAGCCACAATTTTCCTTAAGATTATGGCGAATTGCAAAATGCCGGATACCAAAAACGAAGATGAAAAATGTTTTTTCACGAACAAATGCATTGCATCGTAAAAAATTTTTGTTTCGTCAACTTTGCTTCTTTTTGTGCTTTCGCCTTTGAAATGAATAACTTCGGTTTCGTGGAAATAGTAAACTTTAAAACCGGCTTGCTGCGTCCGGTAACAAAAATCCAAATCTTCTCCGTACATAAAAAAAGCAGGATCGAAACCGCCGATTTTTTCGTACACTTCCCTTCTCATCATCATGAAAGCGCCGGAAATTGCATCAACTTCGTAAGTTTTGTTTTCATCGAGGTAGGTCAAATTATATTTTGCAAACAACTTACTTTTTGGAAACAATGAGCTGAGTCCGAACACTTTGGTAAACGATGTCCAAGGTCCGGGAAAACTTCTTCTGCAAGCGAGCTGTAGGGAACCGTCGGGGTTCAAAATTTTACAACCGGCAAGTCCGGCCGAAGGAGTTCTATCGAAAAATTCAATAAGTTTTTCAAATGTATTTTCTTTAACAATTGTATCGGGATTGATAAGAACAATAAATTTCCCTTTGGCGATTTCCAGCGCTTGATTATTGGCTTTTCCGAAACCGATATTTTCCTTGTTTTCTATTAATATTACCGAAGGGTATTTTTGTTTTATGATTTCTTGGCTGCCGTCGTCCGAAGCATTATCAACAATAATTATTTCAGCGGAAAGTCTTTCTGTGGCTTTATATATTGATTCGAGGAGATTCTGTAAGAATTCTTTAACGTTGTAATTTACAATTATGATTGAAAGATCGACCATTTGACTAATCAAGGATTCCCAAAATACTTCTTAAGCGTAATTCCCAAACCCTGTAAATTGCTTCCCTTACGATTTTTTTCGACATTTTGGAAGTGCCTTCCACCCTGTCCAAGAAAATTATGGGAACTTCGCCGAGTTTAAAACCTTTTTTCCAGGCTTTGAAATTCATTTCGATTTGAAAAGCGTAACCGTTCGATTTAATAGCATCCAAATTAATAGCTTGTAATACTTCACGTTTGAAACATTTATATCCGCCCGTGCAATCATTAATGGGCAAGCCTGTTATAAATTTTGTGTATTTGTTTGCAAAATAGGAAAGCAGAAGGCGGCGCATCGGCCAGTTGATAACATTTACTCCATTTAAATATCTGCTACCGATAATTAAATCGTATTTGTCAATCATTTTGAGGAAGTTTTTAATTTCCCTCGGGTCGTGTGAATAGTCGGCATCCATTTGGAACGCAATATCGTAATTATGTTCCAACATGTATTTATACCCGGCCACGTATGCGGTACCCAACCCCAATTTACCTTTTCTTTCCAAAAGGTGAACTTTGCTGTCAGTTTTTGAAAATTCTGCTACAAAGTCGCCCGTTCCGTCCGGAGAATTGTCATCTACAATTAGAATATCCAAATCGGGATAAAGTTTGCGCAATTCCGGTACCAGCCTTTGAATGTTATTCAGTTCGTTATAAGTCGGGATTATAACAATCGCCTTAATATCTTTCATATAAGTTGGTTCAATATTATTCAAAATGCCCTCTTCCCGTTATTACCACGAAAATTGTGCGGAATAAAATTTTCAAATCCATTCGCAACGACATATTTTCGATGTAAAACAAATCGTAGCGTAGTTTGGTTTTAACATCGTCAATTGTTTCGTCGTATTTATGTTTAACTTGTGCCCATCCGGTTACACCGGGTCGCACTTTCAATCTGCGTTTGTAAAGTGGAATTTCCTTAGCAAGTTTTTCAACGAAGAACGGTCTTTCGGGTCTGGGTCCAACCAAACTCATTTCTCCTTTCAATACATTTATCATTTGCGGGATTTCGTCAATTCTGGTTCTTCTGATAAATTTGCCAACACGTGTAATTCTGGGATCGTCTTTGGTTGACCAAACAGGTCCGGAATAAGCTTCCGCATTATCAATCATGGAGCGGAATTTGATTACTTTGAAAATTTTACCGTTCAATCCCATTCTTTCTTGCAAAAAGAAAACCGGTCCTTTGCTGTCAATCTTAATTGCGATTGCAACGAGCAAAGTAACGGGAAAAGTTAAAGTCAAAATTAAAAAAGAAATTACAATATCCATCAATCTTTTTATTTTCTTTTCCCATTCGGGCATCAATTGGGGCATAATATCGATAAGAGGGAAGCCGTAAATTTGGTTTGTGCGGGCTTGTCCGCTGATTATTTCGTAAAGATCGGGTACAATTTTAATGCTTACTTCTTCACCTTCGCATTTGCTTAAAACATCCATCACAATATCGTCTTCGTTTTTTTCAAGAGCAATAATTATTTCCGATACATCGAATTTTTTAATAACATCGCGGATGTTCTCCACAGTATCGACAACTTGAATACCCTCGAAATTTTTGCCGGTGTTTTCCTTGTCAACAGCCACGTAGGCAACAACATCGATGCCCAAACCGCGAGCTTTATTTATCGTTTGATGAATATTCTGAGCTTTCGGATTATATCCGACGATGAGAGCATTTTTCCTTCCAATACCTTTAATTAACAAGCGGCGTTGAAAACTTCTTACAAAAAGCCTTCCGGCGCCTACTATTGCAAGAAACAAACCCCAGTAAATGAAAATAAGATATCTTCCCGTTGTGGCGGTCTCGCCTTTAACCATATCATCGTAAAAAATCAGAAAGAAAAGAATGAAGATTCCGACAAAAGAAGCTTTGAAAAGTGATGTAAGTTCATCGAACCGCGAACGTGCAAACCATGTGCGGTACATTCCCACGAACGTGAAGATTATCAACCAGTAGAAATAAATAACTATTGCGGAAATCAGAAAATCGGGATGAGAGAAAATCTCGAACAAACCCGATTGCACCCGTATAAAATAATAGAGAACCCAGGTTAGATTGATGGTTATAAAATCGATAACCAGAACAAAGATTTTTTCAATTTTCTTATTCAACTAAGCTTTTATAATAATTCCGAAATTTTTATTTGAATTGAGAAAGCAATATACAAATTTAAGATTTTGCCGTTAATATTTTTTTCGCGATATAATCCCCTATTGCCAAAGAAGCCGTGGCTGCCGGTGAAGGTGCATTCAGCACATGAATAATATTTTTATTTTCAACAATATAAAAATCATCAATCAATCCGCCCGATTTATCACAGGCTTGCGCCCTAACGCCGGCGCCTCCTTTTTCCAAATATTCAGGGGTAACAGCCGGAACCAATTTTTTCAATTCCTTTACAAAAGCCTTTTTACTGAATGAGCGGTAAAATTCACCAAGACCCATTTTCCAATATTTTCCGATAACTTTGTAAAACCCCGGCCAGGTGAAAGTTTCAAATGAATCTTTGAAGCTAAAACCGGATTTTGAATATCCTTCGCGTTTGAACGCCAATACGGCATTGGGTCCAACTTCCACACTGCCGTTTATCTTTGTTGTGAAATGAACCCCGAGAAACGGGAAGCGGACATCGGGAACGGGATAAATCAATCCTCTTATCAAATCTTTCCTCTCAGTTTTCAAATTATAATATTCACCCCGGAAAGGGATAATCCTCACACTCAAACCGGGATTTGTTAACCGTGCAATTCTATCGGAAAATAGACCGGCACATGAAATTAACTTAAAACTTTTATAAGTATTATTTTGAGTTTTAATAATTATAGAATTATCCGAGGAATCAATGGCTGTTACGGTTTGATTAAAAACTATTTCACCACCTTTCGATTTTATTTCTCCGGCATATTTTGCCGCAACGGTTTTAAAATCGATTATGCCAGTTTGGGGGACAAAAATTGCTTTGTATCCCGTTGCGTTTGGTTCATACTCTTTAATTTCACTTTGTGATAAAATTTTCAGGTTTTCCAGACCATTATCAATCCCGCGTTTGTAAATGTTTTGCAAGGTGGATTCTTCCACGGGGTTTTTGGCTACAATCAGTTTTCCGCAGATTTTGTACTTAATATTATGCCGGTCACAAAATTCCAGTAACATTTTATAACCGGTGCGGCAATTCTTTGCTTTGAGACTGCCAGGTTTGTAATATATGCCGGAATGAATTACTCCGCTGTTGTTTCCCGTCTGATGTTTCGCAATCCGGTTTTCTTTTTCGAGAATTAAAATTTTTAGTGAAGAATCTTTATGTAACAATTGATAAGCCGTTGCCAGACCAACAATACCTGCGCCGATGATTGTTATATCGAAAGTTTTCATCTTTCCGTGGATTCCCAAATAATTGAATGCCGGTTTCTTAAAAATTTAATAAAACCGATAACCAGAGCAATATTCGATAAAACAAAAAAGAAAGGCATGGCAAAAATTTCTATCCTTACCTTAATTTTGTGTAACAAATAACCTATTAGCGCAAATGAATAAAAGCCTAATTGTAAGTAAAAAATTATTTGATAAATTTCACTATGTTTAAACAAAAATAAATTAAGTATAAAAATTAATACTAATAAAACCGGAAAGAACCAACGGATTATTTTATGTGACCAATACGCATAAGACAACAGAAAATTTTTGTTAAACAAAAGCGATTTGAAAAATGGAATAATTTGAAAGTTAGTTGCTGCAAAACGTATTTTTCTCGAAAATTCTATGGAAACATTTTTACCAACATCTTCATAAGCAATTGCATCATAATCGTATACAAATTTCTTTCCTTGGGCTAAGACGTTTAACGTCAAATAAAGATCATCAGTAACAGGTTTGTCAATTGGTATTTTTGCAACAAATTCTTTTTTTATGGCAAAAATTCCCCCGTTCGCTCCTATTAAAATTCCACATTTACCTTCCGAATTTTTAATAAAAGTTTCATAAACCCAATATTTTTTTTCTTCCACGCTTTCATTATCCGGTACTAAATTATCGGAAAGAATTAATCTGCCGCAAACACCGCCAATATTATTATTAAAGTTCTTTACTAATAAATACAAAGCATTTTTGTCAAACTCTGTATTTGCATCGGTAAATAATAATATTTTATTTTTAGATTTTTCGAACAAATTGTTCAATACAGATGCTTTGCCCCGTTGTTCAGGGAACAAAAAAACCTTTAACCAATCATACTTTTCACGAAGACTCTCTAATATTTCATTAGTTTTGTCATTCGAACCGTCGGACCCAACCAAAACTTCAATTTTATTAAAATCGTAATTCAGATCTGAAATATTTTTTATTCTTTCTTCAATAACTTTTTCTTCGTTAAACGCAGAAATTAAAATTGATACGGATGGTAAATTGAACTCGGTTTTCGAATTTTTAATAATCTTATTTTTACAAATTAGAGATGAAATAAAAATTACAACGGGATAAATTAAATAAGAATGTACCGCAAGAAAAATTAGTCCCCAAAAAATTATTTGTAAAATAATTAGCAACATTAAATGAATAATAAGTTGAAATTTTCCTTTAGGAAAGGTAAGTCTAAAATAATTATTTCACAAATGCTCAAACCGGAAAAACGATTTGAGCATTAAAATAATAAGATAACTAAGAATTATTTTCAATTTTTTTAATTAATTTGGCCGGAACGCCGGCTACAATGGAATTTGGCGGAACGTCTTTTGTTACAACGGCGCCCGCACCAACAATAGAGTTTTCACCAATTGTAATACCGGCAAGAATTGTTGCCGAAGAGCCGATGGAAGCTCCGTCTTTTACGTAAGTTTCAATTAATTCCCAATCATCATCGGTTTGCATCGAACCATCGGGATTTGTTGCACGGGGATATAAATCGTTAATAAACGTTACGTTGTGACCAACAAAAACATTATTTCCGATATGCACACCTTCGCAAATAAATGTGTGGGACGAGATTTTACAATTTTTGCCGATAAAGGCACCTTTTTGTATTTCCACAAAGGTACCGATTTTCGTACCGTCGTCAATTGAACAACCGTACAAATTTACAAAATCGAATATTTTAACATCTTTACCGAGTTTTACGTTATTAATATTTTTCTTTTCCATTTTGTTTTCCATAAAATTATTAATCATTAATTGCTACGAATTTACCTTTGTTTTTTATAGATTCGTCACTTGCTTCGAGAATTTTGACAACTTTTAATCCATCGTACCCGCTTGTTAAAGGCACTCTGTTTTCTTTGATGGAATTAATAAATTCCATTGCACCTAAATTAAGGGCTTCGGTCTGAACCACTTTAGGTGAATACATATCGCCGATACGGTATTGAATTAATGCTTCGTGAATTTTTTCCGTACTTTCCATTTCCACGCCGCTATCGTACACTTTAATTTTCTCGAAGTTTTCCATGTCGTTAAAAACGAGCATTTTTTTATCGCCACCCAAAATCATTCTGCGGATTTTTACGGGTGAAGTCCAATTTACATGGAAGTGGGCAAAGCAATTGTTGTCAAAATAGACGGAGAGATGTGCAACATTTTCCAAATCGTAATAATTTGCTATACCGTTAGCGGCAACTCCCACAACTTTTTTATCTTCCAACAAATAATGCATAATGGAAAGATCGTGCGGCGCCAAATCCCAAATTACATTAACATCGTGTTGGAACAAGCCCAAATTAATTCTCACGGAATCGAAATATTTAATTTCACCTAATTCGCCAGCTCTAATCAAATCTTTAATTTTTCTTACCGCGCCGGTGTAAATAAAAGTATGATCAACAAAAATTTTGAGATCTTTCGAATCTGCAATATCAATTAGTTCCTTAGCTTGATCTGAAGTTGCGGTAAAGGGCTTTTCGACCCAGATGTGTTTTCCCGCTTCAAGGGATTCTTTTGCAAACTTGTAATGAGTATCGACAGGGGTTGCAATAACAATTGCATCCACGTCGCTTTTAAGCAAAGCCTTGTAATCGTTAGTCGTATCGGCACCGGGGAATTTACGCTTAATCATTGCAAGTCTGGATTCTTGTAAATCACAACCGATTACTTTGTCAACTTCCGGTTGGGCTAAAAAATTCCTGACCAAATTAGGACCCCAGTAACCCAATCCGATAACACCTACTTTCATAATAACCTCATTTTAGATCAACAAATTAATTATTGAAAAATTCGTGTATTTTATCCGAAACATATTGAATTTGTTCGTCTGAAAGCTCCGGAAACATTGGCAACGACAATCCTTGTTCAGCTAGTTCTTCCGTGACGGGGAAATCGCCTTTTTTATATCCCAAATTGGCAAAACAAGGTTGTAAATGCAATGGAATTGGATAATGCAACCCGGATGCAATTCCATTTTCGCCGAGGAATTTTTGTAATGCATCCCGCTGTTCACTTTTGTTTTCCGGATTGTTGCTTTTAACTTGGATTACAAAAAGATGATAGACATGTTTGGCATAATCCATTTCTTGCGGTAGTTTGATTTGTTCGATATCGGATAATAAATCGTTGTATTTTTTCGCAACCCGTCTTCTGCCTTCAGTCCAATTATCGAGATGTTTCAATTTCACACCGAGAACCGCACCCTGAATTCCCTCCATTCTGTAATTGTGTCCGAAAATTTCATGATTATATTTTTGAACTGCACCATGATCGCGTATCATTTTAAATTTATTTGCCAATTCTTCATCATTTGTAGTTACGGCGCCGCCTTCACCATAAGCACCGAGATTTTTTCCCGGATAAAAGCTGAATGAAGCCGCTTTACCCAATCCGCCTATCTTTCTGCCTTTATATTCGGCCAAGTGGGCTTGTGCCGCATCTTCAACAAGATAAATACCGTGTTTATCTGCAATTTCTTGCAACGGATCCATATCCGCAGGCTGACCGTAAAGATGTACGGCAACAATTGCTTTTGTTTTTCCGGTTATTGCTGCTTCAACTTTTGACGGATCGAGATTGTAACTTTGAGGATGGCAATCAACAAATACGGGTTTTGCACCTTGCAGCGTAGCTCCCCATGCTGTAGCAATGAATGTGTTTGCGGGAATTATAACTTCGTCGCCGGGACCTATACCAAGTCCCCATAAAACAACATGGTTACCATCTGTTCCGGCACTTACACCATGGCAATATTTAACACCATGAGCA
>Ga0256841_1001664_pt1 | contig 18609 bp, 18 predicted proteins | sample 356308metaG_FD_185971 | JGI IMG/M metagenome (GOLD analysis project Ga0256841, IMG submission 185971) | Hydrothermal vent microbial communities from Mid Atlantic Ridge, Atlantic Ocean - 356-308 | ecosystem: Environmental > Aquatic > Marine > Hydrothermal vents | place: Atlantic Ocean: Mid... | reverse complement strand
ATCACGGCCTGCTCCAGCCTGCCCTTATGCCGGAGGGCGATGGAGACGGCATATTGTGGATAGGTGTGGAGGAAATTGGTGGTGCCATCCAACGGATCGATGATCCACTGGTAGTCCTGATCGGCGCCATGATCTGTCTCGCCGCTTTCTTCTGCGAGAAAGCCGTGATCTGGATACGCATCGTGAATGGTTTCCATGATGATGGATTCTGCCAGGCGGTCCACCTCCGTTACGAAATCATTCTTCCCTTTGTGGGTGATTTTTAGATCCGGGATCTGATCGATATGGCGATTGATGGCATCACCCGCCCTGCGGGCGGCGCGAACGGCGATGTTGAGCATCGGGTGCATGGCAAATCTCTCTTTGATCTTCAGTCGAATAGGGAGCGGGGATTCTAACCTGAATCTCACCGAAGATTCACGGTATTATGTAATATATGGACGAAAATCGATTATCAAAGATTCGTATCGTTCTCGTTGGAACTACTCATCCCGGAAATATTGGTGCAACTGCACGTGCCATGAAGACCATGGGCCTGTCCCGTTTGGTTCTGGTTCAACCTCGCCGTTTCCCGGATCCAGAAGCAGTGGCACGGGCTTCCGGTGCGGATGATATTCTCGAACAGGTAATGATCTGTGACTCTTTGTCAGAGGCGTTGAGTGGTTGTGGTGTGATCGTGGCTACGACGGCACGCCGGCGTTCATTGGAATGGCCGGTGGTGGAACCTAGGCAAATGGCCTCCAAGCTGATCAGTGCGGCCGCTGCAAATCAATGCGCTCTGGTTTTTGGCCGGGAACAATCCGGTCTTACCAACAAAGAGCTGACCCATTGTCAGTCTGCCGTAATGATTCCTACCAATCCCGAATACCGTTCTCTGAATCTGGCTGCAGCTGTTCAGATCATGACCTATGAGTTGAACTTAGCCGCCCGCAACGCTGAAAGAAGCGCTGAACAGACAGCCGAACGAGCAACAGCAGCAGAGATGGAAAGGTTTTATCAACACCTGGAAGAAGCCATGATCGAGAGCGGTTTTTATAATCCGGAAAAACCAAAGAAACTGATCCCCCGAATGCACCGTCTCTTCAATCGTGCGGGGTTGGATCATACCGAGGTTCAGATGCTGCGGGGGTTTTTCACGGCCATTCAGAAAACGGCTCGCAGAAAAGACTAATCCGGAGTGATCCGATATACTTTCGCCACTTTTCACCATCAACCAGATAAGGACAGATACCTATGCGACCCAGTGGCCGAAGCCCAGATGAATTGAGAGCGATTTCTTTTACCCGAAACTACACCCGCCATGCTGAAGGCTCAGTCTTAGTCGAATTTGGCGAAACCCGTGTCCTGTGCAATGCCACTGTCGAGGAGAAGGTTCCTCCCTTCCTGCGCGGAAAGGGGCAGGGTTGGGTAACGGCAGAATACGGCATGTTGCCACGTTCCACCAATAGCCGAATGCGCCGGGAAGCGGCTTCCGGCAAGCAGGGGGGCAGGACTTTGGAGATCCAACGGTTGATTGGACGTTCCTTGCGCGCGGTGGTCGATCTCGAAGCCTTGGGGGAGAGGACCATACTCGTTGATTGTGATGTTATCCAAGCTGATGGCGGCACACGCACGGCTTCTATCACGGGAGGCTTCATTGCCTTGAATGATGCGATAGAGACATTGCTGAACCGCCAATTGATCAAGGAAAGCCCGTTGCATGGCATGGTCGCCTCCATTTCCGTGGGCATCTATCGGGGAGAACCCGTTCTGGATCTGGATTACGCTGAGGATTCCAACGCCGAAACCGATATGAATGTGGTCATGAATGAGGTGGGCCATTTTATCGAGATCCAGGGCACGGCGGAGGGCCATGCATTTTCCCAGGAAGAGCTCATATCGATGTTGGAACTGGCCACTCAGGGGATTCGGGAAATCATTGATAAACAGCGTGAGGTGTTGGATCGCCAGCCATGAAACGGCAAATCGTTCTTGCCAGCGGAAACCCCGGCAAGTTGAAAGAGCTGTCGGCCTTGTTGAGAGAGATCGATCGGGAGGTTTTGCCCCAGTCACGGTTCGGTCTGAAAACACCTGAGGAGATCGGTCTGACCTTTGTCGAGAACGCCATCCTCAAGGCGCGCTATGTTGCGGAGCAGACAGGGTTGCCTGCGATTGCCGACGATTCAGGGATTGAAGTGGATGCCTTGCAAGGGCGGCCGGGGATCCGTTCAGCACGGTATGCGGGTGAGAACGCCAGTGACGAAGAAAATCTAAAGAAACTGCTGAAAGAAATGGAAGCGGTGGCCGATACGGATCGGCAGTGCCGCTTTCATTGTGTGATCGTCTATCTTCGTTTTGCACGTGATCCGATACCGATCATTTGTCATGGTGTCTGGGAGGGACACTTGCTTCGAGAGCCGGTGGGGGAACAGGGTTTTGGCTATGATCCGATTTTCTACGTGCCAGCGTACGGATGTTCGTCGGCCGAGCTGCAACCGGAAGTGAAGAACCGGATCAGCCATCGGGGCCAGGCGTTGAGAGAGCTGGTCAAAAAGCTTGATGAATGAGATTCCCATTACTCTGTACATCCACTTTCCCTGGTGTGTACAGAAGTGTCCCTATTGTGATTTCAATTCCCACCCTATCAGAGGGTCGATACCAGAAGAACAGTATTGCGATGTGTTGCTGCTTGATCTAGAGGAAGATGCACAATGGTTGTTTGGCAGGACATTCCAGAGTGTCTTCTTTGGAGGAGGCACACCCAGCCTGATCAGCGGAGAGGGGATAGCCTCTTTTCTTGAGCGGCTGCGGCAGAAGGTACCGTTGGCCAGGGATGCCGAGATCACGCTGGAAGCCAATCCTGGAGTGGTGGATGCGGAGCATTTTTCTCGTTATGGAGAGGCTGGGATCAATCGTTTGTCGCTGGGCGTACAGAGTTTTCGTGATGAACAGCTGGAAAAAATCGGCCGGATTCATTCGGCCGATGAGGCCGAAAGTGCCTTTCATCTTGCCCGTGAAGCAGGATTCAGGAACATCAATATTGATCTGATGTTCGGTTTGCCGGGGGATTCGCTGGAAGGCAGTCTGTCGGATCTGAAGCGTGCCATCGAACTCCAGCCTGAACATATCTCTTGGTATCAACTCACGATTGAACCGAACACACTCTTTTATCAGCAACCACCTCAATTGCCCGAAGACGATCGTGTGTGGTCCATCCAACAAGCGGGACAAGAACTGTTAGCCAAAGCTGGTTATCGGCAATATGAAATCTCCGCTTATGCGCGGGAAGGCTTTACATGCCACCATAATCTGAATTATTGGACCTTTGGTGATTACATCGGCATTGGTGCCGGTGCCCACAGCAAGGTCACCCGGCAGGAGGGGATGGAAATCAAGCGTTATGTGAAACCAAGGCATCCAAAACAGTATCTCGATCCTGATCGTAAAAGACCGGCTGTCAACCGGTTGAAGAGGGATGACATCATCCTCGAATATATGATGAATATCTTGCGTTTGAAGCAGGGTTTCACGTGTAATGAATTTGAAAGTCGAACGGGTCTACCCTTTTCAGTGTTGACCGGACAACTCGAAAAAGCAGAAAGAAAGAAACTGATTCAACAGCAAGGGCGCTGGTTCTTCCCGACATTACAAGGGGAGCAGTTTCTTAATGATCTGTTACAGATTTTCACCCCCTGACTATCTGGCGGTCAGCTCTTTTTTCGAATTATGTTCGACAAGCTGAGGTTTGGGTGTAGCATGATCTTCTTCCCCAACCAGGTCATTCAGAATCCTTGCAGCTTCAATCAGAAGAATGTCTTCTTCTCCCGCCTTCTCATTTTCTGGAGCCGTAGTGGCCTTCTTTGGCAAAGGAACGTCTCGTTTGATCACGGGAAGTGTCTTGGCAATAGCCTTGTATTGATCTTCGTGTTCCCTGTTCCTTTTTTCGGCTTCCTCGAATTCCGCCTTGCGTTTCTTTTCATTTAGAGTCACCGATTTCTTTTCCTGTAACTGCCTGATAGTTCGAACTTCTTCCTGGAGTAATTTCAGCGCTGGATCGGTGGCAACACGTTTTTCATGTTTAACCCGGGCTGAGGAAAAGGCATCAACGGGTGCCATGGCAGGGTGAAATGTTGCCGGCCTCACGGCGGCCCAAGGCAGGGCATTTTTATAGGCTCTTTCACCATAATCAGTCACATCTTCAGCGGTAGGATAGATGATGTCCGGTACCACACCACGGTGTTGAGTACTGTTTCCACTGACTCTGAAAAACTGGGCGATCGTAGTTTTCAGATGCCCCAGTCTATGTCCGGAGCGATCATCATATTTGTTCAAATCGATCAGATTCTGGACAGTCCCCTTACCGAAGGTGGGTTCTCCGATGATGATACCACGGCGGTAGTCCTGAATAGCGCCGGCAAAGATTTCGGAAGCCGAGGCGCTATAACGATCAACCAGGACAGCCAGAGGGCCGGTATAGGCAATGGATGGATCGGGATCATTATTGACTTCGATACGGCCAATGGCATCCTTGACCTGAACAACCGGTCCGGTTTCGATAAACAGGCCTGTCAGGCTGGTGGCTTCTAGTAGAGAACCACCACCGTTGCCTCTAAGATCAACGATCAGTCCTTCGATTCCTTTCTTTTTCAGATCTTCGATCAGTCGTTTTACATCTCTCGTACTGCTGCGGTAATCCTTCTCCCCTCGGGAGAGGGCAGCGAAGTCGAGATAGAAGGTTGGCAAATCAATGACACCGATCTTTTTGACCGTTTTTTCATGCCTCCCTGAAGGTACAGGCAGCTCGATGATATAGCTTTTTGCTGCTTGTTCCTCAAGGTTGATCTTGTTTCTTTTGAGAGTGATCAGTTTACGCTTGCCATTGGCCCCCATTGACTTCGGTATCACTTCGAGCCGCACGTAACTGTCCTTGGGGCCGCGGATCAGATCGACAACATCGTCTAGACGCCAGCCGACAACATCAACGACGGGCCCGTTTTTACCCTGCCCAACACCCACAATCTTGTCTTCCGGTTGCAATTGCTTGTTCAGATCAGCAGGGCCACCGACGATGATCTCCTTGACCATCGTGTATTCGTTTTCAGATTGTAGAACTGCACCAATACCTTCCAGTGACAGTCGCATCTGAATATCGAAATTTTCGGATGTGCGTGGTGAGAAATAGGAGGTATGAGGTTCGATGCTGGTGGTGTAGGCGTTCATAAAGAACTGAAAGACATCTTCAGAGTTGAGTTGATGTGTTCGACGAGCGAGACTTTCGTAACGTTTTTTCAAAACGGTCTTGAGTTCATCCGGTTTCTTGTCTGAAAGTTTCAGACTCAGGATGTCGTTTTTTATCCGCTTGCGCCACAGTTCGTTTAGCTCGGCGAGGTCTTTGGCCCAGGGTGCATCCTGGCGATCGAAGACATACTCCTCATCAATGGAGAAATCCTGATTTTTTTCCAGTTGCTGAAGGGCAAACTGGACACGTTCATCGACCCGTTTTCTGAACAGTTTGAATATCTCGAAGGCCGGACGCAGATCGGATTTGCGTAGTGCATCGTCCAGGTTATTTCTGTACTTTTCGAAGGTTTGGATATCCTTGGCGAGGAAATAGGAGCGGTTTGGATCCAGGGACTCGATATATTTGTCGAGAATCTTTTGTGACAGCTGGTCGTTCAGAGGTGTTCTCTTATAGTGATAGTTGCTGATGAAATGCGTGATTAGGTCAGTCGCTCGTTTTTGGGCAGGCGAGGGAGCTAGATCATCAAGTTCAATCTCCTTTGTCAGACTGTACGCAGTCTGCCCATAAACCAATAACGCAAGTAGTATTAAAAGTATTCGCCGTTTTTCTTTCATATTCTCTCATGTAGAGCAGGTATCATAATGACAATACCCTGTCCAAGACCCAACTTTAGTTTCGTAAGGATAAGAATAGTTCCGTTAGATTGTACCAGCTATCTTCATACCCTACGACTTCTGAAGAAAATCTTCCAGAAATATCGAGTGTTCTGTCTGAATATGTGATCGATTTTACAAATTTATATGATTTGGAGGACAATTCGGTCAACCAGGAAAAAGTGAGTCAAGGAGTGGCTGGGGGACCAGGATTCGAACCTGGGTTGACGGAGTCAGAGTCCGTAGTCCTACCGCTAGACGATCCCCCAGTCGAGAGAAAGGGGCTGAAAAACAACCCCCGAACCGATAAATATTAACGTTTGGAGAATTGTGGACGTTTGCGAGCCTTATGCAGGCCGACCTTTTTGCGTTCAACCTCACGAGCATCACGGGTCACAAAGCCTTCTGCCCGTAATGGCTTGCGTAATTCTTCGTCATACGCAATCAGTGCTCGGGTGATACCATGACGGATAGCCCCTGCCTGACCGGTAGTACCGCCACCTTTGACTGTACAGACAATATCTAAACTATCGAGCAGTTGAGTTGATTCGAGTGGTTGACGAACGACCATCCGGGCTGTTTCACGGCCAAAATACTCTTCAAGGCTGCGATTATTGATGATGATGTTTCCGGAGCCCTTTTTCAGGAAGACACGGGCACTAGAGCTTTTGCGACGTCCGGTACCGTAATAATATTGTTCTGCCATAGTGTTCAAATTTCCAGTGGTTGTGGTTGCTGAGCTGTATGTTGATGCTCAGGACCTGCATAGACTTTCAGTTTGCGAAACATTGCACGCCCGAGAGGGCCTTTTGGCAACATGCCTTTGACGGCATTTTTGATGACACGTTCTGGAGCTTTCTCGATCAGCTTGTCGAAAGAGATAGACTTCAGTCCACCCGGATAGCCGGTATGCCGGTGGTATATCTTGTCTGTGGACTTATTGCCCGTAACGCGAATTTTTTCGGCATTGATAATAATGATATAGTCTCCTGTGTCCACATGCGGTGTGTAGGTCGGCTTATGTTTCCCACGTAATCTTCTCGCGACTTCTGTGGCAACTCGACCGAGCACTTTGTCAGTGGCATCGATGACGAACCAGTCACGCTGGACTTCTGCTGGTTTGGCGGTAAACGTTCTCATCGCTTGATTTTCGAATCCAAATTAAAAAGAGGCGAAATACTACGGACTGGAGCGCCGTATGTCAACGGTTTGAAGGAAATTTGTTTATGGAAAATAACGTCAGATTCGGATTGTTTGATCGATTGATCATCAGCTTTGATAACGGATTACAGACTGTATTTGGTAAACCCATCCCTACAGGACGTTCCTATCCTGGAGAAAACCTGCCGGAGGCTGATCTGGACGAGGCCGATCGGCGCAAAAGCGAAGGACTGATGCGGGTCAATCATGCAGGAGAGGTCAGTGCTCAGGCACTTTATCAGGGGCAAGCGTTGGTTGCCAGAGATGAAAATGTGCGATCACGTCTTTCCAAATCTGCTGAAGAAGAGAATGATCACCTGGTCTGGTGTGAACAGCGTCTCGATGAGTTGGGAGGGCACAAGAGCTATCTCAATGCTTTCTGGTATGTGGGGTCGTTTACCACCGGTCTGCTCGCCGGAGTTGCGGGGGATAAATGGAGCCTTGGATTCGTTGTCGAGACGGAACATCAGGTGGTTCGGCATTTGGAAGACCATTTGCAGAAACTGCCTGCTGAAGATCAACGCAGTCATGCGATTCTGGAACAGATGAAGGAAGATGAACGGCATCATGCCACAGTTGCCTTGGAATCCGGAGCAGTGGAACTGCCTTCCCCGATCAAGAAAATGATGACCTTACAGTCGAAGGTGATGACTACACTGGCCTACTGGATCTAGTGATCTGTTTGCAGGTGTCTGAATTTTGCCGTTTTATACCTTGAAATTTTTTTACCTGTCCCCACCATCTTCTTAACCATTTATTTGTTAGTAGAGAGGTGAGAAATATGGCATTAGTAAGATATCAACCCTTGAACCTGCTTGGACAACTTCAGAATGATCTGAGCCAGATTCTGGAAAGGCATCTTTCCGAGGAACAGGACGGTGATAATTCCAAAGTCGTTACCAGTCAGTGGTCACCTGCTGTTGACATCCAGGAAAAAGAGGATCGCTTCATTATCAAGGCTGATCTGCCGGGAATTCCACCGGAAGACATTGAGGTAACCATGGACAACGGGGTACTCACTATTAAGGGTGAGCGTGTAGATGAAAAAGAGGAAGACAAGGAAGGCTATCACCGTATCGAAAGGGTGCGGGGCAGCTTCTATCGACGTTTTAGTCTGCCTGATACGGCAGATGCCAGTGGCATTGAAGCAAAAGGTGAGAACGGCGTACTCATGATCACCATACCGAAACAGCAAAAGGCTCAACCCAGGAAAATTGAAGTCAAATCCTGAGGGTTCCTTGGAGTCAAGAAACCGGTCGCATTACTGTGACCGGTTTTTTTTTGCCAGTTTAGACTGAACCTTATAAACCTGTTCGAGATCGTCCAGTTTTTTCTTCATCAGCTTCGCTGTCACTAAATGGTATTTCTGAAAACGCTCGTTGATTTCTTTTTCCAGTTCTTTCTGTTTGAGAATGATCAGGTCATTGATCTCCTTTCGAATTGCTTGCTCGATGTTCTTTGATAGGTCCTGGAAGTTGTTTGAAACGGCATCACGATTGAGCCGGATCTGTGGTGGATCATCTGCCGTTTTTTCGAAGGCTTCTGTGGGTGCGAGAATCGGTAATTCTTCATCTTCGACGGTCTTTTCAAGAACCGGTTCCGGTTTTTCCTGTTCTGCGATTTTCTGTACACTGACCGTCGCTTCCGGATGTGTTTCCAGGTACTCATTGGTACTTGCTGTAAGTGAGTAAACGCTAAAACCTTTAATCGACAACAAAAAGGCGCTGGCCATGGCTTGTTCAGGAGAATCACCGCATACAATCCAGGTTTTGTTGTTATCGAGTCCTTTGGAGGCGGTATAGAGTGCATTCAGATCGATGTTAAGGCTATTCTTGATCGCCAGCTCTTTGTATTTTTCAGGCGTTCTGACGTCGATCCAGCCAGCACCTTCAGCGATCAAAGTATCTGCCTTTTCGATCGTGATCCTCTCGAGCAGGGGGTCCTGGATCAGCTCTTTGAAAGTCTCTTTTGGTATCTGCATCACCACACCATCTGTGATCGCCTCTACCGTAACATCTGAGGGGCCCTCCAGAATGAGTGAACGTTCACCAAAGGTCTCTCCAGAGTCGAGATGGTAGAGTTCTTTGGTCTCTCCCGCTGGATCAGTGTGTGTGATGACGCAATCGCCATACTGAATCAGGTAAAAATATTCACCGGGTTGTCCTTGTGTAATCAGAGTTGTTCCCGCCTGGACTTTGATTGTTTCCATGCTGATAAAGATCTGCTGCAGGTTTTCCGGTGGCAGAGTCGAAAAGACACTGGAATTCAGCATATGCAACATCCAGTTTCCCGAACCTTCCATATCGATCTCATTGACTTCCACGGTTGCATTGAGGTCCGATTCCGCTGAATTCAATGTATCGAAAAAGGTTCTGCGAGTGACAAAGACCTTGCTCGCCTGAGTGGATCTTGCGGTAAAGTTTCTGGGTCTGCTATGGTCAATCAACTCTAGGGATTGCTGACCGGAATGAGTTAGTGTTTTAACAACCTTACCCGATTTGTCGAGCAACTCTACCGAGCCTTCAAGCAGATAGAAGTCCTTTTCGTTATCTTCTCCGACACGGAAGATGAAATCATTGGGTGCGAATTCCTGTACCTGTGAACGGCTGAGGATCTCATCCTGATATCGTTTTGGAAGATTTTTCAGTGGGGACCACTCATCCAGTTTCAAACCTCCCATGGCGGCTGAAAGGCCTGTGCTGTCACGGTTCAATATCTGATTCAACATTTCTCTATCATCCTTAACATAAGGTAAGTGAAGTGCTATCTGCACAATTCACGAACGACCAATCCTGCTGGTTTACGGGCTATGTATCGGCCTTACGGATAAAATATTTAATTATTTTGTCCATATTTGCTCTGGGCGGCACATAGAGTTGGTCATAGTGTAGACTATGCCGCACTTTCCGGCCGCAATACTCAACCGAATGGAGAAAAAAACTGATGCGTTCGAATGTTCTGAACCCAAAAAAATGGCGAAAATCTTTTCTGTCTGTCACAGCGTTGTTGCTGATGATTGTGACGGCTTCTGTTTCTGCGTTGCTGCCGAATGCGGTGGAGGGAGAAAAACTTCCAACACTGGCACCCATGGTCGAAAAGGTCACACCAGCAGTAGTGAATATCGCAACTGAAGGAAGTGTTCGGATCCGGCAAAATCCTTTACTCAACGATCCTTTTTTTCGGCGGTTTTTCAACATCCCGGACCAGCCTCGAGAACGAAAGACCCAGAGCTTGGGATCAGGTGTAATTATCGATGCAAAAAGAGGATTGGTTGTCACCAACAACCATGTGGTCGCCAATGCCCATCAGATCACGGTCAAGTTGCGGGATGGGCGCAAATTTCAAGCCAAACTTATCGGCTCTGATCCAGAAACCGATGTAGCGTTGATCCAGATCCCGGCAGAACATTTGACGGCGGTCAAACTTGCCGATTCAGACAAGTTACGGGTAGGCGATTTTGTCGTTGCCATTGGTAACCCCTTTGGATTGGGTCAAACGGTGACTTCCGGAATTGTCAGTGCGCTCGGGCGCACCGGACTCGGAATTGAGGGCTATGAAGACTTCATCCAGACCGACGCCTCGATCAATCCAGGGAATTCGGGTGGTGCGCTGGTCAATCTCAGAGGTGAACTGATAGGTATCAACACGGCGATCTTTTCACAAACCGGTAGCAGTGTCGGTATCGGTTTCGCCATCCCAGTCAATATGGTCAAGATGGTAACGGAACAACTGATGACTCATGGTGCCATCCATCGTGGTTTGATCGGGGCACAGACTCAGGACCTCGATCCGGATCTGGCAGAAGCCTTCGGCATTGAACAGCGAACCGGTGCCGTGGTGGTGGATATCCTACCAGGCTCTCCAGCCGAAAAAGCGGGCCTCAAGCCAGGGGATGTCATTCTCGAAGTCAATGGTCGAATGGTCAAAAGCTCCAGTGACGTACGACTGCGAATCGGTTTGCTGAGGGTTGGCGAGAAGGTGAGATTTACCGTCGTCCGCAACAACAAAAAGTTGAAACTGACTGCAACCGTGGCCGATCGGGAAGAGGTGGCCAGCACCTCGAAGCTGAAAAATCCCCGTCTTGCGGGAGCAACCTTTGGGGATATACCGGAGAACTCACCCGCCTATGGCTGGATAAAGGGCGTGATGCTGTATGAAGTCGAGCGTGGCAGCCGTCTGTGGAAGGCCGGATTGCGTGAAGGTGACATCATCACTTCCGTTAATCGGACACCGGTCCACGATCTCACTGCCTTTTTGAAGATCGTCAATTCTATCGACAAGGGTCAAATGCTGTTTCGTGTCCGGCGCGGTAATCAGGCAGCTTATATTGTGATCAAATAGGTGCGGGTATTTTTATCTCTTCAGATGATTTGATGACACATGACAGCGGCGTGTCCATGACCGCCTGGTGTATGGTTTTGACAGCTTCCTCCCGAGGGAAGCTGTTGCGCCAGACCAGCACCACTTCACGACTGGGGACAGGCTTGGAAAAGGGCTTGATGGTCAGTAATCCGTTTACGTCCATACCTTTGCCAGCTGAAGTACAGGGAAGAACTGTGATACCTGCACCTGAAGCGGCCATCTGCCGTATAGTTTCGAGTGAACTGCTTTCCAGAGTTTTCTGGATACTGCCTTCCTGAATCGTTACTGCAGGGATACAACCGGGGCAGGCCTTTAACACCTGTTCGCGGAAACAGTTCCCTGCACCCAGTAGTAGCAGGGTTTCTCCACTCAATTCTTCAGGATGTATACTTTTTCTTTTGACCCAACGATGAGAAGAAGGCAACGCAAGCACAAAGGGTTCTTCGTAAAGTATTTGCGTTCGTAGTCCTGGTTCTTCAAAAGGCAGGGAGAGGATTGCGACGTCAATCTCACCACTTTTCAAGGCGGTTCGCAGGTTTTCAGTATAATCCTCACGAATGATCAAGGGCATTTCCGGCGCCAGTTCATGCAGGATCGGAATCAAGCGAGGCAGCAGGTAGGGTCCTATGGTGTAGATCACCCCAAGGCGGAGGGGTTCTTTCAATTGTTCCTTGCCTTCGTTGGCGAGCTGACGAATACGTTCTGCCTGGGTGAGTACTTCCTGGGCCTGGGCGATAATTCGCTTGCCCACCGGTGTGGGCTGGATCTCGTTCATGCCCCGCTCGAACAGGGTCACCCCCAGTTCTTCTTCCAGTTTCTTGATCGCTACACTCAAGGTGGGCTGGCTAACGAAGCAGGCCTCGGCCGCTTTACCAAAGTGGAGTGTGCGCCCTACGGCGACGATGTATTTCAGTTCCGTCAGAGTCATGGAGCATCTAGTTTGCCACTATGTGAGCCCACTGGCCAGCCGGGGGCACCATGACACTGGCGATTAGAACAGCTCCACCTCCCCAGCCTTTTCTCCACCAAGACTCTCAAACCGTTGTTTCTCTTCGGTCAGGGTATCCACCAGGGTGATCAATTCACGACTCGCACGCTCGGTTTCTTCAAAGCTGTGCAATAAATCCGCTTGCAGGTTTTCTTCTTCTTCCCAGTTTTTATCCAGCAAATCAATGATCTTGGTGGCACTGGTGTGAACTCGTCGGTGCGGATCCAGTAGTTGTTCATAGGCGGGTAAGTGGCTGTACATTGCTCGTCCTTCGCCCTCGTTATACCAGAGGCCAAAACGGCAGTGGTCGTGATCGACTCGGACGGCGTTTGCTTCCGGAGACTGGGTATCATTGATCTCCAGGGCACGATAGGCGCGCTGTATATAGAGGAGGTGATCCACCTTGATCAGGGCAGCATCACAAACGATCCGGGTATTGGAAACCTTTTCAAAGGTTTTTTGCGCGGTTTCTGCAAATTGAACGAAGCTGTTTTCGAATTGGGAAATGGCACCTCTCGAGGATTCTGCGATCTCCGCCATCTCTTGGGTGGTGTTCACCATGGAGGTGGATGCAGTGTTGAACCGCTCTACGATCTCCGTGATTTTGTGGGCCGTTTCCTTGGTGTTTTCAGCCAGGTTTTTGACCTCATCGGCAACCACGGCAAAGCCGCGACCGTGTTCACCTGCCCGTGCCGCTTCGATGGCCGCATTCAGTGCGAGCAGGTTGGTTTGATCGGCCACATTCGCGATGATGGAGACCATTTCAGCAATTTCATCACTGCTGGAGGAGAGTTCACTGGACGATGCCCGCATGCTGTTGGACATGCGATAGACCTCTTCTAGTCGTTGCACCACATCACCGACGGATTGTTTGTTTTCCAGCGCCTTCTCGGCGGAGGACTTGGACAATTCCTCAACCTCGACCATTTCCGATGTGATCAGACTAAAATCGCTCTGGTTATGGGCAAGATTTTCTAGGAGATTTTCTGTTTTTAGTTTTCCAAGCTTGGAGAACAGCTTCTCTTGTAATTGTTTCCAGTGCGCTTGTTGCATTAGTTTTCGAGAAGCATCAACGTCTTTCAGAATGTTTGCAAAAGTGCCGTTAAGGCCGGCAACCAGCGGTTTTCGATAAAACTGTCCCTTTTCCACGGATTTGAAGACGGCCTTGGTTTCACGCAGACATGCCTCGATTTGGTCGAGGGCGTCGTTGAGTTTCCGGGCAGTTTCCCCCAAGGAAGAAGTTGGTGGGATATTGGTGATACGGAATTCAAGATCGCCCCGCTGGACGTGATCTACGAGTGTATTGATCTCCTTTTGGAGTTTGCGCCGTATCTCATCCTGTTTACGTGCTCGCCATGCCAGAAGACACGCTGTTCCAGCGATAATGGCAAATCACGAGCTCAGGTCGTAAAAAAAGATAGAAACGGTGATCAAAAAGACCAGCAACGAGGTGTTGACTACAAGAATATTTCTACAATTAATTTGCAGCTGTGAATTCATGATAGCTTATCTCTCCAAGAGTATCTTCAAGAAGTCTGAATGAGGCGTCCATGGCTGCTTTGCTACTGTTGAATTTCTTTTCCATGGCCACCATCTGTTGGTAGAGCTCAGCGAACAGGGTGAGCCGGTCAGGTTCGGGTTTACGTCTAACGGAGTAGTAGCCGATCAATTGACCATTTGGATCATAACTTGGGGTGACGTTAGCAAAAGTCCAGTAGTAACCACCATCCTTACGCAAGTTTTTCACATAACCGAAAAATTCTTCCCCTTTCTGTAAGGTTTGCCACATCAGTCTGAAGACCGATCGAGGCATGTCTGGGTGGCGGATGATGTTGTGCGGTTTTCCCAGGATTTCATCTTCCCTATAGCCGGAGTAGTATATAAAGCTTTGATTCCCATAGGTGATTTTGCCCTTGGTATCGGTTTTTGAAATGATAAAGTCATGCTCCGAGAGAACAATTTCTTTCTCTGTGGGTTCAACCATGCTCACAAACCTCCAAATTTCGGCTTTCTCTGAATCTTTTTATCGGCAAATACTCTAAGATTTTGATTCTCAAAAAAGTGAAGGCAACGAATATGCCAGGAATGCTCCTGGAAGGTGCCAGACAGGGGAGATGAAATGATGAACTCAAGAATCTTGCTTGTACTGTTCGGATTGCTCTCAGGCTGTGCAAGCAATTTACCCAAAGAAATCTCAACACCGCCTGACAATAATCCTACAGTTGAAGAAATTCTGCAGGATACAGAACCTTATCTTGGCACATTTCTCCGTTGGGGTGGTTCGATTGCCTCGGTGGAAAACCGGAAAGATGAGACCTGGCTGGAAATCGTGGCACGGGCGCTGGACAGCCGTGGGCGCCCGGAGAAAAGCGATCAATCACCGGGACGTTTTCTGGCACGGGTCGATCAGTTTCTTGATCCGGAGATTTATCGGAAGGGCAGGCTGGTCACTGTTTATGGTGTTCTGGAAGGGATCAAGGAAGGTAAGATTGGTGAACAGCCTTACTCATTTCCGGTTGTCCGTGCAAAGACCGTCTATCTATGGGCGGAATACAGGGAACCTCCTCCACTACCACGCTATTACTGGCCCTATTATGATCCTTTCTGGGATCCCTTTTGGCCTCACCGCTATTATTGGTACCGTGATCCGCGTTTCTGGTAAGAAATAGTGATCAGGCGCACTTGTCAACCGGATGGGCCGTGCCTGAAACGATCTCTTTGAACAGATCGGGCGTGACAAAGGTTTTTTCTTCCTTTTCGATTAGTTGGAGAATTTCAGGATGACCTGTTGCAACATTGAAAGGCTGATCCGGTTCACCCAGTGAGTCGACTACCAGAGAGGCATCTTCAAAGTCGTTACCCTGGGTAAAATAATGTGTTGTGATAACAGTTTTGAGCCCGGCTGCTTTGGCGGCGAGGAAGCCATTGCGGGTATCTTCAAGGGCAAGACATTCCTGCGGTGAGATTTGCATTTTGTCGAGCACATACTGATACACCGCGGGTGAAGGCTTTTTCTCTTCGACTACATCGCAGGTAGCAATCACTTCAAACCAGGATGGCCAGTCCAGTGGCAGGTTGTTGTTCAGGAGCGTGGTCACATTGGTCAGCTGTGAGGATGTCGCAATCGCAAGCCGCAATCCTTCTGCCCGGCATTCTTCGAGTACCCGACGCACACCCGGTCTCAGCTTGATTTCACCATCCACCAGCATCCTGGCATAGTGACGCGTCTTGAGTTTATGGATCCCGGCGACATAGCCGTCCAGATCCGGTGGCATTTTGAAATCACTGTCATCAAGCGCATATTGTCGCATGCGCTCGCGTCCACCGGAAATTTTCAACAGATCGGCGTATTCCTTGCGCGACCAGTGCCAGTCGAGATTGAAATCATCAAAGGCAAGATTGAACGCCTGGCGATGAATCTCTTCGGTATCTGCCAGTGTTCCATCCATATCGAAGATGATTGTTGTCAATTTTTTTCGCATCAAAAATTTCCGATCTTTTTTGTGGTTATACGATCAAATTAATATTATATATTATAATTATAACCTAACTATATGAAGATTAAAGTTAATCTTTGTTAGCCTTCATCCGGAGCGATCACAGGTGTTGGCTTGTCGTCCAGTTCCACACGCTCGATTTGGCTAAATCTCGACGTAATCTTCCGTGCTGATGTATGTACCTGCTGCACATCTTCATGTGCCTGCTCTATGTGTCTGGCCAATCCCTCCATGCGCTTCTTGAAGCGTTCGAAGTCCTCGGACAGCAGGTTCAGATGCTCCTTGATCAGATCGACCTGTTCCTGAGTCGCAGCATCCTTGAGCACGGCCCGGGCCGTATTGAGGATGGCCCAGAATGTTGTCGGTGATACTATCCAGACATGCGAAAGGTGTGCCAGTTCCACCAGGTCAGGATGATGGGCCTGAATTTCGGCAAAAACCGCTTCCGCTGGTATGAACATGATAGCGCCATCGGAGGTTTCATTTTTGATTATGTATTTGGAAGCAATGTCCTTGATATGTTTGCGGATATCCGCCTTGAATTGGCGTGTGGCTTGTTGCCGGTCGCTGTGGCCCAGATCAAGATCTGTCATCTTGCGGAACGCTTCGAGCGGGAATTTCGCATCAACGGCGAGGTTTCCAGTAGGTTGAGGTAATTTAAGCAGACAGTCCACACGCGTGCCGTTACTGAGGGTATGCTGAAAGGAAAAGCTGTCTTCCGGCAGGATGTTTCTGATCAGGGAGTTGAGCTGAACTTCGCCGAAGGCCCCACGGCTGCGTTTGTCAGCGAGAATTTCTTGCAGAGTGACAACATTTCCGGAGAGTTCGGTGATCTTCTTTTGTGCTTCATCGATCAGAGCCAGTCTTTTGATCACGTCAGAAAAGGTCGCAGTAGTCTTTTCAAAACCGTCAGCGAGACGTTTGTCTACCTGGTCACTGATCGCTGCGAGGCGTTGATCAGTCTGACTGGTCAAGTGTTCGAAGCGTTGCCCCAGTTCCTGGGTATTCTGCTTAAGTGTACTGGCGAGTTGGTTCTGCATTGCCTGCATGCTCTTCCACAGTCCTTCATTGAGAGCCGTCGTTGCCTCATGTTGTCGTTGTTCCAAGTGGGTCTGCTGACGGGAGAAGTTTTCACCTATCTGTTCACGGAGGATGGCGATTGAATTTTGCAATTTATTGTTGCTTTCAGCCAGCCGATCCATCATCTGCTCGCGGGTTAGGGTTGATGCTTGCATTTGATCCGTCTGCAGGCGGATCATGAGTTGTTCCAGTGAGTCCAGATGGGTTTGGAGATCCTCCATGTGCGTATCGATGCGTAGCAGACGATCGTGATCACGCATTTGCTGGAACGAGCGGAAGACCAGCCACAGAATCAGAATAAACAGCAGAACAACGAGGATCTGGAGCAGTACGGGGCTGAAAATTTCAGGCATGGCCCTATAAGGTACACGGATACGGGAAGTTTCTCCAGAGTAAGACAGGCTGGCCTAAAGGTTTAAAAACGGGCATAATCAAGGCGTACCTTTCAGACGTGGGCAAGAAAATGCAGGAAGCAGGGGTCGAAAATTACGGTACCAGAGATCTCAGAAGAGTACCGGATCGTCGTGTCTTTACATTGGAAACTGTCCTCAAGGGCATCACCCATTCCAGACGAAGGCATCACCGCAGGGCTGATGAAAGCCCCCATGCGCAACGAGACTGGTACCATCCCAGACTGTTTGTTCTAGTCGTCGGTATCATGCTGATGTCCATTGCCGATGCTTTTTTTACCCTCAAACTGCTCTCTGCGGGAGCTATCGAGACCAACCCGGTGATGGATTATTTTCTCCGCATCAGTGTACCGGCCTTTATCACGGCCAAGATGGTCTTGACCGGTGGATCAATCATCCTGATGACCGCTCTTTCTAGTTATCTTTTCCTCGATCGTTTTCTGATCGGGAAACTGATCACTATCAGTTTCATTGGTTATATCGTTCTGATCAGTTATGAACTGCTGCTCTTGAGTCTCTGATCGAGAGAACTGATTTCGTCGTCTGGTATCATAACCGGATGGTCATTGAATTCATCCGGAAACTGCAGCGACGCTATCAGATTCTCTGCCAGACGGTTCCGGCAGAGAGTAGCCAGTTTCAGTATTGTGCCAGGAATCTAAAAACACTGGTTATTGCTGAAGTCGCTCTGAGCAAAAAACAACAGATCGCAGCGGGCGCTGATCTGCCATTGAACCTGGTTGTTTTTGGGCCTACTCAGGCGGGTAAAAGCACGCTGGTCAATTGCTTGTTGCCAGAACCACTCGCGGGTATCAGTCCACTGGCAGGATATACGGTAAATCCACAGGGATTTGTCTTTGGATTGAGTTCAACGGACTGGTTGGAACGGCTCCTTCCCGATCTTCAGCGTTACCAACCGGATCAATTGAGAGAGAGGGAGAAGGCCAATCCCGGCCATGCGTTGAGAAGGTTGTCTTCTTCACCTACCTTGAAGATCGGGAAACCTCTGGTTATCTGGGATACGCCGGACTTCGATTCTATTGATGCCAAAGGCTATATGGACAGTGTCTTGCGTACGATCGCGCTCGCAGACATTCTGGTTCTCATCGTCAGCAAGGAAAAATATGCCGATCAATCCGTCTGGGCCATGCTGGAAATGCTCGCCCCTCTTGAGCTGCCACTACTCGTCTGCATCAAT
>Ga0256841_1001663_pt1 | contig 18617 bp, 17 predicted proteins | sample 356308metaG_FD_185971 | JGI IMG/M metagenome (GOLD analysis project Ga0256841, IMG submission 185971) | Hydrothermal vent microbial communities from Mid Atlantic Ridge, Atlantic Ocean - 356-308 | ecosystem: Environmental > Aquatic > Marine > Hydrothermal vents | place: Atlantic Ocean: Mid... | reverse complement strand
TTCCAGATAATGCCGCAAGCGAATTTTATAACGCGGCCGCGCCCCGTTGTGATGAGCCCGATAACAACGAAAGTCCCGGGTATCCCAATAGAAATTGACATAACGCTGCACTGGCCTGTCATTGACGACCAATAACTGGTAATCGGCACACAAGCCAGCCAGCAGCGCCGGTAACATCGAGGGCGGCACTAGATACTTGGTTTCCTGGCGGAACAAAAGCCCCGCCTCGGCCGCCGGATCAAACACCAGAGGAGAAAACCGCCTCAGGGCATTCCATACTTCCGGCGCCAGCAGCATTGCCGGGGGAGACCTTCGAGCTTGTCTGGCGGATTCTTGCCACTGGATTTTCACTTCTAACTACATTCTTTACTATAAGAACCCAAACCGTCGAATAAACTCTCCTACCTCGGCTACACCTTCACCCGTTTTAATATTAGTAAATACAAAAGGTCTCTCACCGCGCATTTTTTTTGCATCTCTTGCCATGACTTCCAATGAAGCCCCAACATAGGGAGCAAGATCCGTTTTGTTGATCACGAGTAGATCAGAACGGGTAATTCCAGGTCCCCCCTTGCGTGGAATCTTGTCACCTGCTGCGACATCAATGACGTAGACTGTCAGATCTACCAGTTCGGGGCTAAAGGTGGCACTTAGATTGTCTCCCCCACTTTCAATGAGGACAAAGTCCAGACAGGGAAAACGTTGGCACAAATCTTCCACAGCCAAAAGGTTCATCGAAGCGTCTTCCCTGATGGCGGTATGAGGGCAACCACCGGTTTCGACGCCTAGAATCCTTTCTTGTGGCAAGGCGCCGCTGTTGATAAGAAATTCCTGGTCTTCGCGGGTATAGATATCGTTGGTAACTACCCCTATTTGATACCGGTCCCGCATTGACTTGCACAGGGCATCGACCAATGCAGTCTTGCCTGATCCGACGGGCCCCCCTACTCCAACACGTAAAATTTGCCGATGATCCACGTTTTTGCCTCAGGAACGATATAGCCTTGAGTATTGTTCTTCATGCCGGCTGCTTGCTAAAGCTAGGCCAATCAGGCTTCCTCCAATTTCATCATCGTTGATTTTCATGGCATCATCGATGATATTAGGAAGCCTTTCCTTCAATCGCCATAACAGCTGCTGACCTCTTACCTGGCCTAAAGGTACTAGTTTTACGGCACATAACACTTGGTTTTCAAGCCAGGTCCAAAGGTATCCCAATGCCGTGTCGAACTCAGGAATCTTCCACTCGACAGCCGCTAGACTAAAACATGTTGCCAAGGTTGCATCGGATTGATTGATCCATACTTTTGCCTGGTCCACGTCAAGACCGACCAATAATCTGGCCAAGGCTTGGCCACCATGACGGTCTTCTTCCCTCAATTCAGACGTTTCCCGACAGGCGAGCAGAATTCTACTCCATCGAGTGATGGCACGGTGATCTTTGTTTTCCCAAGCGCGATGTAAACGAAACAAGACCGGTATGTCAGTAAACTTAAGACTGTAATCTAACAAACCACTGATCCACCCTTCAGCGTGCTGCTCATTGCCTATCCAACCATCTTCAACCGCCCGTTCCATGCCCTGGGAATAGCTGTACAGTCCGATTGGCAAGGTCGGGCTGGACAGTTGCAACAGTCTGGCCAAAGGGTAATCAATGGGCATGATAAGCGCCGAACTCAGGGTCAAAAGGGAGCATTTGATGTTCCACTGTCAATCCAAGATGCTCTATCAGTTGATCCAGTACGTGATCTCGTAAATACATCAGTTCACCAGACTGGATGGCTAGCAGAACATGGCGGTTACCCAAGTGATAACACGCTTTGGCAAAAAGGCAAGGGTCACTGGTTCTAACCACTGAGACTGGCTCTGAGGCTGCCTTGATCAAAATCACTTGGTCTTCTTCACTAGCAAGTAGATCGCCTTCATGCAGCACCATGCCTCTAGGGAGGGAAAGGCCCACTTCAATTCCTCGATCCGTCTTTGTCAGTAATCTGCTTTTGGTGCGTGAATCGTAAGTGAGTGTGAGGCTGTCAAATGCAGTTGCATTGGAGGTAATCCTTTTTGTCAGTCTTAGCATAGCTAGGCAACCAAATCAAAACAGGAAATAGCGTTGCGCCATGGGCAAAACCTCTGCGGGTTCACATACTAGCAAGTCACCATCTGCCCGTACCTCGTAAGTCTGGGGATCCACCTCTATTTGGGGAAGATAATCGTTATGGATCATATCTGCCTTTCCAAGATGGCGGGTCCCAGACGTGACACTGAATGATTTTTGTAAACCATACTTTTCCGCTACGTCGGCTTCCATAGCAGCCTTGGAAACAAACGTGAGCGAAGTCGCCGCCACAGCACTCCCATAAGCGGCGAACATATAACGATAATGCACAGGCTGGGGTGTGGGAATGGAAGCATTCGGATCCCCCATAGGGGCTGCAACAATCATTCCCCCTTTGATGACAAGGCTTGGTTTGACCCCGAAAAAGGCAGGCTGCCATAATACCAAATCGGCCAATTTACCTTCCTCTATCGAACCCACATCGTGGGCAATACCATGGGTAATGGCAGGATTGATAGTGTATTTAGCCAGATAACGCTTGACCCTGAAATTGTCATGTCGGGAGGGATCTTTACTCAGGCTTCCCCTTTGCACCTTCATTTTGTGAGCGGTTTGCCAGCTTCGCAAAATAACTTCCCCTACTCGTCCCATGGCTTGTGAATCGGACGCAATCATGGAAAATGCGCCCATATCATGGAGAATATCCTCGGCTGCAATGGTCTCACGGCGGATTCGCGACTCGGCAAATGCGACATCTTCTGGGATATCCGGATCGAGATGATGACAGACCATAAGCATGTCCAGGTGCTCGTCCACCGTATTGATGGTATAGGGCCGAGTGGGATTGGTGGAGGAAGGGAGCACATTGGGTTTGCCGCAAGCGCGAATGATATCAGGAGCGTGTCCACCCCCTGCCCCTTCGGTATGGTAGGTATGGATCGTCCGGTCTTTGAACGCCGCAAAGGTGTTTTCGACAAAACCTGATTCGTTTAGTGTGTCGGTGTGAATGGCCACCTGGATATCGAAACGGTCCGCCACACTCAGGCAGCAGTCGATGGCCGCAGGTGTGGTACCCCAGTCCTCGTGCAACTTTAGCCCCATGGCACCTGCTCTGACCTGTTCTTCCAGGGCCGCTGCCAGGCTGGCATTACCCTTGCCGAGCAAGCCGAGATTCACCGGCAAATTGTCCATGGCCTGAAGCATGTGCTGCAGATTCCAGGGACCCGGGGTACAAGTGGTGGCGTTGGTTCCGGTGGCAGGTCCCGTACCGCCACCAATCATGGTAGTAATGCCTGACATCAAGGCTTCTTCGACCAATTGCGGACAAATAAAGTGGATATGTGCATCGATACCGCCGGCGGTCATAATTTGCCCTTCCCCAGCAATCACTTCCGTGCCAGGACCTATTTCCATGGTCACACCCGCTTGGGCATCGGGATTCCCGGCTTTGCCGATAGCCGCGATACGTCCGTTTTTGATCCCCACATCGGCCTTGATGATTCCCCAGTAATCCACAATCAATGCATTGGTGATCACAGTATCCATGGCAATATCCGAGCCTGCCTGGCCTTGCCCCATACCATCCCGGATCACCTTGCCGCCACCGAATTTCACTTCATCGCCGTAGACGGTGCGGTCCTCTTCAACCTCGATAAAGAGTTCAGTATCGGCCAATCGCACCCGGTCCCCTATGGTGGGGCCAAACATTTCCGCATAGGCGGCACGCGACATCTTAGTCATATATCCCCCATGATCTGCTGCTGAAAGCCGAAAATACGTCGCCGCCCGGCAAAAGGTACCAGCTGCACCTGACGGCTTTGACCGGGTTCGAAACGTACAGCAGTTCCCGCAGGAATAGCCAGCCGGTAACCTCGGGTCACTGACCGGTCGAAACGAAGGGCGGCATTGGTTTCGAAGAAATGATAGTGGGAACCTACCTGAATGGGCCGATCCCCCGTGTTATCAACCGTCAGGGAAATGGTTTTACGGCCTTCATTGAGACTAATATCACCCTCACTCACTATGATTTCTCCTGGTATCATCCCAACCTCCTACAGGATAGGGTTGTGTACTGTGACCAACTTGGTGCCATCGGGGAAAGTGGCTTCTACCTGCACTTCTGGAATCATTTCCACCACGCCATCCATGACATCTGCCCGAGTCAGCAAAGTGCGGCCATATTCCATCAATTCTGCGACAGTTTTTCCCTCCCGCGCGCCTTCCAATAATGCCGCACTGATATAGGCTACAGCTTCTGGATGGTTGAGTTTAAGCCCCTTTTCTTTGCGTCGCTCGGCTAATAGCGCTGCGGTAAACAGGAGTAATTTATCTTTTTCTCTTGGCGTTAATTTCATCTCAAAGTCCCAGCTGGCAATTATCAATCGACCAATGTGTTGCTATCAAGTGGCCCAAATACGTGGTTCGCATACATTACGCCCAATAACAATCGGACGTACAATCTGCCAAAGATCGAGAAATGCTTGCTTTAAATTTTCCATTCGATGACTCCATCCCCGGCACATTAATACACCATCAATCACGGTGCTACCTAAAATAATCTGATCATTTTTAATCATGCGAGCCTTGTCGATGGCATCAAGAGGAAAGGGATAAGCATAAAACGTTGCATAATAGGGCTTGCCTTGAAGCCCCCAAACAGCCTTCGCAGCTTCATTGTCTAAGTTAATGCGTTCTATCAACAGTGGCCTATTTTCTAAATATATATTCCAACCTTGACTCAAGTAGCCCTGGTCAAAGATTTCTTCAGCCGCCGGGCGACCCAGGCATGTACTGTCCCAACCAATAAAACGTGCGCCCTTGGAAAGGGTGAGGATTGTGATCATTTCCACACGAGCGCCATTGAAGAAAATGTTTTCCTGAGGCAACCACTCAAAGCTGGCACCTTGTCTTACTGACAAATGGACATACTGCAGAACAGTAGAACCACCGCTGCGGTAGAATTTACCAGCAGCAGGAGTCGTGATGAGCGCTCGTGATTCTTCGACGGTGTCCACATGGATTTGCAATCGATCCCCACCCACTACGCCTCCTGGTGGGTGCAGCAAATAAACATGGCAAACACGATCTTCTGGATAAAATGGACGCTGAATCACTAATGGCCCGTGGCTTTTCCGTGAGGTAAGCATTGTTTTGCCGCCCTGCACATCAAAGCCCAACCAGAGTCCAGCGCGCCAACCCAGCTTTCTATCTCTATCAAGGCTCGGTTCTGCATCAAATGCCCGCAAGGAACAAGACCCCCATCCCAGAGCACCCCAAACCGAACCAAAGACGCAAAAGCCGATGTTGGCGGGAGTAGCTTCCAAACCAAATCCCAACCATTTGAAGAATGCCGCTGGTGACCAACAATCCCAAGGCATACCATAGGTATTCATCTGCCCCGCTCACAGTAACAGCCTTGTGGGAGTAACCATGAACAAATGCGAACAGTACCATCACTGCCAAAGTTGGTAGAGGAACAGAGTGCCTGTTGCTTGCCACCTGCCAGCCTAGCCAAAGTACCGATAATGCCAGTAATGTCTCTATTGCCACTGGAATACCATCACCCATGATGGTCACGCCAAGGCCCGAAATCATGGCCAGCAGGAATAAAACCGGCAATCGCCAAATAGCCTGCCTTCCGACCAATGCGGCCCACCAACCGACTGCCAAAAGGGATAACAGATGGTCAGCGCCCAGTAATGGATGTAACAGGCCATTTAAGAATCCTTCCGCCAAATGTTCTCCAGAATGCCCATAGGCCATCATGGGTGATCCCACCCATAAAAGAAAAATGTACCGATGTTTCCACATGACTTTCTCCTTAAGTGACTCACCGCCCGGTAGGTAAAGACCGGACCATTAATATTTGTAAAGAATTCTCGAGTCCAAATTGCCCCAGCATCACACTGTAAGATGCCGCTTCACCAAATCTTCAGTCAACATGCGCATTGGGCCCTCTGCGGTAATTCGGCCCTTGCTCATCAGATAAAATTGATCCGCAACCCTCTTCACGAAGGGAAGTTTTTGCTCCACCAACAGCACTGTCAGTCCTTCCTGTTGGTTGAGCCGCAATATAATGTCACCGATCTCCCGGACGATATTTGGTTGAATCCCCTCTGTAGGCTCATCCAGAATCAGTAACTTTGGGCCGCTTGCCAAGGCCCGGCCAATGGCTAACTGTTGTTGTTGTCCTCCAGAAAGATCGCCGCCACGGCGCCGGCTCATTTCCTTGAGGACCGGAAACAGTTCAAAAATACGTTCAGGGATACTTCGTACCTGGCCACCGCTGGCAAAAAGACCAAGACGAAGGTTTTCCTCCACTGTCAGCTGAGGGAAGATTTCCCTTCCTTGAGGCACGTAGCCGATCCCCCTCACCGCGCGTTGCTCTGTGGGCAAGTGAGTCAGACCTTCGCTTTCAAACCAAATACCACCCGAATCTACCGGAAGCAGACCCATAATACACTTAAGCAAGGTGGTTTTACCCACGCCGTTACGACCGATCAGGCAAACACATTTACCTGACGCCACGTGTAAATCGATATCCCAGAGCGTATGAGAGCCTCCGTAAAACTGATTGAGCGCCTTGATTTGCAACAGATCATTCACCAAGATACACCTCGATCACCCTAGGGTCTGACTGCACTTTTTCCATCATTCCCTCCGCTAAGACCCGGCCTTCATGGAGCACTGTCACCCGGCGGGCAATGGAGCGCACAAACTCCATATCGTGCTCTACGACAATCACCGAATGTTCACCAACTAAGGTATTCAGCAGTTCGGTAGTCTGCTCGATTTCATGCTGGGTCATCCCTGCAACTGGCTCATCCAGCAGTAAAAGCCTGGGATCTTGGGCCAGCAACATGGCGATTTCCAGCCATTGCTTTTGGCCATGGGAAAGCGTGCCGGCATTCCGGTTTCGTAGATTCTGCAGGCTTACCGTTTCCAGAACCTTGTCAATACACTCCCGTTCTTCGGTGGTCAAGCGGGTAAATAAGGTGGGCCAGACGCTTTTATCTGCCTTCAAGGCCAGATAGAGATTTCCCCATACCGTTTGCGCTTCGAATACGGAAGGTTTCTGGAATTTTCTGCCGATACCCATGGTGGCGATTTCCGGCTCGTCCAGCCGAGTGAGATTGATGGTTTGGCCGAAATATACCTGTCCGGTGTCTGGACGGGTCTTACCGGTAATCACATCCATCATCGTGGTTTTACCCGCCCCATTGGGGCCAATAATGCAACGAAGCTCACCATCATCCACCGTCAAACTCAAGTCATCGAGGGCTTTGAATCCATCAAAACTGACCGTCACAGAATCAAGATATAAAATCGGGCCATGACTGATATCAATTTCACCGGGAATGACAGGATGACTGCCTTGCACCATGAAGTCGAACACCCGGTCCCGCCTGAAAACTTCGCGAATACTCCTTCTCATCCTACCTTCTCAAGCTTGTCAAGAAACTTCTTTCCCAGCAAACCAATCAAGCCATTCGGTAAATACAAGGTGACAAATACAAAGATTGCACCCAAAGCAAACAGCCACGCTTCAGGAAAGGCCGCAGTAAAATAAGTTTTGGCGTAATTTACCAGCACCGCCCCTACAACTGCGCCATATAAGGTCCCTCGCCCGCCGACAGCGACCCAAATGACCAACTCGATGGAGTTAAGTGGTGAGAATTCAGTAGGATTGATGATACCGACCTGAGGCACATATAAAGCCCCCGCAATGCCCGCCATCATGGCTGAAACCACAAATACCCATAATTTATAGTTTTCTACCCTGTAACCCAAAAACCGAGTCCTGTCTTCCCCGTCACGAATGGCGGCAATCACTCGTCCCAGCTTGGAACACGTAATCCAACGAGTCAGGCAATACCCTAGTCCAAGGGCGATTGTGCTGGCCACAAACAAACCAATCCGGGTTGAATCAGCGTGCAAACTAAAACCCAAAATGTCCTTGAAGTCGGTCAAGCCATTATTCCCCCCAAAACCCATTTCGTTGCGAAAAAAGGCAAGCATCAAGGCATAAGTCAAAGCTTGGGTAATGATGGAAAGATAAACTCCCGTCACTCTAGACCGAAACGCAAACCAACCGAATAAAAAAGCAAGCAACCCTGGCACTGCCAACACCATCAAAGTGGCAAACCAGAATTGATCGAAACCATGCCAATACCAAGGCAGCTCTTTCCAATTCAAGAACACCATGAAATCGGGCAGAATGGGGTGGCCATAGACCCCCCGGGGACCGATCTGGCGCATCAGGTACATACCCATCGCATAGCCACCCAAGGCAAAGAAAGCTCCGTGGCCAAGACTGAGAATACCGGCACAACCCCATACCAAATCAAGGGCCAGCGCCAGCAGCGCATACGATAGATACTTCCCAAGCAGAGTGACGGCATAGGTGGGAAAGTGCAGAGAAGAACTTTCGGGCACGACCAGATTGAGCAAAGGGATGAGTACACAGGTTGCCAAAAGAACTGTCAACAGCACCAATCCGCCACGATCATTGCTCAACCAGTGGGGTAACAACTTCTGTAACCGCATTGCCTCAACTCTCCGCTGCCCGCCCTTTTTGAGGAAACAGTCCGCGGGGATATTTCTGGATAAACAGAATAATGAACACCAACACCATGATCTTTGCCATCACGGCACCCACCCAGGGCTCGAGTATTTTAGTGACGACCCCCAAACCAAAAGCACCCACCAGCGTTCCCCATAAATTGCCTACGCCCCCAAAGACCACCACCATGAACGAATCGATGATATACCCCTGACCTAAATTAGGACCGACGTTGGTGATTTGACTCAATGCCACCCCGGCGATGCCGGCAATCCCGGAACCTAGTCCAAACGTAGCCGCATCCACGAAACGACTGCGAATTCCCAAGGCGCAGGCCATGCCCCGGTTTTGCGCGACTGCTCTGATTTGTAGCCCAAATGGGGTATGACGTAGAAGCAAAGACAACCCCAAAAAAACCATCAAGGCGAAAAAGAGAATGGCAATCCGGTTATAGGTGAAGGATAAGACTTCATTAATTTCCAACGCGCCACTCATCCATCGTGGATTGGTCACCATGACGTTCTGGGCAGAGATCGTGGTACGGACCAACTGTTGGAGCAACAGGCTAATGCCAAATGTGGCCAGCAAAGTTTCCAACGGTCGGCCATACAGATGGCGAATCACACCATGTTCGATGGCGATGCCCACCACACCACTGACAAGAAAGGCCGCAGGTATTGCAATCAGTATGGAGAGCTCTACATTGTCGGGCATGAGATGCTGGATCAAATAGGTAGTATAGGCGCCTAGCATCATCATTTCCCCATGCGCCATATTGATGACACCCATGACGCCAAAGGTAATTGCCAAACCAATAGCGGAAAGCAGTAGTACCGACCCCAGGCTCAAACCGAAAAAAACGGTTTGCAACATGGTATTTATTTTCATGCGCTGGTCGATTACAGCCAATGCTTTGCGTGCGGCAACTCTAACCTCATAACTGGTTTCTATGACGTAGCTGCCATCATGTGTCTTCTCCAATAATTTCGCAATCTGGTTACGAGACTTTCTACTAGTGGTTTTGGCAAGTATTTTGAAAGCTTCCAAACGCTGGCGATCATCACCTTCAACCACCCACACCATGGCCAACCCAACCCGGATTGCCTGCTTGACTTTAGGATGGGTTTCTTTAGCAAGTAAAGAGTGTAATAACTCGATATCGTCCGGCGTCGGATGATCATACATCTTTTTGACCGCTGCCAAACGTACCCCAGGATCATTACTGGTCAGACTAAGACGGGCAATCACATCACGGAGATAACTTCTGATCCGGTTGTTGATGGTGATCCTTGCAAATCCACTTTTCTCGGTCATACCAAGATCCTTGCCCGTAGCTGCGTCTATCATTAGGTAGCTACCGTCTTCTGGTTGGAGGATAACCATCTTTTTATCACTTCTTCGATAATACAACCGCCCTTCCAGTAGAGCTTGCATCACATCTAATGTACGGGGTTCCTTGGTTTTCGCTAGTTTTTCAACTGCTACCCTTTTCTTGTTGAAATTTGCCTGCTTAAGCATTTCTAATACTTGAGGCAGAACAGGATAATTCAATTCTTCCTCTGCCCAGGCGCCGCAACAAAACATGGACAGAAGCACAAGCAGCATAAACCACAAGATCCTCTGGGATGATTTGTTGCGGACTTGATAACGCATCACGACCACTTATTCTAAGGTCACTGTGGGCTCAATAATTTTGCCCGGAGCACTTGCCGGTTTTGACGTTGTAGTTACCACATGAGAGAGGTGAACGCCAATCGGAAATCAGATCCTTGCTGCCAGGCAGATAATCCGACCAAGCATCCCCTACAACTTCCGCCGGGGTCTGCCAAACAACTGCAAACTGGCCATCGTCTTGTATTTCACCAATTAGGACTGGCTTGGTGATGTGATGGTTGGGCATCATTGCCGCATAACCGCCGGTCAAATTGGGCACCACAACACCGATCATGGCATCGACTACCTCATTGGGATCTGCTTTCCCGGCTTTTTCAACTGCTTTCACCCACATATTGAACCCAATGTAATGGGCTTCCATGGGATCGTTTGTCACCCGTTTATTGTTTTTGAGGAATGTCCGCCACTTTTTGATGAACTCCGCGTTAGTTGGGGTATCGACACTCATAAAATAATTCCACGCAGCAAGATGACCCACCAAGGGTTTGGTATCAATTCCAGATAACTCTTCTTCGCCCACCGAAAATGCCACTACCGGAATCTGTTCAGCCGAAATTCCCTGGTTTGCTAATTCCTTATAGAAAGGCACGTTGGCATCGCCATTGATAGTAGAGACAACGGCAGTTTTCTTACCCGCCGAACCGAATTTTTTTATCCGGGCCACTTCCGACTGCCAATCGGAAAACCCAAAAGGGGTGTAATTGATGAGAATATCTTCTGCTTTGACGCCTTTGGATTTTAGATAAGCTTCCAGAATCTTATTAGTGGTGCGGGGATAGACGTAGTCAGTACCTTCCAACACCCAGCGCTTGACACCAACTTCGTTCATTAAATACTCCACTGCCGGAATAGCCTGCTGGTTTGGCGCCGCGCCGGTATAAAACACATAGCGCGAAGATTCTTCCCCTTCGTACTGGACTGGATAATAAAGCGGTACTTTATATTCTTCCACCACAGGCAACACAGATTTACGCGAAACGGAAGTCCAGCAACCAAAAATAGCCGATACTTTTTCTTTTTGGATAAGTTCGCGTGCTTTCTCTGCAAAGAGAGGCCAATTTGAGGCAGGATCTACTACCACCGGGACAATTTTACGCCCCAAAATACCCCCTTTTTTATTTTGCTCATCAATGAGCATCAGCATCACATCCTTGAGTGTGGTTTCCGAAATCGCCATGGTGCCGGAAAGAGAATGAAGGATACCGACTTTTATTACTTCCTGAGCAGAAACGATATTCGTAATTATTACCATTCCCAAAAAAATTAAGAATACCAATCCATTTTTCCGTAACTTTTTGAATTCGATTAACATGAAATCTCTCCCACTAATTTAACGATTGAATTAGATCTGCAGTTGCAGTCCCAATTTGATTGAATGAATGGCTTTACCCCGGGCGGTTGATGAATAATCCAGTCCTTTGGATAATAGGTCTCCATATTCCCATAACAAAGTAATCCTGGCATTGTGGCCGTCGATCACATAATTGAGGCCAGCTTCCCACATATCCCGGTTGGGACTGTTATCAGGCGCTGCCAGCACGTGTCTGGCATAGGGCTGGAGCTGCCCTATCCAAAGCTTGTTGGGAAACAAATACATTAAACTGACATCGTAGGCATTACCTTCAAACATGGCGAAGGTCTTTGCGCCATTGATCTTGTCCGACAAACGCGCGCTTTTTCCATAACCATCAATGTTGTAATTTTTATATTCGCCATTGAAAGTAATTACCCCGGAATCACCTAAAACCTTTTCAAACAACAAATCCACAGCCGTGCCTCTAAAATCTCCAGGCTCAGATTTACTGCCGGCGCCATCTTTCTGATATTGGTTGGAAAAGGCCAGTGTCAAGATATCGCCAGCATTCCCGTAATAAGTGCCTGAGGTGTAATAACCGGGATTCTTTTCCACCTCGAGAAAGTTGAAAGCGATACGCTGGGCAAACAATACATTGTCATCCCTATTGGCACCCCCACGCAGCCCTCGGAAAAAACCCGCAGCGTATTGCAGCCGACCATTGAAAAATCCTCCCCAAATAGTAGCACCATCATCACGGCCAAAGGAGCCGGCCGAGGTGCCATCGGATTTGATAGTAAGGTTAAAATCGGCGGGATCAAAAGGCGTTCCCGCTCCAAATATGTTATATACAGCACTAAAAAAAGGACCGTTCATTTCCCGGCGTTCGGCCGGTACCAACATTCTTCCTATCCAGATATTGAACATGGGATGGAACTCAAACTTGCCGATAACATCGAGTACCCGCATTTGGCCACCGTTATTACAAGTCTGACAGTCAGTATTAAATTCAATCTTGAAATATTTATGGATCTGCCCATTGACATACAAACGGATGTTGTCAATGTTGAAATCGTTGGACCATTTCAATCTATTGGGAGAAGCATCTTCCGTCGCCGTAAAGCTGGTGCGCAACCCAGCTCCGATGCTTAGCCATTTGGTTTCATCAATTTTGAAAGTAGCGCCTGCTAAAGATGTCGATGTGTAGCCCAGCGCCGCTACGAACAAAGCAGACACCCCCAGCATTCTCCTGCTTTGCTTGGTTTTCGTTTGCAGTTCTTTCCCCATAACTAGTTACTCCGCGAGGTTGTTTTTTCTATGACTTTAGAGAAAACACTCCCTGTCTTCTGCAGGATTCAAAACCAGAATCCATCCCTCCTATCCAAGATCATTGAACAACCATTAAGAAGGTGGGCACAATACGTCAAATAACGTATACAGACCGTTAAGAGATTTCTTAATATAGTGGAAAATACTGCCCTTGGTTAGATTTCAGCGAAAAGGCAACGGTATGAGTAATAATTTAAGAATTATGTTTTGTTTTTTGTTCATCACTGCGGGATGCACGCCCTCCTATCGGCCTCAAGGCAACCCACCTCAACCAGAATCCATTACTCATATCCGGTTCAAACTAGATAAGAACAGCATTGCTGGCTTGGACGACAACGCAATCGCCCCTATTGAAAAAGATGTCACCCGTTACCTTGTTAGGGTCGGATACCCATTGATACTTGATTATCCGCAAGGAAGTGAGCAAATCAGCCACATACTTGAAGCTAAAATCGGCAAGATCAAAAAAAAAGAGACACCCATCGGTTTTTCTATCGACATCGGCAATTCAAACCCGAGAGCGATGGATTTTCAAAAAGCCAGAGTATTGCCTGTACAATGCACTTTACGCTCGCGGCGAAACCTCAATGAAAAAATCTCTCTGTTCATGGATTTTCTCGCCGGGGAAACCTTCTCCGCCCAAGGAGAAGGTGATACCCAAAAAATCGATCAATACAGCAACCACATTGCCACGGTTTGTTTCAATCTGCTTGAGCATTTGCGAGTAAACAAACTTTCCACCAATTCTGCCGCAGAACAAGATTCCTGGGTCCCAGAAATCCGTATCGAAGAAATCCCACCAACAATAATCGACAAGTCTTCAAAAAATCCTCCCTCTGCTACTCAAAATTCAAATATTGCAAAACCCACGTCTACCGAAAGTGAAGCGGCTGCAAAAACCAAACCCTCTCAGTCTAACCCAGCCCCCCACAAGCGGATGATTATTGAAAATCAAGGGCAGCCTATCATTCTTGACTTTGGCTATGAGCGAAAATGATTTTCCATAGCCCTTAACGACATATAGGAAACTGTACGCATTAAGCAACTCTGTTATAACTAGCGTGGTAGATAATATTTTTTGTTAGCAGGTAATTTTCCGGTAGCGCAAAAAAGCAGACATTGAGATGGAAAAAACGCGGACAACACAAAGCCAAACCATCTTTCAGGAAAAGCGGGACTATAACGCCTGGGTGGCCAATGAAACCTTGGAAGATTACGCGCTTCGTTTTGCGCCTCGCTCGTTCCGCAAGTGGTCTGCTTTCAGCGTAGCCAATACCGCATTTGGTTCTATTGCATTTTTGATGTTAGAAGCCATCGGCGGTTTCCTGACCGTAAAATACGGATTCACCAACGCCTCGTTGGCAATTCTGGCCGCTGGCATTATCATCTTTGTCACCAGTTTCCCCATTAGCTACTACGCTGCCCGCTACAACGTGGACATTGATCTGCTGACCCGAGGCGCTGGCTTTGGCTATCTCGGCTCCACTTTGACTTCCCTTATCTACGCTGCGTTTGCTTTCACCCTCTTCGCTCTGGAAGCCGCCATCATGTCTTTGGCATTGCGATTATATTGCAATATCCCCCTGGCCTGGGCCCATGTCATTAGCGCTATGGCTGTCATCCCCTTAGTCACATATGGTATTACTAATATCAATCGCCTCCAGGCATGGACCCAACCCATTTGGCTGCTTCTTCTTTTTGCCCCTTATGCTACCATCTTGGTACATGAACCGGAGCTTTTGACGGATTTACTCCGTTTTCCTGGTGCCAATAAAACCGACAATGAATTCAACTGGATATATTTTGGCACCGCCATGACAGTCGCCCTGGCAATGGTGGTTCAAATTGGTGAACAGGTGGATTTTCTCCGTTTTTTACCGTCACAAACAGAAGATAACCGGTGGCATTGGTGGACATCCATTATTATTGCTGGCCCTGGATGGATCGTGTTCGGAGTAGTGAGACAATTGTGCGGCGCATTACTTTGTTACCTCGTCATTAAGCATGGCGTACCACCTGCCAAGGCTTACGAACCCACCCAAATGTATCTAACAGCATATCAATACGTCTTTTCCAATAGGGAATGGGCAGTTGCCACTACTGTGCTATTGGTAGTGATTTCCCAGATCAAAATTAATGTGACCAACGCCTATGCGGGCTCGCTGGCCTGGTCTAACTTCTTTTCACGCTTGACCCATTGCCATCCAGGACGGATAGTATGGTTAGTATTAACGGTTCTGATAGCCCTTTTGCTGATGGAGCTAGGTATCTTTAGCGCTATGGAGCAGGTACTGGCGTTGTTTTCCAACGTTGCCATTGCCTGGATCGGCGCTTTGGTCGCCAATCTCGTCTTAATAAAACCGTTTGGGCTTAGCCCGCCGCATATTGAGTTTAAACGTGCCAATCTAGCGGATCTTGATCCGGTTGGGATTGGATCGACCCTGATTGCAGCGATGCTTTCAGTCATGGCTTATTTGGGGTCTTTCGGTGAATTGGCAAGAGCATTCTCTGCGTTGATTGCTTTAACCGTAGCTTTTTTTTTAGCGCCTTTAATCGCTCTAATAGTTGAAAAGAACCAACTGAAATTTCATCGGACAGAGAAATATAATCCCGCTCAACTAGATGATCATTGTTCGATTTGCGGCAATGCTTTCGAGCCTGAAGACAAGACTTATTGCCCTGCCTATCACTGCACCATTTGTTCGCTGTGTTGTACATTGGAAACACGTTGTTTGGATGTTTGCCGACCGAACTTGAGCCTCTCTGATCAACTCAGTCAGATTGCCAATCTACTACTACCCAAGTTCGTGTCCCCGTCTTTCCGATTACGCCTGCTCAAGTTTCTTTTTCTGTATCTCATTCTTTCCGCTGTTTGTGGTGTGATTTTCGGGGCGATTTATTATCAAGACTTCCAAGCCATAAAATCCCTTCCCCTTGAAATCACGCAAGCACTCCAACTCAACTTCTTCAAGGTAGCCGCCGCTTTTCTTGTTTTATTGGGTTTAGCCGCCTGGTGGATGGTGTTAAATAATGAAAGCCGGCATGCTGCACAAAAAGAATCCCATCATCAAACACAATTACTATTAAAGGAAATTGATAAACACAAACTCACTGATCACAAACTACAAAAGGCAATGAAAGCCGCCGATCAGGCAAACCTAGCCAAAAGCCGGTTCCTCAGTGATTTGAGTCATGAAATCCGCACCCCTCTCAACAGCATTCTGGGCTATGCCCAGATTCTCTGCAAAGATCCAGCAATACCACTCCAACGAAGAGATGCAATCGCTACTATCCTTAACAGCGGAGAGCACCTCTCTAGATTGATTGAAGATATTTTAGACATCGCCCGAATCGAAGCGAGAAAATTTAATCTCAAGCCAGCGCCCTTCAACTTGCCTGTGCTAATCAAGCAGTTGGTCAGCATGTTCAAACCCCAGGCAGAGGCCAAGGGATTATCTTTCCATTGCCAAATCCTAGAAAAATTGCCTCAACAAGTCCGTGGTGATAAGCAACGGGTACGGCAAATTCTTATCAATTTGCTTGGCAATGCGGTGAAATTCACCGCTCAAGGCGAAGTATTGTTTCGAATCGATTACAGTGGAGAAGTCGCACGGTTTGAGATTTTAGATACAGGTTCCGGCATTCCAAACAATTCTTTAGAAAAGATTTTTCTTCCCTTCAAACGGTTGGATAATAATCAAGGTAACGCTATCCAAGGCAGCGGAATTGGCCTGACCATCAGCAAGATTCTTGTCCAAATCATGGGAGGAGAACTCCATGTTGAGAGTCAACCCGGCTGGGGTTCGAAATTTACGGTCCGGCTTTTCTTACCCGAGCTACAAACTGACAAAGACATCAACGCTGAAGCAGAAACCATCGTTTTAGAAAAAATCATAGGTTATCGAGGACCAAAAAAGGAAATATTAGTGGTAGATGACCAACGGCCACATAGGGATATTCTTGTATCAATGTTAGTACCCTACGGGTTTATCCTCACCCAAGCTGATAATGGGGAATGCTGCTTGAAGCAAGCGCTGGAAGACGGCCCTGACGCGATATTTCTAGACATGTTGATGCCGGGGATTGACGGACTGGAAACGGTGAAGCGCTTGAGACAAGGAGGATACAGCAAAACCATTATTATGGTGAGCGCCAACGCCTATCCAGAAGAAATCAACAAGGCCATGGCGGAAGGCGCTGATGATTTTCTTACCAAACCCATTGTCCTGAACCAAGTCTTAAGCAAAATCAAACGCCATTTAAGATTGGACTGGGCTGCCGCAATTGATGCCACTTTACCTGCCGTGCCTTCGTGTGAATCAACTATCACCTTTCAACAACCTCCAGAGAAAATCCTAAATGAAATGTCAGTGTGCGCCCAAATAGGTGATTTACGGGGACTGTCCAATCATCTGGAAAATCTAGTCGCTAGCAACAATAGTTATCTCCCGTTTGCCAATCGGCTTAGGCTCATGATACGGGAATTTCGGCTCAACGACATCAAACAATTGCTACGTCAGGAACTTTAAATGAGTATACATGTTTGTAATTGCGAAGGCACGGTCATGATCGTCGATGATGTCCCCGCGAATCTTGCCCTGTTATTCGATACCTTGGAAGAAGCAGGTTACCGTGTGCTAGTTGCAACCGATGGCTTACAAGCCTTGGAACAACTCCAGCGTGTCACGCCAGATCTTTTGCTTCTTGATATCTTGATGCCTGGGATGGATGGGCTTGAGACCTGCCGCCAATTGAAAGCCGATCCAGCCATGGAATCCATTCCTGTGATTTTCATGACTGCCTTGAACGAACTTGACTACTTGTTGACCGGTTTCCGCGAAGGCGCTCTGGATTATATCGTTAAGCCAATCCGCAACCAGGAAGTCTTGGCGCGGGTAGCGGCTCACATATTACAATCGCGTAAGATTAAACGCTCGGAACAAGCCCTGATTCAAAGTGGTCTCACTGCGGTTACCATTAATATTGATGGCAAGATCACTTGGTCTTCGCCTTCAGCGGAGGTTTTGTTTAAGGAACTGACAAAGAAAGGCTCTGAAGCAAACTCTCCGCAGATCTTACCCGCACTAAGGCAATGGGCCAAAAAACAAATCGATTCTAACTGCAACACCCTGCCCTGCAAATTCGTTTATAAAGTCCAAGATATACGGATAACGGCCCAAATTACTCCTTACCAATCCGAGGGAGAATATTTTATTCTGCTTTCAACTAAATCACCGAAGTGGAATCTTAACTTCATTCATGACAATTTTGGTTTGTCTTTCCGTGAAGCCGAAGTATTAATGTGGGTTGCCCGCAGCAAAACCAACCGTGAAATTGGACAAATTCTCGGTATCAGCCATCGCACGGTAAACAAACATCTTGAACATATATTCGAGAAATTAGGAGTGGCAACCCGAGCTTCAGCCGTAGCCGTAGTTTTGGAGCAAATGCAAGAGAACCCATCGTTTCAATAACAAGAATAAGGTCACATCAAACCCAAGTTTGGCCAGGCTCACTCCACCCACGTCCGCGCCTGTTTGATCGCCAGCCGTCCCCGGCTGCCGTCATCGGTCTCGGTGATCTTGAATTCCACTTCGATGGCAAAATCGTCACCGCCCCGGTAGCGTTTCTTGAAATGATGGTGAATCAACGTCAGATAATGGCGCAGTTCGTCGGTCTCCTCCGGGGTGAGCACCGGGCCA
>Ga0256841_1001662_pt1 | contig 18625 bp, 8 predicted proteins | sample 356308metaG_FD_185971 | JGI IMG/M metagenome (GOLD analysis project Ga0256841, IMG submission 185971) | Hydrothermal vent microbial communities from Mid Atlantic Ridge, Atlantic Ocean - 356-308 | ecosystem: Environmental > Aquatic > Marine > Hydrothermal vents | place: Atlantic Ocean: Mid... | reverse complement strand
AATATTAAGATATGTTTGCAATTTTTTTAATGTTTTCGGGTCAGTGGTAATTTGCTGTTTTCTTATTTTTTTTGTTCTAACAGTGTTACCTTCCCATTTATAATCCAAATTTTCGTAAGTATAATCGAACAATGTTTCTTTGGAAATATTAGTGCTGTTCGTATATTGTTTTTCCGTTATTTTTTGCGGATAAAATGTTTCCATTATATAATAATATCTGCCGCTGCAGCTTTGATGTTCGGTATTATAGTTATTATCGTATTCAAAAAGTTTTTCTATCTTCTTACCGGTGTTTGATAGGTCTTTCTTCCTTTCTAACTTTAATGCAATCCGTGAACCATGGTCATATACATCACCGCTTATGCTATAAGAATTCATTTTAGTAAAATTTTTAAATAATTCAAATTCATCGTTAGGTTCCAATTCGTTATAGCTAATAACATTTAAGGTTGTGTAAATATTATTGACTTCTTGAGATTTAAAATCATCTTTAGTCCAGGTTCCGTCGCTTGTGTAACTATATTGTTCCGTTTTTACTTGGTTGTTGTTATCGAACAGTTCGCGTTTTTTAAGCATAAAATTAGTAAAACAATCCCTTTTGGCATAAGTCATATTGCTATCGCTATATTGCGGATGTTGATCTACATGTATTATAACATCTTTGCCTTTAAAAAAAGCGGGATAATACTCAAATTTTGTTTTCTTTTTTGTAAAATAATTTATCTGTTCCGGCAAATAAAAAGTATATTTTATTTTATGATCGGAATCTTCATAATAATAATTTCTTATCATGTCTTCATTTGTGTTTGAAGTATAAGTAATTATATCTTCACGGTCAAGAGCGTCAATTATTTTATTAACTCTAAGCCTTCTTGTTTTATTGGAATAAAACTCTTTGGAAAATAAATCCTCTACAACATTTGTATAGGCATCAAGCTCTAACTTAAAAGAATCACCATTGTTATTATTAGTAATTCCAACGGAATGCATCTTGTTATCGGTACCGTAACCGTATTGCATTGAGATTTCGTTATGATAAAAATCAGATGTATTTGCATTTACGGATAAGGATTGAAAAGCTTTTCTACCGTAACTAGCTCCGTTAGCCGAAAGATACGAATAGGTAAAGGTCATAGTATTTGCCGGCGAAATAATTTCTTTTAAGTACATAACCGTAGGTGATAATAAGCTTGTTGTAATTGGAGGAGAATTACTATTGTTAGGATCGGGATTGTTACAGTTTCCAAACTTTATAAATTCTTCTACAAATTTATATGTTAGTCCGTCGCCGGGTTTATACCACATTGTTCTGGATACATTATCGTTTCCGGTATTAGTTTTTTCAACTATTGCAAAACCATATTTATTCACACCTTTTTCAAAATATAATCCTTCGGTTTTATTAAGTTCATTATTTTCCAACTCTATAATTGAACCGTCTGCTCTCAATATTTGAATTATATCCGGCAGTGTTGAAAGACATCCCGAGTTTCTATTATCATAATCTCTATCAGATAACTTATTTGTATAACTGTAGCCGGGTATTAAAAGCGGCACTTCATCTTTTATAGTTAAAGTTTCATCGGGATAGTAACCATTAGCATATTGCTCAGCATTTGTCGGCTTAAACAAATTAGTTTCAAAGTTCAATGTTTGCAAAGCTATTCCTTTGTATCCTAATATCCATTCGGGTGCATTAAATTTATAACCCGGATGATGCGGAGCCGATTGGTACTGATAATTATCAGCTCTCATCCATTCTTCAAAAAACATTCTATGCCCAACATTGGCATTATAAACAATTGTAAAATCACCGTCTAACTGGTCAGGATATTTTAAGTGTGTGCTATATTGCAGCATAAAATTTCCGTCGTAATCACTTATAATTTCTTTCCCTTTTGAAATAGCAAAATTGTTATCATAAAAACCACGCGTATTAAATTTTTCACCGCTGCTTTCGGTAATCTGGTCATCACTCTGTGCATTCGTAATAATTGTAACGGTTAATGTAAGAAAGAGAATAAGTAAAAATTTGTTTAAAACATATTTTGCATTAAATAGGACATGGGGGGGGATTTTAGTTTCATGTTTTTCTCCGTAATTTTTAATGTTTGAATAAAATTAGCAGGAAAAGATGTACAAATATAAATAATTTATTTTTAAAAATTGTAATTCTTATGGGAAAATTAATTGTATAAAAAAGTCGCAAATCGGCAGTCCGCTATCGCTCATCAAAAAAAAGATTGGCGATTGATGATGTGTGATTGAAGAATAGTGATTTGGCTTTTATGTATGCTTTATTATTGCTTTCTTCAATGAGAATAATGTCGCTCCTATGGAGCTTGGTGTTTGCTTGGTTTGCTCTTATGTTACCATAATATCACATCTACGACGCTGTAAAATTTTTTGCTTCTATAAAATAAGCTCTTGCATTTTTTACAAATATATTTTCAGCTCCATTAGGAGCGGCAGTATGGTAAAAATAAGAAACCTACTAAAACATAAAAGCACCGTAGGTGCGATATTATTTCTATTACTAATTGACACGTGATACTATGTTTTTACGGTTTATGCTTTTTGAAACATCAAAAGTCATAAGGTTTACCATATTGTCGCATCTACGATGCTTAAAAAAATTGCTTATATAAAATATGTTTGCACTTTTTTCTTTTTGTCTAATTTGCTGTTTCGAGGAGTTGTTCTTAATTTTAATGTTTAATTAACGGTTCAGGAGAACCGTTACTACAAGATAAACTTTAATGTTTGGGAGAACCGTTACTACAACTTAAACTTTAATGTTCGGGGGAATCGTTATTGCAAGATAAATTCTAATGTTCGGGCAAATTGTTGCTATAAGAAAAACTTTAATGTTTGGAAGAGCCATTGCTACAAAACAAATTATAATGTTCAGAAAAAACCGAATAGAAAATTGTAATTACCGTTTATTTTTTATTTCTATTTTTCTTTCGGTTTCATTTATTATTTCGATGTTTATTTCTATTCGCTCTTCGGGTAAAATTTCTTCAAATAGATTTCCCCATTCAATAAGTATAATTGATTCGGTATCGTTTAGGTAATCTTCAAATCCAATATCGTAGAGTTCTTCTATTTTTTTCAATCTGTAAAAATCGAAATGATATATTTTTTTTGTCCCGCTATATTCATTTACTATTGAAAACGAAGGACTTGTTACATTTGTAATTTTGAAATATGAAGCAATGTATTTTACAATTGTTGTTTTACCGCTTCCCAAATTTCCGTTTAACGAAACTATATTTAATTTGTCTCCGGTTAGCTTTAACATTTCTGCAAATTGCAAGGCTATGCTTTCGGTTTCTTTTTCGGTTTTTACAATTTTCCGGAAAGGTAATTCCATTTAAATTTTACTCTCCATTGTTATAACAGGTAAAATTATTTCTTCCAAAGAAATGCCGCCGTGTTGAAATGTATCTTTATAATGATTAAGGTATTTATGATAATCGTTAGGATAAATAAAATAATAATCTTCTTTTGCTATTATGTAATTTGTTGTTACTCCTCTTTTAGGAAGTTTATATCGTTCCGGTTTATCAATAAACATAGCCGCTTTTTTATCCACTTTTAAGTTTCTTCCGAATTTAAATCTTAAATTTTTAGAAGCATCTTTATCTGCCAAAACTTTTGCGGCTCTATGTGCCAAAATACTTCCGTGATCTGTTGTAACAATAACTTTAGCATTTTCCATTGCAGCAATTTTTCTAAATGTACCAAACAACGAGGAATGCATAAACCAACTGTTTGTAAGCGAACGGAATGCAGGTTCATCCGGTGCAATTTCTTTTATTAATTCGGAATCGGAACGTCCGTGAACAAGCATATCCAAAAAATTAACCACCACTGCCATAAAGTGTGTTTTTTTATGCGAAACTATATTTTGCTCAAATGCCCTGCCAACATCAGGATCAATAATTTTCATATATTTCAAATCGTTTTTAAGTTTAATATTATTTCTATCAAGCAGAAATTGTAATAACTCTTTTTCGTGTTTATTAAGACTATTTTCATCATCTTTTTTATTTTGCCAAAGATCAGGATAATATCTTTCAATTTCGGAAGGAAACAATCCGCTAAACAATGCATTACGTGCATAAGGTGTGGCTGTTGGTAAAATTGAATAGTAATAATCTTTTTCTATACTGAAGTAATTAAGCAAATGTTTTTCCAAAATATTCCATTGGTCAATTCTCAAGCAATCAAGTACGAAAAAGAAAACCGGACCTTTTGCATTTTCCAAATGAGGCAACACAAATTTTTCTACAATATCCGGCGTTAAAATTGGTGTTGTGTCTTCATCTTTGTTATCAATCCAATATTTATAATTCTTTTCTATATATTTGGAAAATTCACTATTGGCTTCTTTTTTCTGTTCGTTTAGTGTTTGTCTTAATCCAACTTCTCTATGCTCGTCTAGTTCCATATCCCAATTGATAAGTTTTAAGTTGATGTCAATCCAATCGTCCGCATCAGGTTGTTCTAATAACCTTGTGGATATTTCACTGAAATCCAGAAGATAATCTCTGGCAACATATTCACCGGAAATTTTTTTTCCTTCTAATATTTTTTTACACACCATTAAAATTTGGGATGGAACAACAGACTTAATAAGGTAATCCGTAATTTTACTTCCTATTGCATCGTTCATTAAAGATTCTTCTTCACTTTTTGTAACCATAACAACGGGAATGTTAGGATTTATTTCTTTAATTACCGCAAGTGTTTCCAAACCGCCCATTCCGGTCATCATTTCATCTAGAAATATCAAATCGTAATTTCTGTTTTCCACTTCCGTTATTGCATCTTTACCGTTTGTTACGGTTGTAACGTCGTAACCTTTTTCTGTTAAAAAAAGTATGTGCGAACGTAACATTTCTATTTCGTCATCCACCCATAAAATTTTATACTTTGCCATGCATCTCCTTTTGTTGAATGAGACATTATAAAATTCAAAATAAAATTAAAAAGCTGCTAAGGTATAAACTTAATAAAACTTTTTTTTTAATTGCCAAAATAATATTGTAATGACCAAAAGTCATAACTTTTAGTCATTATACTGACCAATTTTCATTTATCTTAAATTTTTCTTTTTACTTTTTGGTTGATTAAATTAAATAATACAAAAACCAATTTGTGTTTATTATATTCGTCAATTTATTATTGAATGGAAATATGAACATCCAAACCCATTTCATTTGTTGTTGTAGGTGGAATACGTGACGCTCCTTCCGGTTTTACTGTTGTACGTTTATAAAAAATTGCCAAAGTAACTTTCGAGCTTAAGATGTATTTAATTCTCGGTTCAATAATTGTACGTGTTGTACCGTCTTGCGGTTTACCTTTTTCGCTAAAGTTTTCCATTTCGTATAGAACGGTTGAATTTTTAGCACTTGTATATGAAAGAGACATTTCAATATCGTTTTTCAAGTCGAAACCGAATATAGGAAGACTAAACCCGGATTTGGAAAAACTTGCGGTAAAATTTATATCTTTTGAAAAAGATTCGGTAATATTTCTTGTAGCAACACCAAGGTTAAAACTGGATTTGGTAGTATATTTAAATGAACCGGTAAGGTTTCCGTTCCATAATTTATCGAATGTTACATTTAAGCCAATTAAAGGAGCAAATCCGAAATTAACTTTTTGGACCTGAATTTGTTTGTTCCCGTCGGGATCAATTTTCCAACCTTCGGTATACTCCGAGGAATAAGCATGAGTAAGCGAAATATTTTTTGCAATACCTTTTAGCAATCCGATTTTTTCCAATCCGCGCCAACTTAATCTCCAATTAGCTCTTGGAATATATTTTGCCAAATTATTAAACAAAGGTAATTTTGATAATAATGGAAAACTTTCAAAACCTTTGGCAAAAGCATCGGAAAGATTTTTATTAGGATCTTTTTTATACAAATCGTGCACTTGTGCTATACCGGAATTAGCGAAAGAAAACGGAAAACTTACAAAAGTTCTGTTTATATTTCCCGTTGATGTATAATCGTTAATCGTTATATTTCCGAACTCGTCTGTTGTTAATCTTGTGTTTTTTGTTATTCCCCATCCAACTTTCCAAGTTAAATCAATTTTTGCACCTTGCCATAAGGGTCTGGACGTTTTAAAATCCAAAGTGTTTTTTTGCGAATAGTTATCCGATAAATTTCCATTAGGTGCACGCGGACCTAATTCATTACTAAAACCCAGCATAAACATTCTCGATGGACCGTTTCTGAAACCGCTTGTTATTCCCCAAAAATTATTAAAACCGGTAGATTCCGATTTAAGTCCGCTTCCGGATAGAGAATTGGATTGAGAGAAATTAAACGTGATGTTTCTATAATCGAAAAATAACCATTTTGCAGCTAATTTAAGATAGTTGAACATTTTTATAATTGCAGGTGTTTTCTTAACATATAAGGAATCTTCCGGTTGATCAATATCCAAATCATTTTTTCGGTTTGGATTGTTTTTAATTTTTTCATCTATCTTGTTTTTATTGATTTTATTTTTATTTCTGCTTCTGCCTCGTCTTCTATTTCGTCCTCTGTTGTTATTTTCTGCCGAAAAATTTTTTCTATTTGAAATATTATTATTTTCCTTAAATAAAGGTGCAAAAAGCGATTGCAATTTTAATGTTAAACCTCCTCTTATTTTGTTAGAATATCCGGCACTTCTACCTAATTCCGCTTGTGCAAAATTATTTCTCCAATTATAACTGGCATTATATCCCAAAGATAAATTCAAATACTTACCTATATTCCATAATGACGGCAATTTCGGTTTTGTTTTAACTTCAAAATTTTGGGAGTAATTATAATCTTTTCCGAAAAATGCACCGTTAACAATATCGTTCCAAATTTCTTCATTCGAACGTTCCACATTACCGTCCGTTAAAAGATAGGCATAAGACGATGCAACATTAACATTATAAGCTACACTTAAATTCAGTAAGTCCCCTTCCGAAATTTTCCAATTAAAGCCTAAATTTCTTTTCGAACTAAAATCGCGTTGAGTTTTTAAATCGGCATTTTCGGTTCTGCTAAGTACATCGGAATGTTTACGGTTGACGGACATTCCCGTGCTTAGCGACTGAGGTGTAAAGTAAATTTTTGTATCTTTGTAATCGGAAAACAATTCTATAAATTTACCTAATAACGGAATATCTGCAGCATAAAAATAATTATCTCTACTAAAATTTAACGAATATTTAGCACTACCGTTCCAACTCCAGTTTTTAGCAAAAACTTGCGAAGGGCTTCGGGCGTATGTATTGTTATAGTTAAAACTGAATTGTAAATTATTTATAAAATCTTGTACATACCAACTTCTGGAAGGCAATTTAAATCTTATTCCTGAAAGTGAAAGTACATTCGAAACATTTAATGTTTGAGAAGCGGTACGAATTTTTTCGGCTTGTTTGTTTGCTAAGTTTTTATTTATTCCGTTATCAATTAGCTTTTGAGTTTCTTGCTTAACGGCTTCGTTAACTTTAATATCTGTGCCAGGCATATAAAGCGGCTTTGAAACCGATTCGCTATGGGAAAGATTAATATTAAAATTACTCCCTGAAATATTCCAAGGAATCAACTTTATTAAATTAAAGTTTGCCGATGCTCCCCATCTTCTACTATCAACTCTGCCTCCGAATCTTTTATTTAATTTATGAAAATAAGGATCTGTTTGGCTTGCATTAACATTAACGGTTAATAAATCTGCAAATTTCAAAGTTGAAGAAGCTCTGTAAGCAATTCCTTTAGTATCGTCTGCTCCAAGAACTCTTAGTTCATTAATCCAAAGTTCTCCTGAAACAGCTTGATTAGGAGCACCGATATTTTTAGGGTTACGAATTCCATAAGAGAAAAAATTAACTTTTGTTAAAGTAGGCTCCCCTTTAATTCCGTAAAAATGACCGGGTTTACCGGGAACCGGAATTTGAAAGAGTTCGGAGGGATTGTTTCTTCTTTGCTTTATTGCCGTTAAATCTTCAAACAAAATTTCTATTTCTTTCCAATCGGCTTTAACAGGTTGTCTGTATTCATAATAGTTTGCCGTGTCAGTTCCAAAACGGAAATACATTTCCGCACCAAAATTATTTTCATTTTTATAATAAGAAAGTGTACCTTCTGCATCCAAAAGATCTCCGTGTACAAACAGTTTCATTTCTTTGTAATTGAATACATCTAAAGGTCTGAAAAGATATTTTACAATTTCTCTGGAATCTCCGTCTTGCAAATCCGTAATTTTAAGTAAAAGGGATTGTTCATTTTTAAATATTTTTTCATCGGGTTTTGTTCTGTCTCTTTCTCTTAAAACTCCCGGGGGGCTTGAATATTCCGGGTTATCTTCAAAATTAATTGTAGAAACAATTAAAGTGGTATCATTATCTTCAACTTTCCCCGGTACTAAAACTTTCTGCCATTGATTACCAACCAAATTCATATCAATAAATTTTAAGCTTACAGGTTTATCAACACCTGTTATCCAAAGTCTAATGGTTTCAACAATAGTTAAAGTAGGATTTCCGATTGAATCCGTAGCTTCTTTAAGCGGAATACGAAATTGATACCAACCTTTGTTAGCTCCACTGCCGCTAATATATGGATTTGTGCTTCTGTTTGTATCCAAAGGAATTTCATATCTGAAATAACTGTTAGCCAAATCGGGTGAAAAATTTCTGTTCATGTCTTCAGTATTCGGCAATAAACCAACGTCGGTAGCTTTACCGTTATTTTCCGGTTTATTAATTCTGGAATAATCTCTGATTTCGGCATTATAGTTAAAGTAGTAATCGTCATTATTAGGGTCTTCAAATTGAGTTCCGTACAATGCTCTTTCTTGTTCGTTATTTAAACCGTCCAAGCCAACGTCTTCTCCATCATCAATGGCTTCGTTACCCGGCGGTTTATCTTCGGTATCCAACCTACCGTTTGGTATTACATCTTCGCTTATTTGACCTAAGTCTATATATAACTTAGCACCCGGCGGTGCTTGATTGATGTGCATCCAAAACTCAATAAATTCTATATGTTCTTCAACCAAATTTTTTGCGGTTGTCGAAAGCGGGCGCATCATTCCACCCCAGTTTTGTTTTTTATTTCCTAATGACGGACTATGATTATATGTTCCTCTTTTTGAAGGATCGTAAACGAAATTAAAAGAAGTTATCTTTTTTGATCTGCTGGAAACCGTTTTTCTATCGCCCCAAATGTCTTTTGCATTAACATTTAATTGTAAATTAAACCAATAAGATTCGGCTTTGTATTTCATTTGTTGTTCTAACGGAAGGTTACCTATATTCGGAATTCCGTTGGGTACGCTTATATCTCTCCAACCGGCAAAATTTATTCCTATAGGTATTGTTTTTTTTGCTCCTTCAAAATCGTCGATGTAAGCAATACTTTTTTTACCATCACTTTTAACCGTACTTTTTTTGGTATTGGGGTCGGGATTCATATAAGCCATTTCGCCGTTTAGTGCAATAGAAGACATTGCTCTTGTGGAAATAACATTATCCAAAACTTTTGTTATAAAAGGCAAATCCGTTCCGGTTTTAAAATCCAATCCGAAAATGGAATTGTTTAACGGTTCTTCACCGATTCTTACTTTATCACTAAGTGTTTTTTGATTGAGATTTAAGTAAGAAAAACCCAACTTGGTTTTTTTACTAACATCGTAAATACCTCTTAAACCTACAAGTGTTTTTGAAGCTAATTGAAAGAGGTCGTTTTTTTCGTAAGTTATTTTCAAATTTGCACCCGGTACCAAAGCATCTTCATTTCTTATAACAACTTGTCCGATGTTATAATCAACGCTATAATCCGTACCTTCTTTAAGCAAATTATTACCAAAAAAAACTTTAACCGAATTTTCCACAACATTAAAACCGATATTATAAACGGATGAAACCAAGGCGGAATATTCTCCGGTAATTACAAACTTATCTTGCGCATTATCTTGCCTGGCAAATGTAAGAGCTTTATCATAAATTGATTGAAAAGCATATTTTTTTTCGAAGGGAAAATCTTTACCGAACGGTTGTAGGGTAGGAAAAATTATTTCGCCGGTTTTTGGCAATATTGTTCTTCCGGGGTCCCAATCAAAAGCACCATCAGGTTTGCCGCTTCCGGTTTCGTCGGTTTTATCAAGTCCGAATTTTTCAAGTATATTTTCTCCGTTGAAAGTATTAACAGGTTCTTTCCCCGATTCCGCAAAGTTAATATCCAATTTAAACCCGTCTTTTTTTATATCTCTTCCTCCGGTAGGATAAATATTTTTAAGTTGTAAACTCCAAGCTTCTGCAAAATTTCCATCGGGTTGTAAATTTTTAGGTTTAATCAATTTTAAAACTATTACGGAAGCCGTATCGTTATTATTTTCACCTATAAATTCTCCGTAATATTCGTGCTTACCTCCTTTGCCTTCAACTTGATAAGCAACTGCAATAGCGTCTTCATCATTAATTTGAGATCGGAAACTAATGAAACCTACATAAGGGTTATAGTCGTAATCAACGCCTTCTTTTAGCGGAATAAATCTATCTCCTATAATAGATTTTCCTGGGACCGCCGTTCCACCAACAATTTTTCTTTTTGCTTCCGGGTATAGTTTGGGTTTACCGTTAACTATTTCTCTCGGTTCCAAATCTATATAAGCATTACCTTTGCGTTGCACACCGGCATTAAGTTTACCGCTTGTTGTTTTCCAAACTTCCAATTTTATAATTCTATATTCGTTATGAACAATGGCTTTTGCATTGCCATAATAATCGTTGAACAAATTTAAATTAGGGTCGGCATAAACTTTATCTACAAAATAGTGGTTTGTAGAATAATCATAAGCATGTATTGTAAATTCATTTTTTTGAGATCCGCCGGTTACTGCAACTTCTTCTACTTCACTTTTCTTTTGAGAAGCAATTGCAGTTAAAGAAAACGGTCCGAATTTCATTAAGGCTTTTATTCCGAATAAAGCTTCACCGCCGCCAACCAAAGGTGCTGTTTGTAAAGAAACATTTCCGGCTTCTACGCTTTGTACAATTTCATCATCATAACCTTTGTAGTTCAACTTTAATTGGTTCTCATATTGAAATGTTCTTTCGGTATTCCAATCTGCCGATATCGTAAGTTTATCTCCTATTGTTCCTTTAACATTTATTTGTACTTGTTGTTTAAAATCCGGTTCGTTTCTCGTATTACCAAGTAACGATGCGGTTATACCTTCGGTGGTTTCATTTCTCCAAGCTCCATGAATATCTACACCTCCGTTTATTTTAAGATTTATTGAGGGAGGACCGAATATGCTTAGGAACGAAACACTTGGTAACGGAATTTTTATATTGGTTATATTATTTAACAATTCTCCCAAATCATCTTTCTGTGCTTTCAGTTCATATTTGTACCCCAAATCTTCCCATGTTTTTTGGGAAATGTTTTTCATTTTATATTTTATGTAATCTTTAAGGGGAATTTTAAGAGGAAATTTTACTTCTTCCCCGTCTATAAATTGTTTTATAATTACAAAATTACCGGTTGAATCCAATTTTACGGTTCTTTTTATTTTGGAAAGTGAGGGATAAACAAAAAAAGGAATTTTCCTTTTGGGAAAAAGCCATACTATTTTGGAATTTTTTCTTACATATTTGAAATTTTTAATTCTTGCGGTAGAATCAATTTTTGTGGAATCAATGCTTAAGGAATCCGATTTATTTTCAGTTTTGATACTATCCGGAGGTGGAAATGAGTTTAAATTCTTTTGATATTTATTATTAAAATTTAAAGTAATATTATTTACAGCCGATTGTTTTTTAATTGTTTTAGCTTGCAAATAATCATACTCACTATTTTTTTCGATTATATTAAGTAATGCATATATCAATAAAAATAATGATGTGATAATTACTATGTGTTTGTAACTTGTATTATTCTCTGTTTTCAAATTGTTATTGTTTACTTATATTTTAAGAGAATTTTAATTAAAGTAAAAATTAACTTTATAGTACCTCCTTGTGAAATAAAAAATGTAAAAAATATATAATTTCATTATAATATTCAAATTATTGTAAAAACAGGTAAAAATATATGACTTTTTAATTTCCCTGTTTTATTGACTGAAATAAACTTCCTTTTTTTTGTAAACACATAAATAATATCACTACTATTGTAAATTTAAACTTAAAATAACTTAAAATTTAAATAAATCTTCGCTTTTTGTATCAACAGAAATTTCATCAATAAATTCATTGTTATGAACTATGGCGGCCGAAAGTTTACGTCCGGCAAAAGCACCGGTATCAATATATAGAGCGTTGGCTTGTTTGTCAAATGTTACTTTGTCTTTAATTGTATGTCCAACTACCTGTAATTTACCGATGTTTAACAATTTGTCCCTATTCCACATTACGCCGTGTTCATTTTCGTATTCTTCATCAATAATTTCTTTAATTGTAGCTATCTTATTATCGAATTTAGAAAGAATTTTCTTATAGTAGGAAGAAAACCCGGCATGAGTAATAAAACAATCGTCCAAATCATAATACAGAGGTTTCTCACTTATTATTTTTATATGTTCCCAAACTTTAGCTTCGTTTTCTTCGTATGAAGCTAAAACAGAACGGTTATCATTATAAGCCCATGTTTGAGAAAAAATAGATGAAGGTTTTTCAAAAAAATGCCAGAACATATAATCATGGTTGCCCGGTACAAACTTGATATTTTTTTCTGTAATAAAATCTACAACTTTTAAGCTATGTTTTCCCCTATCGTAAAAATCGCCGACAGAGTAAACTTCTATATCAGGATATTTTTCTTTAACCAAGTTGTAAAGTTCCTTAAGCGTATAATAGCAACCGTGAATATCTCCGATAACAGCAATCATAAAAATCTATATATGGTAAGTTTCTTTAGCAAATTCAGTTAATTCGTCCCTAAACTTAGGATGAGCAATTTTAATAAGAGCTTTAGCTCTTTCCTGAATAGTTTTACCGAAAAGATTGGCAACTCCATATTCTGTAACAACGTAATGAACATCACCACGGGAAGTAACTACTCCGGCTCCTTGCTTAAGAATAGGAACTATTCTGGATATTTTTCCATCTTTAGTTATAGACGGCAAAGCAATAATAGGTTTACCGCCTTCGGAATGAGCGGCACCTCTAATAAAATCAACTTGTCCGCCTATTCCGCTGTAAAATTTTGTACCTATAGAATCGGAGCATACTTGTCCGGTTAGATCTATTTCTATGGCAGAATTTATAGCAACCATTTTATTGTTTTTAGCAATTACAAAAGGATCGTTTACATATTCTTGCGGATGAAATTCAATAATGGGATTATTATCTAAAAAGTCGTACGATTTACGAGTACCCAAAACAAAACCTGCAATAATTTTTCCTTGATGTAAAGTTTTTTGTTCGCCATTAATAACACCTTGCTCAACTAATTCCACAATTCCGTCGGAAAACATTTCCGTATGAATTCCAAGGTCTTTATGATTTTTCAAATACTTCATAACGGAATCGGGAATTGCGCCAATACCAAGTTGCAAAGTAGAGCCGTTTTCAATCATTTCGGAAATGTACTGACCAATTCTATCGTAAGCGGCAAGAACTTCTTTACTTGCATTCGGATCAACTTGCGGTAATTCCATTAAATCTTCATTATGTTCAACAATATAATCGATTTTACTTATATGTATAAAGCTGTTTCCCAAACCTCTGGGCATTTTGTTATTTATTTGAGCAATTATTATTTTGGATTTTTCTGCCGGTGTTTTTATGTTTCCAACATCAATACCATAACTGCAATAACCGTGCTCATCCGGAGGTGAAACATTTATTAAAGCAACATCGGGTTTGATAATTCCGTATTTAAAAAGCAATGTTACTTCGGAAAGGAATATAGGCATAAATTCTGCACGTCCTTCATTCACAGCTTTTCTAACGTTTTGACCAATAAAAAAAGCTTTATGTTTAAAATGTTTTTCCATTCCCGGTTGAATGTAAGGCAAATCTCCCACAATTAAAATATGGTAAATTTCCACATCCATAAGTTCGTTTTTTTTTCTAACCAAAGCTCTTATAAGTTCCATAGGAGCGGCACATCCGGGTTGAACAACAATTTTATCGCCGGATTTTACAACTTGTAAGGCTTCGTCGGACGAAACAACTTTTTGTTTATATTTTTCTTTCCATGTAATTTTACCGCTATATATGGAATTGATCGGTTCGGCTGTCATTTTTTTCTCTTATTGAAATTATTTTTAATATAATAAATTAGTTTGTAGAAAATATATGTAATCTTCTGTATTCAAGGTTAAATGTTTCGGCAATAATTTCGTTTGAACATGTTCCTTTGTAAGTACAAACACCTTTTGTTAAACCAACATCGCCAAGTAACGAATTGGATAATCCGTTATCCGCAATATCTTTAATATATTCAATTGCGGCATTTGTAATTCCGTAACTTGCGGTTCTGGAAACAAGAGCGGGAATATTTGGCACACAATAATGAGTAACGTTATGTTTAATAAAAACCGGATTGGAAATTGTGGTTGGGTAACTTGTTTCAACGCAACCGCCTTGGTCAATTGAAACATCAACAACAACGGCACCTTTTTTCATTGTTTTCACCATTTCTTCGGTTACAATACTTGGTGTTTTTTCTCCTTTAACTTGAACCGCACCTATAAATAAATCGGCAAATTTTACTCCTCGTGCAATTGTTAAAGGAGTTGCAACAACAGTTGTAATATTCTTGGAAATGGAATTTTCAATTCTACGTAAACGTCTTAAATCTTTATCCAAAACAATAACTTGTGCACCTCTTCCGTAAGCAGAACGTGCGGCATTAAAACCTACCACACCGGCACCAAGGATAACAACCGCCGCAGGTGCAACACCGGGAATTCCTCCGAGCAGAATCCCCCTTCCGTTAGGAGTATCACTGCAAAGGTATCTTCCGCCAACTTTTATTGCCAATTGTCCGGCTATTTCACTAATAGATTGTAATACCGGTAAAGCACCGTTTTTTTCAATTAATTCGTAACTGATTGCAGTAACTTTTTTTTGCAATAATTTTTCAATAATATTTTTTCTACCAACAGCAAGATGCAAAAAAGAAAATAATATTTGATTTTCTTGTAACATATTTGCTGTTTCGTCTGTTAAGGGAGATACTTTTGCAATTAATTCCGAACGTTGAAAAACTTCTTCGGCACTGTAAACTATTGTAGCACCAACGTTAATATAGTCTTGATCCGAAAATTTACTACCAACTCCGGCATCCTTTTCTATAAAAACAGTGTGACCGGATTTTATTAACAAATCAACTCCCGTTGGTGCTAATGCAACTCTTTTTTCTTCGCTAAATGTTTCTTTGGGAATACCAATTCTCATCTTGTTAACTCTTTTTTTATGTTAAAAATAATTATAAATTGATACCGAAACAAACATTTCCAAAATAAAAAGGCATCCTTTTCCAGATGCCTTTAATTCTCAGATTATCAATCTTACTCCACCCAATTCTTCAACTCTGTAAGGGAATCTATCTCCCGGAGAGCCAATAAACATAAAATTAATGGGTATATTCCATTTTTTGGAAAGTTCTCTAACCAATTCCGGTCCAAACTCACCTTTCATAGTAATAAACTCAATTTTTATTTCGGGATATTCTCTATCCAAAACATCCAAATCTTTTTTAAACTGTTCCGAAATTTCTTCATCTTCATCCAACACGGTTACAATTTTTAATTTGTTAGTATGTTCGTTTTCTTTGATATAAACCATAACTTTATTCAAAGTAGCAATTGAATCGTCTTTAGTAAAAAAAACAAACTCTTGAGAATTAATTTCATCAATTGTTTTTAATATACTTTTATTAACACCCAAAACAAAACGCCTAATAGGATCGAAAATAGCTCCGATAATTTTCAAAAGAACTTTTAGAATAGCTGTTCTTTTAAGCATAAAGAAAATAATAATTATTGCGGGTATAAAATATTTCAAAAAGACTGTACTGTTTTTCGGAAGTCCCGGTTCCGGTTTCATCAGAATATTTCCGGTTAAGGCAATAAGCACGGCACTAATGGCAATAATTACGGCTACCCAACTTGCTTTTTCGGGCCTTGGTAATTTTGCTCTTTTAATTTTCAAAAATATATTTCCAAGCCCGAACAAAGCCATAACCGAAAGGAAAGAAATTGTATAAACACCTGCTAATAATTTCACTTCTCCTTTTGTTATTAAAAGTACGGAAACACTAAGCAAAAAAAACATAATAATAATTCTGTAGGAACTTCCTCTTTTATTTTTTTTAAGAAAAAATTGCGGAAGAATTCTATCCAGTGTCATACGTTCCAATAAACCCGATACACCAACATAGGAAGTAAGAACAGCACCGCTCAATACAAGTACCGCATCAATTGAAATAATAAATGCTAACCATTGTCCTGCAGAAAGTTCACCCATGTGCGAAAGTAGGGTTGTGCTGTAAACTTCTTTAACTTCTTGAATAGGAACAACTGCTAATGCCAAAAATGCCATTAAAGGATTTATAATGCTAACAACCACCCACATATTTCTTAATGTTTTGGGAAACACGCCGTCTGCTTGTTCTTCAACAAAGTTAGCCGAACTTTCAAAACCGGAAATACCAAGCATTGATGCGGCAAAGCCAAAAAATATTGCGGTTGTAATACTTCCCTCCAACGGCATATTCCAGTTTTCCCAAAATTGATTTAGTCCGTGTGTCATTAAATAATAACCTAACGAAACAGCCAAAACAAAAAGAGATGTTAAATGAAAAAGGAAAATACCAACGGCAATTTTTGCAGATTCGGTAATTCCCATTATCGTTAGTCCGGCAAAAATAGCCAACAATACAATTGTAGCAATTATAACCGGCAAATTTTCAATTAAGTGATGTAAATAATGCATGGCTTCGTTTGCCGATATTACCGCAGTTGCCATATATGATAATAATGTTAACGTTGCGGCAGTAGATGCAACCGATTTGCTTGTAGTATTTAATAATGCGTTATATGCACCTCCGTTCAAAGGTAAGGCTCCAACAACTTCTCCGTATATTTTTCGGAATAAAAACAAAACCGCAGCAACTATTAATAATGTAACCCAAGCATATTGTCCCGCATAAGCTATTGCCAAAGCAGATACATATAATACCGATGAACTTATATCGTTACCGCATATTGCTGTTGCAGGTAATTCTTTAAGTTTGTGGACTTTTACTTTTTCCATATTTTATATTTCGTTTCCCCTATAAATTTTTGTTTAATGAATTTGTAATCTCGATTTTCTTTTCTTATAAAGATTTAAACTCCAATTTATTAAAAAATATGGTTTAATAACAGATGTTATAAATAATTTAAATTTTAAGCATTTATTTTTTTATTAAAACCAAAATTAGATCGTAGCTTTTTTTTCTAAATTTTAAATTTGATTAGAACTGAATTAAGAATGTGAAAAATATTAAATTTCCACGGGAGTAATCGGCTTTTTACCTTTTAAAACGCGAATTACATTTTTAGCGGCAAGTTCCGCTATTGCGCTTCGGCTTTCGTTTGTTGCACTTCCTATGTGCGGTAACAAAACAACATTTTTTAAGCTAAACAAATCCTTATTTAAATTCGGTTCGTTTTCGTAAACATCAAATCCGGCGGAAAATATTTTTTTCTTTCGTAAAATTTTTATCAGATATTTTTCATCAACAACTTCTCCGCGTGCCGTATTTACAAGTATGGCGGTAGGTTTTAGCAAATCCAACTTTTCTTTATCCAATAAGTGATGTGTTTCCGGAGTTAACGGAATGTGTAAAGATATTATATCGGAAGTTTTTAATAATTTGTTCAGACTTACTTTTTTTGCATTCAGTTCTTTTTCAAAATTATCTTTTTTACTTCTGTTATAGTAAATTATTTTTGTTCCGAAAGCTTTAATTCTTTTTGCCGTTTCGTAACCTATTCTTCCTGCACCAACAATTCCAACCGTTTTATTTTTAAGTTCAACTCCTATAAATAAATCCGGCTGCCAACCTTTAAATTTATTTTCTCTCACATATTTATCAACTTCCGGTATTCGTTTTGCACAGGCAAGTATTAAAGATACGGCGGTTTCGGCTGTTGCTTCGGTAAGTACATCGGGTGTGTTGGTTACAATAATTCCCTTTTGGTTTGCGTAAGCTACATCTATATTATTGTAACCAACTGCAAAATTTGCAATTATTTTACATTTGGGTAACCGGTCAATTACATCTTTATCAAACTTTTCGGTAAGCAAAGAAATTATAGCATCGGCATCCTTTGCTTTGTTAAGAAGTTCTTCTTTTGTAATCGGTCTGTTTTTATTAAATACCGAAACTTTAAAGCCTTCTTTTTCAAGAAGTTCTTTTGCAATCGGTTGTATTTTACGGGTTATGAAGATTTTCATAAAAATTCTCTCTATAAAAGTTTGATTAAGTTATTAACTATTTTACCCAAACAACAACTTAACTATAAACAGAGCACCAAGTATTCCGGCTACATCCGCCAAAAGTCCGGCTGTTAGTGCATATCTTGTTTTTCTAATATTAACCGCACCGAAATAAAC
>Ga0256841_1001661_pt1 | contig 18628 bp, 18 predicted proteins | sample 356308metaG_FD_185971 | JGI IMG/M metagenome (GOLD analysis project Ga0256841, IMG submission 185971) | Hydrothermal vent microbial communities from Mid Atlantic Ridge, Atlantic Ocean - 356-308 | ecosystem: Environmental > Aquatic > Marine > Hydrothermal vents | place: Atlantic Ocean: Mid... | reverse complement strand
TACCTCAAGCCCATGGCGGTCGGCGGCCTGCTGTTCGGCATCGGCATGGCGCTGGGCGGCTTCTGCCCCGGCACCGCGGCTGCCTCGGTGGCCACCGGCCGCATCGATGCGGTGGTGTTCGTGATCGGTTTCCTCGCCGGTTCGCTGCTGTTCGGCGACCTGTTCCCGATCTGGGGCGATTTCTACAACAGCGACTACCGGGGCGTGTACCGCCTCGACCAGTTGCTGGACATCAACCTGGGCCTGGCGGTGCTTCTGGTCGTGGCGGCCGCGGTGGCGGGCAGCCTCTTGATGCGCTTCGGCCAGCACCTGTTCTGGTCGACGCCGCCCGACGAGACCCTGGAGCCCGAGCAGGTGCTCAGGTACGAGGCGCCGCTGGTGGCGCTGGCGCTGCTGATCGGCTTCGTGCTGGCCTTCTTCCCCACCGATGCCTTTTTCAGGCAGGCCGGCGAGCCGGCCTATTACATCGTGCCCCGTTCCCACAGCGGAGCCCCGGTCCGTGAACGCCACAGGCGCGAGCGCGGCGGGGCCAGGCAGGCGCAGCCGGCGCAGGTCGTGCAGCCGGCGCCGGAGACGGAGGAAGGCTGTTGAGCAGGGAAAAGGCGGTGCCGGGTGAGCATGAACCGGCGTGAATTCATCAAACTGTCCGGCCTGATGGGTGCCGGCGGCGTGCTGTCGCCGCTGCTGCTGGGCGGCTGCACGGCCCACCCGCTGCCCGGCAGCGGCCAGGTCGTCCGCACCCCGACCTTCTGCGACATGTGTTTCTGGAAGTGCGCCGGCTTCGTCCACACCGAGAACGATCGGCCCTGGAAGATCACCGGCAATGCGCACGATCTGCACAGCCAGGGCCGGCTGTGCACGCGCGGCAGCGGCGGGCTGGGCAGCTACGAGGACCCGGACCGCCTGCGCAAGCCGCTGCTGCGCGTCACCGGCGCCGACGGGCGCCAGACCTTCCGCGAGGCCGAGTGGGACGAGGCGCTGGGCTTCATCGCCGACCGCATGAAGGCGATCGCCAACGACTATGGACCGGACCGCATGGCCATGCTCAACCACGGCTACGGCGCCCGTCACTTCAAGCACCTGATGCGCGCCTACGGCTCCGCCAGCTTCGCCGAGCCGGCCTTCGCGCAATGCCGGGGGCCGCGCGACGTCGGCTTCCGCCTCACCTTCGGCGAGGGGCTGGGTTCGCCCGAGCGCACCGACATGGAGCATTCGCGTTGCATCGTGCTGATCGGTTCGCACATCGGCGAAAACCTGCACAACGGCCAGGTGCAGACGCTGGCGCAGGCCCTGCGCAACGACGTCAGTCTGATCACCGTCGATCCGCGTTTTTCGGTGCCGGCCGGCAAATCGAAGTACTGGCTGCCCATCCGCCCCGGCACCGACATCGCATTGCTGCTGGGCTGGATGTACGTGCTGATCGACGAGCAACTCTACGACAGGGACTATATCGAGCGCTATGCCACCGGCTTCGACGAGCTGGCCGCCCACGTGCGCCGCTACGCACCGGAATGGGTCTACCTGGAGACCGGCATCGAGCCGGACCTGATCCGCGCCACGGCACGCGAGATGGCCAGCCACGCGCCGGCCACCCTGGTGCACCCCGGCCGCCACACCACCTGGTACGGCGACGACACCCAGCGTTCGCGCGCCATCGCCATCCTCAACGCGCTGCTGGGCTCCTGGGGCCGCAAGGGCGGGCTGTACATCAAGGAGAACGTGCGCCTGCCACGCTACCCCTTGCCGGCCTACCCGCAACCGCGCAGCGATTTCCGGGCCGCCAACAAGGGCCGCTACCCGTTCGCCTACGAAGGCGTGACCAACGCCATCATCGAGGCCTCCATCGGCGAGGACGCACACTACAGGGGTTGGCTGGTGTACGGCACCAACCTGCCCTCGACCATCCCGGGCATACGCCCGCAGCTGAAGGCGGCCATGGATTCGCTCGATCTGGTCGTGGTGGTCGATACCATGCCCTCGGAGATCACCGGCTACGCCGACGTGGTGCTGCCCGAATGCACCTACTTGGAGCGCTACGACGACCTGCGCAACGCCGGCGAACGCGAACCGGCGCTGGCGCTGCGCATGCCGGCCTTCGAACCGCGCCACGACAGCAAGCCGGGCTGGTGGATCGCCCGACAGCTCGGCCGGCGCCTGGGGCTGGAACGCTATTTCCCCTGGCAGGACTACAGCGAGGTGCTCGACTGGCAGCTCAAACAGGTGGGGTCCTCGCTGGAGGAGATGCAGCGTATCGGCGTGAAGCCCTTTCCGCGCACCCGGCCGAAGTATTTCGCCGAGGGCCAGCCGGTGCGTTTCCGTACGCCGTCCGGGCGCATCGAACTCCATTCGCAGCAGCTGGCGGACGCGGGTTTCGACCCGTTGCCGGTGTACACCCGGCCCGAGGCGCCGCCGGCGGGTTTCTATCGTCTGAACTACGGCCGCATGCCGGCGCACACCTTCGGCAAGACCACCAACAACCCGCTGCTGTTCCAGCTGGCGCCGGAGAACACCCTGTGGGTGAATCCACTGGTGGCGCGGGAGCAGGGGCTGGCCAACGGCGAGTACGTGCGCCTGCAGAACCCGGATGGCATCGTCAGCAACCGGGTGCGCGTGCGCGTCACCGAGCGCATCCGGCCCGACTCGGTGTTCATGGCGCATGGCTTCGGCCACCGCTCGCGTCGCCTGCGGCTGACCTACGGTATCGGCGCCGACGATTCCGAGCTCATGACCAACGTCAGGGTGGATCCGCTGATGGGCGGCACCGGCATGCGCGCCAACTTCGTCACCCTGGTGAAGGAGGCCGGCTGAGATGACGCACTACGCCATGGTCATCGACACCCGACTGTGCATCGGCTGCGGCGACTGTGTGATCGCCTGCAAGACCGAGAACAAGGTGCCGGAGGGGCTGAACCGCGACTGGGTGGTGGAAGCGACCCGGGGCACCTATCCCGACCTGAGCACCGAGTTCCGCTCCGAGCGCTGCAACCATTGTTCGCACGCCACCTGCGTCTACATGTGCCCGACCGGCGCCAGCCACCACTGGAAGGACACCAACATCGTGCTGGTCGATCCCAACAAGTGCACCGGCTGCAAGGCCTGCATCGCCGCCTGCCCCTACGACGCGCGCCTGGTCATGCACCCGGGCGGCTACATCGACAAGTGCACCTTCTGTCATCACCGGGTCGAGAAGGGGCTGGACCCGGCCTGCGTATCCACCTGCCCGACGCGCTGCATGTACTTCGGCCTGCTCGACGACCCCTCCAGCGAGGTGAGCGAACTGCTGCGCCGGCGCGACTACAAGGTGCTGGCGCCGGAAACCGGCAACCGGCCCAATGTCTATTACCTGACCTGAGAAGCGGCCATGCACGAAGAGATCCTGATCACCGCCCGCAGCAATCCTCCCGTCGACCCGGTGATGCACATCTGGGGCTGGGAGATCTCGGTGTACCTGTTCCTCGGCGGCCTGACCGCGGGCATCATGTTCTTCTCGGCGCTCATGCTGTTGCTGAACCGGGACGAAGAGGCGCCGTTCTCGGTCAACCGCCTGTCGCTGCTGGCGCCGGTGGTGCTGTCGCTGGGCATGGCGACCCTGTTTCTGGACCTCGAGCACAAGCTGTTCGTGTGGCGCTTCTACACCACTTTCGAACCGACTTCACCGATGTCCTACGGCGCCTGGATCCTGGTGCTGGTGTATCCCATCACCCTTCTGCAGGTGCTGTCCACGCTGCGCAGCGGCTACCCGCTGCTCGCCAGCCTGCTGACCGGCACCCGGCCGGAACGAGTGCTGCTTGTCTGCGAGCGCTGGCGCCGGCCGATCGCCTGGGCGGCCATCCCGGTCGCCGTCGCGCTCGGCATCTACACCGGCATCCTGCTGAGCGCCTTCAGCGCCCGGCCGTTCTGGAATACCGGCCTGCTGGGGCCCCTGTTCCTGGTCTCGGGGCTGTCCACCGGCGCGGCGCTGATCGCCCTGATCGCGCGCCGGCACAGCGAGAAGCGCCTGTTCACCCTGATCGACGCCGGCCTGATCCTGACCGAGCTGGTCATCGTCGCGCTGCTGCTGGTCAACCTGTCCACCGGCGCACAGCCGCAACTGGATGCAGCCGCCAGGCTGCTGGGTGGCGACTACACCGCCTGGTTCTGGGGCGCCTTCGTGGCCCTCGGTCTGCTGATCCCGCTGCTGCTGGAGGCGGCCGAGATTCGTGCCACGCTGCGCAGCCTGGCGCTGCTGGCCCCGGTGCTGGTGCTGGTCGGTGGCTACGTGCTGCGGGTGATCGCCGTCGATCTCGGCCAGGAGACGACCTGGATCGACTACGGCTCGGAATTCAATACCGAACTGCTGGAGCGGCTGCACTGAGCGCGGCGCGCCGTCAACGGAGGGGATTTGCCATGAAGCACCTGATCACCATCCTGCCCGGCCTGTTGACCGTTGTGCTCGGCGCCTGCAGCGACGAGCAGGCGGCGCAGTCCGCCATCGACAGCGCCCGCCTGGAGCAGGTGGCGCAAGTGGTGGCGCGCAAGCAGGACCGGGTCAGCGCCGATGAGCTGGCGCGCTGGCTGATCGAGAGGCGCGCCGACTTCGTGCTGGTCGACATCCGCGACGACGACGCCTATGCCGCCGGCCACATCGACGGCGCGCTGCACCTGCCCGTCACCGAACTGGTGACGCAGGAGGGGCTGCGGCAGCTGCCCGCCGGCCGCCGGGTGATCGTCTATTCCAACGGCTCGGAGTTCGCCGGCCAGGCGGCGGTGCTGCTGCGCCTGGCGGGGCGCGACGCCGACCTGCTGCTGGGCGGTTACAACTTCTGGTCCCGGCATGTGCAGAACCCGGAGGTTCCGCCGACCGCCGCCGACGGGGAGTATCCGCAGCTCGCGCTCAAGCGCGCCATCGCCTGCTATTTCGCCGGTGGCGGCGCACCGCCCCCGGTGGCTGCGCCGGCGCCGCTGCGCCACCGTCAACCGCCCGCTTTCACGCCCCCCACGGCGCCGCCCCCGCCGCCGGCCCCGGAGGAGGGATGCTGATGCGCCGGTTCGCCATCGAGCGGCGCGTCCAGGATGCGCCGGATCTCGGCGCCGGACAACGGCCGCACCGGCTGCGGGCCGGCGGGGCGGCCGGCGACCCCATCCAGGCGGGTCCATGCGTCGGCAGGCAGGCCGTCGGCGAGGCGGGGATGGGCCGGTTCGAAACGCCAGCCCCGGGTGTCGTGCAGCAGCCGTCCCTGTCCCAGGCCCAGCGCCACCGGCGAGCGGTGGCAGGAAGCGCAGGACCGGGCCCGGCCGAGTGTGTGCGGCGCCAGCGCTGCAAAGCGGCGGATGAATCTGGGCGAAGCCCATGCCGGGTGTTCCGCGGTCAGGATCATGGCCGGCACCACCGGCACGATGCGGTCGTCCGCCGTCACGCCCAGCGGTGGCGGTGCGTTGCGGATGGCGCCGCGCCGTTCGCGCCAGCGCCCGGGCGTGACGGCGCGTTCGAGGTGGTCCCACTGGACTCGACCGGCGTCGTACTCCAGGTGGCAGCCGTAACACTGGGGCGCCCACCGGCTGTGGCAGGCGGCGCAGTCGAGGCGCGCATGCTGCCGGCGCAACGGGTGGCTGGCGTCACGGTAGGGCGGCACCGCGATCACGCCGCCGCCGTCCTTGCGATGCAGCAGGACGGTGTCGCCACGCATTTCGATGTGCCACAGGGGCGTGCCGCGGGCGGTGGCGGGAAATTCGGTTTGCGGGCCGGTGGGGAAGGGGACGTGGCGGAGCAGGGCGCGCAGCTCCGGCGGCCAGTCGTGCAGCGCGACGCGCCGCAGCGGCCGGCGGTGACAGTCGTCACAGCGGATGTCCACCGCCTGATGCTTGTCGGCGGGTTCGTCTCCCGTGCCCATCAGGCCGCGTGCCGTGTGGCAGTCGGTGCAGCCCATGCCGGCGGCGTGGTGGACGTCGGCCGCCATCAGCTCGACGGCGCGCCCGTCCGCCAGCCGCCGGGTGGCGCCGGTCTGCGCACCCTGTTCGGCCAGCCCTGCGTAGCTCAGCGCGATGCGGCCGGAGCGCGAATGACAACCGAAGCAGCGGTCGTCCCCCACCGGCACGGTCAACGCCGGGTGGCCGCCGGCCGCATCCCGCCGCAAGTGGCAGGCGAGGCAGCCGCCGCCGCGGTGGCGGGCGTCGCCCGCGCCCGCTGCCGGCCCCGGTTGACCGAGGTGGCAGCCGGCGCACAGTTTTCTCAGCAGGCTGTCGGCCGGGGAATGCCCCAGCGTGGCCAGCGTGCCGCCATGCTGGGCGAGTCCGAGTTCACCGAACACGGCGCGGGTGGTGCGCACCATGGCGCCGCCCGTGTGCATGAGGCTGGCACGCACGCGCCGCACCTCGGCGGCGTGGCAGCGGCCGCAGGCCCGGTCGGCGTCGTGCAGCCGGCCAGGCGCAGCGATCAGGCCGCGGTGGGCCGTGCTTTTCGAGACCGTGGCCGGGTCGCCGGCGTGGCAGGCGCTGCACCCGGTGGCGGCGAAGCGGTGCACGGAACTGAAGCCGTGGCCTTGCGCTTCGTGGCAGTTCAGACAGCGCGGCGCGGCGCCCGCGACAGAATGAACGAGCGTTATCAGTGTGGCCAGCACCACCAGGCGGGCGCCGGTTGCCGTCAGCGAATGCATGCACGGCAGTATGGCATGTGCCGCCGCCACGGAAAAAGGGCCGTCCGCAACTTGACCGGGATCAAGCGATTGGCATTCAGCCGGCCCGCCTGCTGTCTTTTCCGAAGGTCGACGACTATATTCGGGCATGCAGGGTCGGCAAGCCCGATACCGGACATGACGGAAAACGCGCGAGTACGACCGACGACCAATCGATCGTCGGTTGGCGGCAGGAGGCAGTAACCTGCACGCGCTGTTTCACCAGCGGATCAGAGGAGAACATCGTATGGGTGATCAGCAGACCTTCTACGAGGCCATGCGCGAGCACGGCATCACGCGTCGCAGTTTTCTCAAGTTTTGCAGTCTCACGGCAGCCGGGCTCGGCATGGGACCGGAGTTCGCCGGCAAGATCGCCCACGCCCTGGAGACCAAGCCGCGCACACCGGTCATCTGGCTGCACGGCCTGGAGTGCACCTGCTGTTCCGAGTCCTTCATCCGCTCCGGCCATCCGCTGGCGGCCGACGTCATCCTGTCCATGATCTCGCTGGACTACGACGACACCCTGATGGCGGCCGCCGGCTACCAGGCCGAGGAGATCCTCGAACAGACGGTGCAGAAGTACGACGGCAACTTCATCCTCGCCTGCGAGGGCAATCCGCCGCTCAACGAGGATGGCATGTACTGCATCCAGGGCGGCAAGCCCTACATAGAAAAGCTGCGCTACATGGCCAGCCACTGCAAGGCCATCATCGCCTGGGGTTCCTGCGCCTCCTGGGGCTGCGTGCAGGCGGCGCGTCCCAACCCGACGCGCGCCACGCCCATCCACAAGGTCATCCACGACAAGCCCATCGTCAAGGTGCCGGGCTGCCCGCCCATCGCCGAAGTCATGACCGGCGTCATCACCTACATGGTGGCCTTCGGTGAGTTGCCGGAACTGGACCGCCAGGGCCGGCCCAAGATGTTCTACAGTCAGCGCCTGCACGACAAGTGCTACCGGCGCCCGCACTTCGATGCCGGCCAGTTCGTGGAGCGTTTCGACGACGAGGGCGCGCGCAAGGGCTACTGCTTGTACAAGGTCGGCTGCAAGGGGCCCACCACCCACAACGCCTGTTCGACGGTGGAATGGAACGGTGGCCTGTCCTGGCCGGTGAAGTCCGGCCACGGCTGCTTGGGCTGTGCCGAGGACAACTTCTGGGACCGCGGCTCCTTCTACAGCGCAGTCACCAATCTGGGTGTCACGGGCGGCGTCGAGGCGACCGCCGACGATATCGGCGAGGTGCTGGCCGGCGCCGCCGCCATCGGCGTGGCGGCGCACGCGGCGGCCTCGGTGGTCAGTCACATGAAGGACGGCAGCAAGGGAGACTCCAGCCATGACTAAGCAGGTTACCCCCAACGGTTTCACGCTCGACGACAGCGGCCAGCGCGTGGTGGTGGACCCGATCTGCCGCATCGAGGGCCATCTGCGCATCGAGGTCAACCTGGACGAGAACAACGTCATCCGCAACGCAGTGTCGACCGGCGCCATGTGGCGCGGCCTGGAAGTCATCCTCAAGGGCCGCGATCCGCGCGACGCCTGGGCCTTCACCGAGCGCATCTGCGGCGTCTGTACCGGCGTGCACGCGCTGACCTCGGTGCGCGCAGTCGAGGATGCGCTGGGTATCGACATCCCGGCCAACGCCAACAGCATCCGCAACCTCATGTTGCTGGCCCAGCACACCCAGGACCACCTGGTGCACTTCTATCACCTGCACGCGCTGGACTGGGTGGACGTGGTGAGCGCACTCAAGGCCGACCCGCGCGCGACCTCGGAGCTGCAGCGCAGCATCTCCAACTGGCCCAAGTCCTCGCCGGGCTACTTCCGCGACGTGCAGGCCCGGCTCAAGCGCTTCGTCGAGTCCGGCCAGCTGGGCCCGTTCTCCAATGCCTACTGGGGCAGCGCCGCCTACCGGCTGCCGCCGGAGGCCAACCTGATGGCGGTCACACACTACCTGGAGGCACTCGACTTCCAGCGCGAGATCGTCAAGATCCACACCATCTTCGGCGGCCGCAACCCCCACCCCAACTGGGTGGTCGGCGGCGTACCCTGTTCCATCGACGTCAACGGCGACGGCTCCATCAACATGGAATGGCTGAACCTGGTTTCGTCCATCATCGACCAGTCGATCACCTTCATCGACCAGGTCTACATCCCGGACCTGAAGGCCATCGCCTCCTTCTACAAGGACTGGACCTACGGCGGCGGCCTGTCGGGCAAGAACCTGCTGTCCTACGGCGAGTACCCGGATCACCCCAACGACTGGTCGCAGGCCAACATGCTGCAGCCGGGCGGCGCCATTCTCGACGGCGACCTGTCGAAGGTGCACGAGGTCGACGTGCGCGATCCCGAACAGGTGCAGGAGTTCGTGGCCCATTCCTGGTACAGCTACCCGGACGAGAAGCAGGGCCTGCATCCCTGGGACGGCATCACCGAGCCGCACTTCGAGCTGGGACCCAATTTCAAGGGCACCAAGACCAACATCGAGCAGATCGACGAGGGCGCCAAGTATTCCTTCATCAAGGCGCCGCGCTGGCGCGGACACGCCATGGAAGTGGGCCCGCTGGCGCGCTACGTAGTGGCCTACGCGCGCGGCCACGAGGAGATCAGGGACCAGGTGGACGGCCTGCTGCACGACCTGGGGCTGCCGCTGCCGGCCATCTTCTCGACCCTGGGTCGCACCGCGGCGCGCGGCCTGGAGTGTTCCTTCACCGCGCACAAGATGCGGTACGTGTTCGACCAGCTGATGGCCAACCTCAAGGCCGGCGACACGGCCACGGCCAACATGGACAAGTGGGAGCCGGATACCTGGCCGGCCCAGACCAGGGGCGTCGGCCACGTGGAAGCGCCGCGCGGCGCGCTGGGACACTGGATCCACATCAAGGACGGCAAGCTGGAGAACTACCAGGCCGTGGTGCCCACCACCTGGAACGCCTCGCCGCGCGATCCGGCCGGCAACATCGGCGCCTACGAGGCGGCGCTGCTGGGCACGCCCATGGTCGACGCCGAACAGCCGGTGGAGATCCTGCGCACCATCCACAGTTTCGATCCCTGCCTGGCCTGTTCCACCCACGTGATGGCGCCCGACGGCGAGGAACTGGCCAGCGTCAAGGTCCGCTGAGGGCGAGGAGGCGAGCATGAACAGCACGGCAGCAGCACCGCACGACCCGGCCAGCCGGGAACCGGTCTACGTCTTCGAGGTGCCGGTGCGGGTCTGGCACTGGCTGCACACCTTCAGCTTCCTGGCGCTGGCGGTGAGTGGCTACCTGATCGCCAACCCGCTCCCCTCCATCGGCGGCGAGGCCAGCGACCATTTCCTCATGGGCAATATCCGGCTGGTGCACTTCATCGCCGCCTACGTGTTCGCCATCGGCTTCGCGGTGCGCATCTACTGGGCGCTGGTCGGCAACCGCTACGCGCGCGAACTGTTCATCCTGCCGATCTGGCGAGGCGACTGGTGGTGCGGGCTGCTGCACGAGATCCGCTTCTACCTGTTCCTGAGCAAGGACACGCCGGTGAGCCTGGGCCACAACCCGCTGGCGCAGGTGGCCATGTTCCTGTTCAACGTGCTGGGCACCCTGTTCATGATCGGCACCGGCTTCGCGCTGTACGGCCAGGCGCTGGGCATCGGCAGCTGGGCGGACCGGCTGTTCGGCTGGATCATCCCCCTGATCGGCAGCGAGGCGCTGGTGCGCAACTGGCATATCATGGGCATGTGGCTGATGCTGGTGTTCGTCATCATCCACATCTACATGGCGGTGCGCGCCGACATCATGGGCCGCACCAGCAGCGTCAGCACCATCATCGGCGGCTGGCGGCTGTTCAGGAATGGGCGCCGCTGAGATGCAGGCGGCCGGCGGGGGCGCCTGTGTGGAGGGCGGTTTCGACACCCTGGTGCTGGGCATCGGCAACCTGCTGTGGGCCGACGAAGGCTTCGGCATCCGCGCCGTCGAGGCGCTGGACGCCGGCTACGCCTTCGCGCCGGAGGTGCGCCTGATGGACGGCGGCACCCAGGGCATGTTCCTGCTGCCCTGGGTGCGGAGTGCGCAGCGGTTGCTGATCTTCGACGCCATCGATTTCGGCCTCGAACCGGGTGAGTTGCGGGTCATCCGTGACGAGCGGGTGCCGAGCTACATGGGCGCCAAGAAGGTCAGCATGCACCAGACCGGCTTCCAGGAGGTGCTGGCCGCGGCGCAGCTGATGGGCGCCAGCCCGCAGCGCCTGGCGCTGGTCGGCGTGCAGCCCGAGTGCCTGGACGACTACGGTGGCAGCCTGCGGCCGCGGGTGCACGCACGCATTCCCGAGGCGGTCGAACGCGCGCTGGCGGTACTGCGGGACTGGGGGGTCGAGCCCGTCGCGCGCAGCCGCCCGCCGGCGCCGGGACAGCGGGTCGGCCACGACGAGCTGGAGCTGCCGGTCTACGAGGCCGGCCGGCCCGGCTGCGGAGCAGAACGACTATGACCCACCCCCTCATCCAGCGGCTGCACGACGAGTTCGGCTACCCGCGCATCGATGCGGACAGTCACGACGCCTTCGTCGCCCGACCGGGCGTCGCCGTGCTGTTCTTCGCCGGCGACCCGAAGCGCTTTCGCGACACCACCGACGTCGCCGTGGTGCTGCCGGAGCTGGAAAAGGCCTTCCAGGGGGGCCTGCGCCCGGCCGTGGTGGCCGACGAGGACGCGGTGGTGCTGCAGCAGCGCTACGGTTTCAAGGCCTGGCCGACGCTGGTGTTCGTGCGCGAGGACGGCTACCTGGGTGCCATCACGGGCATCCAGAACTGGGGCGAGTACCTGCAGGAGATCAGTGAGCTGCTGACCGCCGGACCGACGCGGCCGCCGGCTTTCAAGGTACCGGTGGTGGGAGCCTGAAGGAGAGGACGGGATGGACGAACTGAACCTCGACGTACTGCCGGTGTCGGTCACGGGGCCCGGCAGCCAGCCACTCGAACAGGACGGCAGCCGCCTGGAGTTCATCCCGCTGCCGAAAGAGATGGACAGCTACCGGCGCCCGGACATCCCGGAGCCGGAGGCGGTGCAGCACCTGCTGGGGGCACGCGCCGCCACCGACTGGATCCGGGATGCGCTGCAGCGTTACCGGGTCGGCGACGAGCCGCTCATGGCCAATATCTCCGCCCTCGATGCCGACAACCGGGAACTGGTCAACCAGATTCTTGGCGAGGGCGAGGTGAGCCTGAAATACGAGGGCCGGGTGCATGCGCGCATGCAGGAGTCGGTGCTCGCCGGCCTGTGGCGGACCTTCTATCTCGACGCCCACGGGGCCATCACCCACGACCTGATCGAGGTCGCCGACGTACCCTTGCTGGCGCGCCGCCCACTGCGCGAAGGCCGCACCGACCTGGATGCGCTGACGCAGGTGCGCCCGCCCGCCGAGGTCATGAATGCCATGCCCCTCCTCAGCGAGTTGCAGGAACACCTGGCGGCCTGGCGCCGGGGCAGCGAGCCGCACGTGGTCAACCTGACCCTGCTGCCCCTGTCGGAGGCCGACATCGCCTTCCTCGACGAGGTGCTCGGCGGCGGGCCGGTTCGGACCCTGTCCCGCGGCTACGGCGACTGCCAGGTGCGCAGCACGGCCTGGCGCAACCTGTGGTGGGTGCGCTACCACAACTCCATGGGCACGCTGATCCTCAACACCCTGGAGGTGGTGGACGTGCCGCAGGTGGCCTGCGCCGCCCGGGAAGACCTGGACGACTCGCGCCGGCGCCTGGACGAACTGCTGGAACCCTACTGGCGGGAGCTGGAATGATGCCATCCGCGGGCGGGACACGGGTGCGCGCGGACAGCCGGCTGGAATGCCGCATCTGCTGGTACGTCTACGACCCGGCCGAGGGCGACGCGGTGGAACAGGTGCCGCCCGGTACGCCGTTCGCGGCGTTGCCCGACTGGTGGCGCTGCCCGCAGTGCGACGCCGGCAAGGACATGTTCCTGCCGCTGGACGCGGACAACGGGGGGGGATCGCATGAATGACGCGGCGCTCGCGCTGGTCGAGGACTACCGGCGCATCGCCCGGCGCATGCGTCACCTGCCGTTCTACAACGCCGCGCTGGCGGTGGAAGCGGTCGCCTTCCGGCCCTGGCGGGGCGGGCTGGCCGGGGTGCTGGTGACACCCTGGTGCATGAACCTGGTGCTGATGGGTGATGCCGCGGCGGCCGTGCCGGCGGCGGCCGGCCGGCTCAAGGTGCGTCTGCCCGCCGGTGAATACGCATTCACGCCCGGGCCGGCGGAGGACGCCGTGCCGCACCTGGCGCTGCCGTTGTTCACGACGCTGGCGGACTTTCCCGACCGGCGCACGGCCCGCGAAGTGGCGGAGAAGATCATGCAGGCCCTGTTCGACGACGCGGGTGCGGCGGGCGAGGGTGATCCGCCGGCCGGGAAACTCGAACGCAAGCGCCTGGGGCGGCCGCTGTCACGCCGCGCGCTGCTGCACGGCCTGCTTCAGGCGGCGGGTGGGGACTAGCGGTCATGCACGAATACTCGGTGTGCCTGGCGTTGATGGAACAGGTCGAGCGCGTGGCAAGAGAACACGGCGCCGGGCGCGTGGAGCGCATCGTGCTGAAGATCGGCCCGCTGTCGGGCGTCGAGGCGCCGCTGCTGCAGCACGCCTGGCCGCTGGTGGCGGCCGGCACCCTGGCCGCGGACGCGGAGCTGGTCACCGAGACGGCCCCGGTGGTGGTGCGCTGCACGCAATGCGGGGCCGAGAGCGAGGCGGCGCCCAACCGCCTGCTGTGCGGGCAGTGCGGCGACTTCCGCACCCGCCTGGTGAGTGGCGACGAAATGCTTCTGGCCAGCCTGGAACTGGCGCGGATCGACGAGGTGAAGGCATCATGTGTCTAGCGATACCGATGAGGATCATGCAGGTGGACGGCTTCAATGCGCGCTGCGAGGCCAAGGGCGTGGAGCGCGACGTCAGCCTGTTCATGATGCAGGGCGAGGACGTGGGCGTGGGTGATTTCGTCATGGTGCACGTCGGCTACGCCATCCAGAAGATGACCCCGCAGGAGGCGCGCTCCGCGTGGGAACTGTTCGACCAGGCGCTGGGCACCGGCGACCTGCCACTGACTTCGGGAGACGACCATGTGTGACACCTGCGGCTGCAACATCACGTCCGGCAACCGGCATCTGCTGCGTCCCGGCGGCAGGCTCGAGCGCAGCGGCGACGGCCGCGCCGCCGTCAGCGTGCTGCAGGGCCTGTTGAGCGAGAACGACCACCAGGCGGGGCACAATCGCAGCCACTTCGACGCCCACGGCGTGCTGGCGGTGAACCTGATGTCCTCGCCGGGCGCCGGCAAGACACGGTTGCTGGAGGCGACCATCGGGGCGCTGGGCGGCGAGTTCGCCATGGCCGTGGTCGAGGGCGACCTGGAGACCGAGAACGACGCCGAGCGCATCCGCGCCCACGGCGTCGAGGCGGTGCAGATCGCCACCGGCAGCGCCTGCCACCTGGACGCGCACATGGTGCACGATGCCCTGCACCGGCTGGACCTGACCGGCCTCGACATCCTGTTCATCGAGAACGTCGGCAACCTGGTGTGCCCGGCCAGCTTCGACCTCGGCCAGCACCGCAACATCACCCTGTTGTCGGTGCCGGAGGGCGACGACAAGCCGGCCAAGTACCCGGTCATGTTCCGCGCCGCCGACCTGGTGCTGCTGACCAAGACCGATCTGCTGCCCTACCTCACCGACTTCGACCCGGGGCGCGCCGAACGCTGCCTGCGCGAGCTGGCCAGCGAATCGCCGCTGCTGGCGCTGTCGCCGGCCACCGGCGAGGGGCTGGACGGCTGGCTGGCCTGGTTGCGCGACGAGGTTGCCGCACAGCGCGAACGGGTGGCGCAGGGACTGAGCGCGCGGCCCGACATCCAGCCCGAAGGCGCCGCCCTGCACCTGCGGGAGCCGCGCGGGTCTGCGCTTCCTGCCGCTCCCGGTCGCGGCGGGGCGGCCGCCACGGCGGGCGGGGACTGATCGTGGCCGTATCGGCGCGTCAGTGGCTGGAACGCATCCATGCCCTGGATCTGGAGCGCAAGGTGCGCATCATGAACGTGTGCGGCGGCCACGAGCGCGCCATCACCCTGGCTGGCCTGCGCGGCGCCTTGCCGGAGGCGGTGGAGCTCATCCCCGGCCCGGGCTGCCCGGTGTGCGTGTGCCCCGAGGAGGACGTCTACCAGGCCATGCAGCTGGCGCTGAACGAGGACATCGTCCTGCTCGCCTTCGGCGACATGCTGCGCGTGCCGGTCAACCTGCCCAAGCGCGAAATCCGCACCCTGGAACAGGCCCGGGCCGCGGGCGCCGACGTGCGGCCGATCGCCTCGCCGACGGAAGCGGCCCGGGTGGCGCGCGACAACCCGAACACACCGGTGGTGTTTTTCGCCGCTGGTTTCGAGACCACCACCGCGCCGGTCGCCGCCCTGCTGCGCGAAGGCGCGCCCGACAACCTCAGCGTGCTGCTGTCGGGCCGGCTGACCTGGCCGGCGGTGGCCATGCTGCTGGATTCCGAGGACGCCGGCTTCCATGCGCTGATCGCGCCAGGGCACGTGTCGACGGTCATGGGGCCGGAGGAATGGGAGTTCGTGGTGCGCGATCACCACATCCCGTCGGCGGTGGCCGGCTTCACCCCCGAGTCGCTGCTGGCGGCCATGTACTCGACGCTGCGGCAGCTGCAGGAGGACCGCTGTTTTCTCGACAACTGCTATCCAGAGGTAGTCAAACCCGGCGGCAACCGTTCGGCGCAGCACTGCCTGCACGAGACCCTGGACGTGGTGGACGCCAACTGGCGCGGCGTCGGGCAGATTCCCGCCTCGGGCTTCGCACTCAAGCCGGCGCTGGCGACGCACGACGCGCGCCTGCAGTTTCCTTCCTACGAGGATCCGGCGCGCAAGCGCATCGGCGACATGCCGCAGGGCTGCGACTGCTCCCGCGTGGTGCTGGGCAAGATCTACCCCAACGAATGCAAGCTGTACGGGCTGGCCTGCACGCCGCGCAGCCCGATCGGGCCGTGCATGGTGTCGGACGAGGGCGCCTGCCGCATCTGGTGGGCAGGCGGCGTGCGCGAACGCCGGGAACCGGTGGTGGCATGAAGGCGGCGCGCTGCATGCAAGGCGAGGGCGGCGGGGCGGGGCGGCGCCCATGAACCTCAGCCTGCTGTCACTGGGTTTCCTGCTCGGCATGCGCCACGCCATGGAGAGCGATCACCTGGCCGCGGTCGCGTCCCTGGCGACGCGCGGCGGCTCGCTGCGGTACAACGTCTGGCAGGGCGCGGCCTGGGGCCTCGGCCATACCCTGACGCTGTTCTTCTTCGGGTCCATCGTGCTGCTGGTCGATACGGTCATACCGGAGCGCTTGTCCCAGGGGCTGGAATTCGCGGTCGGCGTCATGCTGGTGCTGCTGGGCGCCGATGTGCTGCGTCGGCTGCTGCGCCGGCGCCTGCACTTCCACGCCCACCGGCACGCCGACGGCACGCTGCATCTGCACGCCCATTCGCACGCCGGCGAGCGCGGCCATGCATCCCTCCACCATCATCCTCATCCCGTTCCCCAGCACGGATTCCCGCTGCGCGCGCTTTTCGTCGGCCTGATGCACGGCATGGCGGGTTCCGCGGCGCTGATCCTGCTGACCCTGCAGACGGTGTCCTCGCCGCTGGCCGGCCTGGGCTACATCGCCCTGTTCGGCATCGGCTCGATCGCGGGCATGACGCTGTTGTCGCTGGTGATCGCGCTGCCGCTGCGCCTGTCGGCCGCCGCGCTGACGGGGCTGCACAACGGCATGCAGGCACTCATCGGGCTGGGGACGGTCACCCTGGGCTGTGTCATGGTCTACGACATCGGGTTCAGAGGCGGCCTGTTCACCTAGGGGAAGCGTCATGAGCAGTCTCAGCGAAGCCGGCCCGCTGCCGATCCAGACGCGCCGCTGGCGGCTGGCGGGGCGCGTGCAGGGTGTCGGCTTCCGGCCCTTCGTCTACCGCCTGGCGGTTTCGTACGGCCTGCGCGGCTGGGTACAGAACCGGCTGGGCCAGGTGCTGGTCTGCACGGAAGGGCCACACGAGGCCCAGGAGGCCTTCGCCGTGGCCCTGCTGGAACAGGCGCCGCCGCTGGCCGAGCCCAGGCTGTTGGGCGTGGAGACACTGCCGGCGAGCGGGTTCGAGGGCTTCGAGATCCGCGACAGTGAGGAGCGAGGGGAGGCCCGGATCCATGTGCCAGCCGATTGCTTCACCTGTGACGACTGTCTGGCCGAACTGAACGATCCCGCCAACCGCCGTTACCGCTATCCCTTCATCAACTGCACCCAGTGCGGACCGCGCTACACCCTGATCCGGTCCCTGCCCTACGACCGCGCCAACACCAGCATGGCGGACTTCCCCCTGTGCACGGCCTGCGGACACGAGTACCGCGATCCGCTCGACCGGCGCTTCCATGCCGAGCCGGTCGCCTGCCCGGTGTGCGGACCCGCGCTGGAGTTCGTGTACGGCGAACGACTGCACCTCACCGACACCCCCCATGCACTGCGGGCCGCAGTGCAGGCCTTGCGTCGCGGGCGCATCGTCGCGGTCAAGGGGGTGGGCGGCTATCACCTGATGTGCGATGCCCGCAGTGACGCAGCGGTGGCGCGGCTGCGCCAGCGCAAGCGGCGGCCGGACAAGCCGCTGGCGGTCATGTTCCCCGCGCCGGCGCACGACCCGCTGGCTGTCGTCACCGGGGAAGTGGAACTGGGCGCGCAGGAAAGACAGGTGCTGCAGTCCCCTGTGCGGCCGGTGGTGCTGGCGCGCAGGAAGGCCGCCGGTACGCTGTCGGCGCAGCTCGCGCCCGGCCTGTCGGAGCTGGGCGTGATGCTGCCCTACAGCCCGCTGCACCATCTGCTGCTGAACGATTTCGGTGCGCCGCTGGTCGCGACCTCGGGCAATATCAGCGGCGAGCCGGTGTTGACGGACAACGCGCCGGCGCAGGCGCGTCTGGCGTCCGTCGCCGACGCCTTCCTGCACCACGACCGGCCGGTGGTGCGGCCGGCGGACGACCCGGTGGTGCGGCGCATCGGGGGGCGGATGCGGCCGCTGCGACTCGGGCGTGGCAATGCGCCGCTGGAACTGGCGCTGCCTTTCCATCTCCCCGCGCCGGTGCTGGCGGTCGGTGGCCACATGAAGAACACCCTCACCCTGGCCTGGGGCAGCCGGGCGGTGGTGTCGCCGCACATCGGCGACATGGGCAGTGCCCGCAGCCTGGCGGTGTTCGAGCAGGTGGCGGCGGACCTGCAGGCCCTCTACGGCGTACAGGCCCGGGCGCTGGTCTGCGATGCCCATCCCGGCTATGCCACCTCCCGCTGGGCGCGGGCCGCGGGTCTGCCTGTGCACGAGGTGTTCCACCACGAGGCGCACGCCGCCGCACTGGCGGGGGAATACGGCCCTGCGCACGACTGGCTGGTGTTCACCTGGGACGGCACCGGCCTGGGACGCGACGGCACCCTGTGGGGCGGCGAGGCGCTGGCCGGCCGGCCGGGTCGCTGGCGGCGCGTCGGTACCCAGCGCCCGTTCCGGCTGCCGGGCGGCGAGCGGGCCGCACGCGAACCCTGGCGCAGCGCGGTCGCCCTGTGCTGGGAGGCCGGCCGCCAATGGCATGCGCCCGGTGAGCGTGCCAGAGACCAGTTCATGCTCTTCCACGCCTGGCAACGGCAGCTGAACGCACCGCAGAGTTCGGCGGTCGGACGGTTGTTCGACGCGGCGGCAGCGCTGACCCGGGTGTGCGTGCACGCCAGCTACGAGGGCCAGGGTCCCATGCAACTGGAGGCACTGTACCAGGGTGGTGCGGCGGCACTCGAACTGCCTCTCCACCGTACCGGCTGCGGCCTGTGGAAGACGGACTGGCAGCCGCTGGTCGAATACCTGCTCGACAGCGACGACAGCGTCGCACAGAAAGCCGGGTGTGTACACGCGACCCTGGCCGCCGCACTGGTGGCGCAGGCGCTGCGCATACGCGAGGAGCACC
>Ga0256841_1001660_pt1 | contig 18634 bp, 21 predicted proteins | sample 356308metaG_FD_185971 | JGI IMG/M metagenome (GOLD analysis project Ga0256841, IMG submission 185971) | Hydrothermal vent microbial communities from Mid Atlantic Ridge, Atlantic Ocean - 356-308 | ecosystem: Environmental > Aquatic > Marine > Hydrothermal vents | place: Atlantic Ocean: Mid... | reverse complement strand
TTCCTTCAAAGTTTCTTCGGAAATTTTCCCAGCATCCTCTTTCACTTTTCTTTTATCGACTCCTCTATTTTCATGCCAAAATGTCGGCCCGCTTTTTCCCTGTAAACGAGGATTTTGTCTCCCTCTTGCATATCCACCACTGATACCGGGGAACCATCTTTTTTGACAAATCGAATCGTTTCAGCGTTCTGAACTATATGAGTGTAGAGTCCACCATTGGTTTCAGCTTCTACCAGTAGCAGGGGACGTCGTTCAACCTTTATTCTTCCCACCACTGCCTCGTTGCATTCTCCCCTGTGGTTTACCACAAGAACCCTGTCGCCTGCGCTCAGTTCCCAGAGATACCCGGTTTTACCCCCGGGAAGCAACACGTATGCATGTACTGCCCCAGCGTTTACACGGAATGGTCTGGGTGTAACATAAGGGTTTTCAACGTTTTCGGCATGAACTAAAAACATGCACGAACTACTATTTCCAACCAGGAGACCCGCCCCTGAAGCTATTTCACTGCACGTGTCAACGCAAACCCTGTCTCCCATACCAACAGGTCGAATCGATGTAACAATAGCCGCTTTGAGATCGATCTGTTCCACCCTACTTTTCGCCAGTTTAAGTATACCTCTCAGCTCTTGAATATTATCCGTGTCAACCACTATCCCGCTTACGCCTATTTCTAGAACATTTAGCGCCAGTTCCGCCTCTTTCCTATCACGCACGGTGACCATCAGGTTGTCTGCCTGCACAACCAGGTTTTCAAGAGGTATCACGTGCCAGTCCTTCGTTTCAACGATAACGCGCTTAGATCTGGAAATTTTTACTATTTCGTCAAGGTCATCAGGAGAGGAAATTTTGAATCTTGCAAAGTCCCGCTCCGGCTTTATGTCTCCCCCAGGAGACACCACGGGGATTCTTCCCAATTCTTTCACCCTATCAACGTCCTGATCCTTCACCACGACGGCATCAGCTCCGCCTTCAAGAGATGTAGTAACCAGCTTCTTTTTCCAGGGAACAACTTTTACCCAGACTTCCTTACTCATAGCTTTGTTAAAATAAAGGAAGCCCGTCCATGGCACTCCACGGCCACTCCCTTTCGCGAAGTTGGACGAGCTTATTCTTCCTTCTTTTCCTTTTTCCTTTCAAAAATGGAAATTACCTTTCCTTTCCCCTCTTTTTTCCCTTCTTTTTCGTCGTCTTCCGAAATCTTTTCTTCTTTTTTTTCTTCTTCCGGAGACGGTAAGCTAGACTCGGGGCAAACTACCTTTTCCAGCCTTACCGGTCTTCCACCCATCGTAAATTCTTCACCGTTTATGTATGCAGGCTTAAGTATCCAGGTTATCGTCATCAGCGGTACCTGCAAGACGAGTAACTTCACATGATACCAGCCTGCTTTAACATCCGGCGAAATATCTTCTATGCGAGCAAAAAATGCGGGTGAATTTTCCAGGTAAACCAGAACCACGTCCCCGACATCAGTCATCTACAATCCTTCCCCGTGCCCTTACCCCATGGGTGGTCACACTATGATTAATAAACTTCCCAAGGCTTTACTTGCTTAACTATAATGTATCGTCTAAAGAAACATCAAGTACTTTTGAAAGCATGTTTAATCTGCACAAATGGTAAAACAATCTTCAAAAGCTACATTTTCGATAATAGCATCGAATCTTCGGTTACGGCAAGAACAAATGAATTAAACTCACGGGATTAACTGGAAATTTCTTATAAGGACTATAAATTAGTTTTATGAGAGCTTCACAAGTAAAAATCCTGAATCTGTGACCAGTTAGCTGGATTTGCAAATTGTCTGAAACTTTTCACAAGGAAAGGGATAGAGTTTTGGAAACTCCGATAAATTTGCACTTATAAAACCATCAATTAAAGGAAGCAGATAAGAACTATTCAAAATCCGTCATTCCGGCCGGAGCCAAGCGAAGAGTCGAAATCTAGCTCCATTTAGACTGGACGCTGGATCAAGCCCGCCCTGGACTAGATCAGGGATCGTTATGATGTGCAAGCAGTCCTTGGCTATATGAGTAATTAATAAGAGAAGCCGTTTCTCTATGAGATTATTAGCAGTCCTGGAAGGCACATTCTCTATTTTCCGGCAGAAATGTTGTCACCGGTAATGCTGCGCATATTCGTTTTCCCAAACTACTGATTGTATAGCTTCCGGATAAGAAAACGGAGTTCGCTTTCTATGCGTCTGTACTCGTAGTCTAGATCCTGCAACTCCCTTCTCAGTCGCCGCCTTTCCTTATCGCTTATCCCGGAAGAAAAAAGGCGGTCTTCTTTTTCCGCAATCTCTCTTTCGATCCTTTCTCTTCTTCGCTCCAGCGCATCAATTCTCCGCTCGATTCTGCCAATTTCTCTTCCCTTCTGGTAGCCCCTCATGAAGTTAGTTTCGAGGTTGGGCGGACACACGTACATGTATGTTTTTCCGAGCCTTCCCTCTTCAAACCCGTGTTCGTAAGTACAGTAGATTTTTATTCCTTCTTTCCAGCCGCGCATGTAAGCATCTCTATCGGGATGCACACCGTATCGGGAACAGGCAGAAACGTAATTGTTAAATAATGTCCAAGGCTGTCCCAGAGTCGCATCCCTTAACCCGAGATCATACCAGCTGGCGTACCTGCATTCACTTTCGCTCATCTGGCGAGTAGTCGATACGCAGCCACCTACGAGAAAAACCACAAAAAGTAACAGCAAAACACAGTTCCTCATATTCCCCTCATGGATCTTCCGCAAGTGGGAGAAAACCTTGCCTCTGTAACCCCTTTTTTCTTTTGCCATTTCTAGATTTGCTCACTTAGCTTTTTTCTTAACTCGCCGTAAAGCTTATTGATCTTTTTTCTCAACACCTCGTATTTTTCCAGTTCTCCCACGACAAATTCATCGTCTTCTATTTCGCCGAGGTTCGCCCTAGCTATCCACAACGCCCCGTAAAAACAGGTACGGACAGTCTCTACAGCGACTGCCAAATCTGCTTCGACCGGTTTATAGCTCTTTCCCAAAGATTTACTACAATAATTTAGCATATCGATACTGCATTTCATCAGTTCATAGGGTACTTTTGTAGCTTCTTTGAATGCATCTTGAATGGCTTTTCGTTTTTCAGAACGTCCCGCAGCGCTTATGCCTTGTATATTAAAGGCTTCAATAACTTTTCGGTAAGCGTCGGCATCCGCATCCATGAGTTTTTGACACTTAAGTTGAAATGACTCAAAGTTTCTTATTAGTTCCTCACACCGTTGCTTTTGTTCAAAGGAAATCTTGGATACCTTCTTGGCACTTACCTTCAAAACGAATGCTCCCAGGCTTGCGGCGAGAGCCCCCAGAAGCCCCAAAGCGCTGCCGGCTCCCGGTAAAGCAGGGACGTCTCTTGCAAGTTTCTCCAAGAAGATATGAATTGGTTGACTGGCATAACAAGTCTTGTCCGTCATAATAATCACCGCTATTTTCTTAACATAATTTAGCTCATGAACGTTCCAAGTATTGCACTAATCGCAGGTATCTTCAAGTTGACATTTTAAACACGAAAGAATATAAGATCACATATCAGGGAATGAAGTCTCCCTTAAACCGTCTGAGCATCTCGGACTGATGACTTCTACCTTATTGCGGGTGGGAGTCCCAAAAGGCTAGATTCCTACCCCACTTGGGAAACCGGGTGGGGCCCGATAATGCATATTTGGATAGCCTCGCACCGGAAACCCGTGCGAGGTTTTTGTATTTAGAGGGGGAACAAATGTTAGCAGAGTATAAACAGGTACGCGAGGAACTCCTCGGGGTAATCGACAGGATGAACCAGCGTGCAATATCCAGGGAAGAGGGTAAAATCCAGGAAAATCTTGGTCATCTCAAGGAAAAACTCCTCGAAAACGCGTTTTACCTCGTGGTGCTTGGCCAGTTTAAAAGGGGTAAAAGTACCTTCATAAACAGCCTGCTAGGTGAAAAACTGCTTCCCACTTCAGTCGTGCCGCTAACATCGATAATAACTCTCCTTAAATATGGCGATAATGAAAAGGTTACCGTTGTATTTGTAGACGGAAAACATAAGATAATATCTAGAGATGAATTGGTTGACTACGTTACCGAAAAAGGAAATCCGAAGAACGAAAAGCAGGTGGCACAAGTTATTATCGAATATCCTTCGGATTATCTCAAGGAAGGAGTACACATCATCGATACCCCCGGCGTGGGTTCGATATTTGAAAACAACACCGAGATGACTTACAACTTTCTTCCCAAGGTAGATGCGGCACTTTTCCTCCTGGCAGTAGACCCCCCAATAAGCCAGTCAGAACTCGATTTTCTTAAAGATGTAAGGCAATACGTACACAAGATATTCTTCATCCAGAATAAGATTGATTACATGGATGAGGAGGAAAGAAAGGAATCGATGCTTTTCTCCAAGAAAGTCCTGGAGGAAGCCCTCGGTCACGATGACATAAGGATATTTCCCCTTTCGGCGAAGTGGGCTCTCGAAGCAAAAATCAAGGGCGACAGCAAAAAGTTGGAACTCAGTTGTCTTCCTGATTTTGATAAGACACTGAGCGATTTTTTAATGAAAGAGAAGGCACAAGTCTTTCTTAACTCGGTAATCCAGAGTGCCAGGAAACTTCTGGCAGACGAAGAATTTGCCGTAAAGTTAAAGCTCAAGGCTATCGCAACCCCGTTGAAAGACCTCGAAGAAAAAATCAAGCTCTTCGAGGAACAGCTTGAAAATATTCAGCAAGAAAAACATGACAACAGTTATCTTTTTGAAGCCGAAATAAAAAGGCTCATGGACCAACTTGACAGGGAAATCGAAAGGATGCAGCAGAAGCATCTTCCCAAGCTCCTTGAAGAATTAAAACAAACAGGTGAAGAAAACAAGCACCTCGGTGCAACCGAATACGCAAAAGTCATGAATGAAAAATTAAAGCAAGGGATTGTGGAAACCTTCGATCGTTGGGTTTCCGATCAGGAAGAACGCTTGAACGAGGAATATTCCAGGATATCGAGGCGCTTTTCAGACCGGACAAATAAAATTATTGAAAGTCTAATGGAAGCATCGGCGAAACTTTTCGACATCCAGCTTGAAAGAGTAGAAACCGATGAAGCAATCAGTGCAGAAAGGCGTTTCTATTACCTGTTGGGCGATCCACCAAAGTTTTTTGATCTCGAAGGTGCCCTCGATTTCTTCTCCCGCGCGGTATTACCCAAAGGATTTTCACAGACGAAAGCCTTGAAAAAGTTAATCAAGAAATTACCTGATAGGATAGATGCCAACTGCGGAAGGGTCCGTGCCGATTTTATGAGAAGAATAAAAGAAAGCTTCCTTGACTTTAGGTGGAATCTAAACATGAAGATCGACGCCACCGCTGAAAGCATAAGGCGAGCGCTGGATAAGGCTGTGGAGATGAAAAAGACGAGTTCAGCAGAGGTGGAGAAGCTAGAAAAAGAGCTAAAAGAGGAGTTAGCTACCATCGAAGAACTTAAAAACGAATTGCAGAGAATAATAAATTCCATGGCTGAAGTGGCCTAGCCAGCTCTAGGAAAGGGGTGAACACTCCATAGATAGTTTTGTCTTGCCTCGTACCCGAACTGGAAAGGCGCTTCTTAAATATTGAGTCAAAGAAAAAGCTAAAACAGAGTCATTGCAATCAGAGGGTGTAACTCTCAAGACTTTGATATTCCAATGACGTTGGTTCGTAGTCTACTTTTGGCAGTTTCTTCGCAGCGACAAAAGGTTTCAAATGTTTTTTAGAAATCGAACCACCTGCTTAAACGTGATCCAACCAAACCTCCTATCACATGCTTTCTGATTGACACACGGGTCTGAGGAGCATATTAATAAGCCTTAATATAACGCTTTTGGTATTGTTATTGCCCCGACAGCTCCTAACCATGACGACAAAAGGCAACTTTAGGAACAAAGAATTGGGAAAAACAACAGCAAAAAAAGGAAAGGAATGTTCTTTAAATTTGAAGAGTGTTGCCCTGCTCGCCAAAACCCTTTCGGATGAGAACCGACTAAGGATACTCCTTTCTGTTTCTGATGGCAAAAAATCTGTCTCAAGGATTGTTGATGAACTCCGCCTGTCACAGCCACTGGTTTCTCATCATTTGAAAGAATTAAAACTCGCGGCACTAGTAAAGGTGGAGAGGAAAGGGCCGTTTGTATATTATGAACTGGCCGATATAAAAACAAGAGATATCATTAACCAACTCCATGAGCTCGCCAAGGATCTAAACGAAAAAAAGCTCCATGGTAAGGTTTGAGGGAGAAGTTCCATGAGAAAAAACATAATCGAACATGCAATTAGCGATATGCCTCCGTTAACTGCAGCCAAAAGATTGGTTGAAGCATTGAAAAAAATCTTCCCCCTACTTGAGGAAGACGAAAAAACCGAGCTTGTAATCAATCTTTTTGGAAAAACGGCATCTGGGAAAATTGGAAGCATGGTCCACAGGTGACTAGCCGAGTGCATGGACGAAGGTGTCGATCCTAAAGATATGTGCAGAGGGCTTCTGGGAAAGGTCGCACGTCTTGAACAGTTGGAAACAGTGGCAGAGCCTGATATTCTAATCCTGTTCGAAGAATGGCTTGAGGAAATCGAGGATGAGATTCTCTCATTAAATCGCACGGCCGGTCCCCTTTCATGTGACGCCGTTTCAAAGCATCTCGGTCTCTCCCAAAGTTGTACTAAATTCCTACTTGCAAAATTGAAAAGAGAAGGTAAACTCTCATAAATATCACTACCCCTCACCCGGTCAAACTGCAAACAAAGAGGTAAAACTCCCAATAAAAGGTACGATCGCCACGGTCATTTAAAAGAGAGTGCGACGTAGCAAGGGGAAAGTCTCATTTAGCTTTCGTAACATCGGCTATTTGACCTGAAAATAAAGCGTCAAATCCCAAAAATGCACCAAATATATCTCACCCCCAAGGAATCTCTGCATAGGGAATCGAACAAGCGACTATTCTTCCAGTTGAAGGAAAGGCTTGACACCCATATAAACACCAGTTAATATAAACAGGCGTTGATGTGATTGCCATGTGGCTCCGGCCAGGTGTTCTTATTTAAAGAGGCCAAAGAAAAAGGAGGATAGGTACATGGATCGCATAAGCGAGTAAAACTGCTACACGGAGCGAGGTCGTAAGTTCATCTTGCTTGTCAGAAAGGAGCGTTTCTATGATAAGAATTGTGGTAATCCACAGTGATAATGCCAGTTGAAGGTCCTGCCAACAAGCCATAGGCGTGGCAAAGAAAATGAAAGAGAAGTATGGGCAGCGCATTCATCTTTCGATCTACACTACCCACTCGAAAGAAGCATCAAGGTACAGCATAAAAGGCGCAGTAACAGTACTGGCAAATGGTAACACTGTCCCACTTGAGATTGCGCTTTCGGAAAAAAATCTGGAAGACTTCCTACAGTCAGAAAGGATAGAAAGTGGGGAAGAATCACAGACTTCGGAAGAGAATAACATGGTTGATCGCAAAAAAACCATTATTAATGACATTCGAAAGAAATATGTCAAGGTGGCAAAAAGCCCTGATGGGCTTTTTGCGTACCCGACAGGTAAAAAAGGGCTCGAAGCTCTTCGCTACGATACCAGAATTCTTAAAAAGTTACCCCTAGAAGTCACTTCTTCCTACTGTGGTGTAGGTAACGTTTTTTCCCTTGGGACAATAGAGAGAGGCGAGATTGTCTTAGACATAGGTTGCGGTGCAGGTGTCGACACGATAATTGCCGGGATGATGGTGGGAGAGCAAGGGAGAGTTATCGGCATAGACTTGGTTTCAGAGATTCTGGAGTTGGCTAGACATAATGCGAAAAAAACAGGACTGAAAAATGTCGCTTTTTTACGGGCTTCAGCAGAAGACTTACCTCTGCCGGACAAAAGCTTCGACACCATCATATCAAACGGGGTTTTCAACCTGGTGTTCGACAAGAAAAAGGCCTTTTCAGAAGCATTCAGGGTCCTGAAACCAAAGGGTCATTTAATGGTCGCAGACCAAGTCTTAGCAAGCCCGTTTGAAGAAATCGAGAAGGCAAGCCAAAGTAGTTGGAGTCAGTGAATAGCAGGTGCCATACCAGGAAGGGACTTCCTGGCATTGTTGAGGGAAACGGGTTTCACAAAAGCCGAACTTGTTAGTGAAACAGGTTTTGATAGTTCGAGAAACACAAGGGGGACACTCTTTCGAGCCCTTGTTATAAAGTGATGAAAAAGTTTGGGGGAAGGTTAGTTAAACTGGCTTCAAGAATCAAGCAATATCTGGCACGAAGAAAGGAGAAAGACTCAATGAAAGTGACGATAATTATCTGCCAAGACAACCCCGAAATTATCTGGAATGCCTTTAGACTTGCAAACATGATGCTTGAAGGAATGGACAATGTTAGCATCTTTTTGAACGGGCCGTCGGTACGATATGAAGAACTAGACTCAGAACGTTTTCCGCTAAAAAGTTTGGCAAAAACGTTTACACTTTCTGAAGGCGTCCTGTACGCATGAGGAAAACTCATGGAACTTCACGGTGTGAAGGAAGGATGCCACAGGAAAGGAACACAGAAAGACCTTTATAAGTGGATTCAACAAAGTGACAAGATAATTACTTTTTAAAACAGAGTGAAGTATAGTGGACCTCGAAGATGTCACTATGTGTCAAACTGAGATAGAGCAAAGGAAGAGCGATCTTATGAAGCGCCAAGGAATCAGCATAGAATTCAAATTTGTGTAAGCACTCTGTATCTCGTATTGAGGGTATGGACTTTCTGACACTGAGCGTTAACCAAGGATTGCACTGGAAGCTATGACTGATGGACGAACACTTGTTGAATCGGCGCATGAGCCTGGAATTCACCTTAAGCAAATTGCTCGTGGAAAAAGCAAATCATAGAAGCAGTTTCGTGTGCTACAGGCAACGGCAAAGATCGTGACCCCGAGCAACTTATAGAGTAGCAAGGCATATTATACCGCGAAGCGGGCCACTTTTGCTCAGGATACTGGCTTAAAAACGAGCGGTTTAAAAAGCTAACTGTGCCAAAAAAGCGAGCCATAATAGGGCTGGCCATTTCAACCTGAACGATATAATTCTTTTTGAACTTTATGTTGGATATCGAAAACTAAACAAGACGAGGATTTCAGACGGTAGATTAAAACCAATCCCTGCAGCCGGACCGCTCCGGTAGTAATGACAGACTTAGAATCATTATCATATTGCTTGTCTGTCTAATTGCCAGTTCTAAAAACTTGAATTTATCGGAGCCTCCTTAATATTGATATGTTTCGGCTAAAAGGTGTCAAACTCGGCTTAGTTCCCAGGCTACTTGCCAAGCATCTTCTTTTTTAGCCCCGAGTCTGCTGGTTTCTCACCTAGCCATATGGCGAAGAGGGCCTTCTTGAAGTCAAGTCCTTTTATGGTGGTAACAAGTTTGGAGTTGATATAAACTTCTATCCCTTTCTCCGGAAGGTAAACGATATCGTAAATATCCCCTTTTTTGGCACTCTGGCTGAAGCAAGAATTAAAGGCATTGATCTTGCTCTCAAGCTTTTTTACATCGTCACCGAGAACTTTTTCAAAGCCTTCATTCCACGCCTTCACAAGCTTCTTGCTGGACACTTCGTGATAGACAAAAACCATTCTTACTGCCATTGGTTCATCTGCATTGATGACTTTCTCCGCATCACTTTCTTTCTGCTTCAGATAAAGTGCTCCCGCATAGACCTTTATAAAAAGTTTCTTTCTAAATCCCGCCCCGTTAAGTATTAGCTTGTATTTTCCAAAAGTTATGGTGGAAGGAATGTTTAACTCAGAGATATTTACCGCTAGCGCAATAGATGGGATAATCATCAGTAAAATGAAGTAAATTGCAAACTTTTTGCTCATTTGCTGCTCCTTTTTAGTCCGGGCACTCCTAAAGCTACATTACAGAATCTACAATCTCCGCCACGTTTCGTATAGCCTCGGTATAGATATGGGGAAGTTCCCTGTTACTGAGACGCAACTTATTGCTTAACCTGTTAACTTCCTCCCAATTACCCTTTTCATAGCATAAAATCAGGGAATATACCATTCCGTAAATACCCTTCTGCCCGAGCAGAGCGTTTTTTATGTTGTTTGCTACGGGGAGTTCTTCTACAATCTCTTCCAAGGGACGACCAATCAGGGCGTCCGTGGTAGAAATCATCCCCATTAAAAAGAATTCTGTCTTCTTATCAGCAAGGCCAATCTTCGTTGCGATAGTTTCGCAGAATCTAGCCCTAACAAGAGATATTTTTACCAGTTCGTCCGGAAGGCCTTTTGAAAGTTTGCCCAATACCACGAGGAATGCCCATTTTCTGATTTCACTTTCACCTAAAAGGGCAAGGGCATGCTTTATGGAAGTAACTTCGTAACGGAGAGAAAAAAAAGAAGAATTGATGTACTTTAAGAGTTTAAATGTTAAAGAAGGATCCTTTTCAAGAATTTCTTCTAGCTTTTCGATGCTCACGTCTTTATTTGAAAGTTCCTGCAGTATTCTAAGGTAGTTAATCTTCGATACAGGGATGTCTTTTCTGGATATTATTGTCGGTTTGCTGAAAAAATAGCCCTGGAAATACGAGAAGCCGAGTTTCTTTGCTTCTTCAAACTCTTCTACTGTTTCGGTTTTTTCTGCTAAAAGCTTTATCCCTGTCTGTTTAAAACGATCAACAATCTTCTTTCTTTCCCCCGGGGTTGTGCCCCGGTAATCAACCTTGATTATATCGACCAGCTCCAGAAGAGGGTTGTGATCAAATCCGTCGTATACAACATCGTCTAGCGCCAAAGTGTAGCCACGTCTCTTGATTTCCTTACATCGAGAAATTACCTCATCGTCACCTGTGACATCTTCAAGAATTTCGATTACGGCCAGTTCTTTCGGGAGCAAGTAAGCGCTATCGTCAAGGAGCAAATTTCTTGTGAAATTTATAAAAGCCTTTTTCCCTTCAGCTATTTTATCCGTTCCTATCACCAAGATGGTGTTTTTTATAACCGAAAGAGATGCCTCGTCTCCGCTTTCTCCGCAAAAATTATCTTCTTCTTTCATCCTATAGAGGATTTCATAGCCGAAAAGGTTTACATTCTCATCAAAAATCGGTTGTCTGGCTACATATATATCCATTAGTTAAGATTCCGTCTTATTTAAGGGTTTTACATGCATGGATAGTAGTATTTTACTACTAGAACACCACAGATTACAAATCTATGTCATGATTTTCTATTTTCCTGGGACTAGTGATGGGCTTATTTTTTACCGAACAGGGAGAAGTAGGTCGGGGAGAGTCGTGGTAATGGGAGACCAGAACGTTATGATGAGAAGATCCACGATTAATACGATTAGAAACGGAACTATAGCACGACTTATCTCCGAGAGCCTGTTTTGAGCGATACTGCAGGAGACTATTAGGCAGATTCCTAGGGGAGGCGTTAACATTCCAATTGCCAGATTCACCACCACTATTGTACCCAACTGTACCATGCCTATGCCTAGATTTGGAAGAATGGGCAATATCACAGGGACAAGCAAAATTAAGGAGGCCGTTGTCTCTACGAAAGTTCCGGCAATCAAAAGTATAGCATTTATCAAGAGAAGAAGGACTATCCTATTACTGGTTATTCCCACGAGAAAGCCCGTTATTAACTTGGGGATCTGTTCAATGGCGAGAAACCAGCTAAAAATTGATGCAGATGCGATAATAAACATAATGACGCTTGACATCACTGCTGAATCTATAAATATCCGTGGCAGATCACGCAGTTGCATCTCTTTATGAATCAGTAACCCTACTATCAAGGCGTACACAACGGCCACGGCTGCCGATTCTGTTGCGGTGAATACACCACCGAGGATACCTCCAAGTATTATCACAGGGGCGCCAAGCGCCCATACGGCGCTGTATAAGGAATCGATGAAGTTTTTCAGAGAAAACTTCTTTCTGCCACCGTACTCTCTTTTTCCGGAAATCAGAATCACAACAACTACCAGGCTTAAACCCATTAGTATGCCGGGCAGGATACCTGCTGCAAACAGCCGCCCGATGGATGCCCCTGTCAGAAAACCGAAAATTATCATGGGAATGCTTGGAGGTATTATGACCCCAATTGACCCCCCGGCTGCCTGCACAGCCCCGGCGAAGTCCCTGTCGTAACCCTTGTTTACCATGGCCGGTATTAGTATGCTTCCTACAGCGGCTGTGTCAGCGGCTGCAGAGCCTGATATGCCGGCAAAAAACATGGCAGAAACTATTGCAACGGAGGCTAGCCCACCGGTCATCCATCCCACCATGGAATCAGCAAGGTTAACTATCCTTCTGGATATTCCTCCCGCCTCCATTAGGGCTCCAGCGAACATGAAAAGCGGAACCGCCATGAGGGGGAAAGAGTCGGTTCCGGCATACATTCGCTGAACCGCCACCATCACGCTCAGATCGCTTTTAAAAATCAGCGCAAGAACCGACGACACGCCAATGGCTATTGCAATAGGCACGTCGATAGCAAAGAGGAAAATCATGCATGCAAATAGTAGTATGGGCATCATTGCTCCGATTGGTACAGAATTGTTTCCAGCAAAAGTGCTAGAGCGTGAAGTAAAAGTAAAGACCCGCTAAACGGAATAACGAAAAACGGCACGGATTTCGAAATTCCCAGGGCGGCTGTCTTCTGGAACCGTATAAAGCTGGTAAATTTTACGCCGTATATTATCATTATCGAAAAGAAAAAAACGGATATAGATATCGTAAATATCCTTGTCAGGTAAAGGAATTTGCCTTTCAGCCTGCAGACGAAATAGTCAATACCAATGTGTGCCTTTCTCTTGTATGCCACGGATGCTCCAAGGAACGTTATCCATACAAGCAATGAACGTCCGAGCTCTTCTGACCAAAACAGCGAATGGTTTAAAACGTAGCGGAAAAATACCTGAAGAGCCGTTACAAATGCCATTGTTATCCCGAGGATGAAAAGACTCCATTCGGTGGCCCTGTTTGCGCCATCACTTGCTAGAGTGAGATATTTGAACAAGGAATGGAGGAAAGGGAATGTATGAGATCGTCCGGATCTCAAGTTATTATGCGGAGAATTTGAAAAACTCTTCATTGTCCAAACTCCTGGCAGAAATCCATTATCATTTAATGTTCGCTACATATAATACTTGATTACCCTTTGGACAATACCTTATTATTTTATCAACTGAATTTAGGTAAATCGGTTTCGTGGTAAGATCCGTTGTTCCTGCCCGAGGCTAAAACAGTAGGTTATAGGGTGATGGTAAACCCGAGTTATGATCAAGATAGCCCACGGTTAAAACTGTGGGTAGGGAAAACTTCATGTATGAGGGAACTAAAATGAAAGGTATTATCCTGGCCGGTGGTTCGGGAACTCGCCTTCATCCGATGACGTTGTCACTAAGCAAACAGCTGATACCCGTGTACGACAAGCCAATGATATATTATCCTCTATCAACTCTGATGCTGGCAGGCATCAGGGAGATTCTGATTATATCAACTCCCCAGGATATACCCAGGTTCGAGAACCTACTCGGGTCCGGGGAGAAGTGGGGATTAAAATTTTCCTATGCTGTTCAGCCGAGGCCGGAAGGAATCGCTCAGGCTTTTATCATCGGAAAAGAGTTCATAGGAAGCGACAACGTTTGCCTTATATTGGGGGATAATCTCTTTTTCGGTCATGGTCTTGCAAAAAGGCTTCAAGAAGTTGCGAAAAGAAGTACAGGGGCGACTATTTTTGCATACTATGTGAGCAACCCCGAGAGATACGGTGTTGTGGAATTTGACGAAAGTGGGAATGCTCTTAGCCTGGAAGAAAAGCCCAGAAATCCCAGATCAAATTACGCGGTTACCGGGCTTTACTTTTATGACAACAGGGTAATTGAAATTGCCTCGAGCCTAAAGCCTTCCGCAAGGGGAGAGCTTGAAATCACTGACGTAAACAAGGCTTACCTGGAAGCGGGGAAGCTAAAAGTAGAAATCATGGGACGAGGTATGGCGTGGCTTGATACGGGAACACCGGGTTCTCTCCTCAAAGCGGCAAATTTTGTAGAAGTAATAGAACAGAGACAGGGAATGAAAATAGCCTGCGTAGAAGAAGTGGCGTGGCGAATGGGATTTATTGATGATTCTCAACTTGAAATACTAGCAGGCAGCTTCGGAGAAAACGAGTACGGAAAATACCTTAGACGAATTCTCGAGGAGAGATGATACGAAATGAAGGTTGAAAAGACAAGTTTACCCGGACTCTACGTGATTGAGCCACTGGTATTTGAAGACAATCGCGGTTACTTGCTTGAGACCTGGCAGGCGAGGCGATATAGGGAAAACGGGATAGACGTAGATTTTGTTCAGGATAATCATTCTCACTCACGGCGGGGAGTACTGAGAGGCCTGCATTACCAGCTTTATAAGCCCCAGGGCAAGCTTGTCTACGTGATATCCGGGAAGGTATTCGACGTTGCCGTGGATATACGCAAGGGTTCACCTACTTTTGGAAAGTGGTTCGGAATAATTCTTTCCGATGAAAATCACCTTCAACTCTACATTCCTCCAGGTTTTGCCCACGGTTTTTGTGTTTTGTCAGATACTGCCGATTTTGTCTACAAGTGTACGGATTTCTATGATCCGGGGGACGAACACGGGTTGAGATGGGATGATCCAAGCATTGGTATAAAGTGGCCGATAAAGAACCCTGTTTTGTCTCAAAAAGACTCTCAACTTCCTTTTTTGGAAAATCTCTCCGAGGAAGATGTTCCTGTGATGGAGGTCGAAAAGTGAGGGTTCTCGTGCTGGGGAAATCAGGGATGCTTGGCCGGGATGTCATGGATACGTTCCTCGAGCGCGAATTTAATGTTCTCGGGATTGACCGAAAGGAACTTGACCTCGAATATCCTTCAAGAATCCCCCGAGTACTAAAAAATGCAGATCCAGATATCGTGATAAACTGTGCGGCTTACACTAATGTTGATCTTGCAGAGAAAGAAAGAGAAAAAGCAATGAGGATAAACAGGGATTCCCCGGGAGTGCTTGCGGAGACTTGTAATGCTTTCGGAATACCCCTGATTCACGTTTCCACGGACTATGTGTTTGACGGTCGATCGTCTCGTCCTTACAAAGAAAATGATCCAGTTTGTCCCGTCAACTACTACGGACTTACCAAAAAAGAAGGCGAAGATGCCATAAGGTCAAACCTGGAAAAGCACATCATCGTGAGAACCTCGTGGCTCTATGGTAGGCACGGCAAAAACTTCGTAAAAACGATTCTGAGGTTGGCTGCGGAAAGAAGTGAAATCAGAGTGGTAGCAGACCAGTTCGGTAGCCCTACCTGGGCGGTGGAGCTTGCCAGGGCGCTTTTAAAAGTTGTCGAGACAATTTGGAGAACTGAAAATAAAGCTCCCTGGGGTACGTACCATTTTGCCGGCCTGGGTGAAACATCATGGTACAAGTTCGCAGAAGAAATCGTGAAGCGGGCAAAGAAGTATCAGGATCTTACGGTTAGACGTGTTGTCCCGATTTCAACTGATCAATATCCCACTCCGGCCACGCGTCCGGGCAGATCAACCCTCGATTCCACAAAAATTTCAGAAACTTTCGGCGTGACTCTCACGCCATGGGAGGAATCCTTGTCTCTGATGATAAAGGAATACTACGATGAAAACTTATAAACCAAGGAACATGCTGGTTACCGGTGGTGCCGGTTTTATCGGTTGTAACTTCATCCGTTACATTCTAAGTGAATACGACGATATTCAAGTTGTTAACCTTGATGCCCTTACCTACGCCGGATCACTGGATAATTTAAGAGGACTCGCTGATCCCGGAAGGTACTATTTTATTCATGGCGATATTAATGACAGACGGCTGGTGGATAGAACGCTCAGGGATTTTGAAATAGATACGGTGGTTCACTTTGCGGCTGAATCTCACGTGGATCGATCGATAGCCGGACCGGAAGCCTTTGTTAAGACAAATATTGTCGGAACGTTCAGTTTGCTGGAAGCAACCAGGTCTTTCTGGCTGGGAGATAAAAAATGGGACGCCAGTTGTTGTCGATTTCATCATGTTTCTACCGACGAAGTATACGGAAGCCTCAGTAAAGATGATCCTCCTTTCACGGAAAAAACCCCCTATTCGCCTAATTCCCCCTATTCTGCGTCCAAGGCTGCCGCAGATCACTTGGTTAGAGCTTATAATCATACCTACCGGTTGCCGGTAACGATAAGCAATTGTTCAAACAACTATGGCCCCTACCAGCACCCGGAAAAGTTTATTCCGACTATTATACAGTCGTGTGTCAAGAGAAAACCTATTCCGGTCTATGGGGACGGCTCAAACATAAGGGACTGGCTTTATGTCCTTGATCACTGTAAAGGGATAGATCTGGTAATTCGTAGGGGCAGGATTGGAGAGACATATAACATCGGTGGAGGCAACGAATGGAAGAACCTCGATATTGTAAACTTGATATGTACCCTGATGGATCAATTCTTGCCTGAGAATGCCCCTCATTCCGACTTGATAGCTTTCGTTAAAGATAGGCCTGGTCACGATTGGAGATACTCAATAGACGCGAGAAAAATCAAGGAAGAGCTTGGCTGGAAGCCGGAAGAAGATTTCAGAAGCGGTGTAGAAAAGACGGTTAAATGGTACCTTGAAGAGAAGCCCTGGGATAGAATGTGATAGTCACTACCCTGCAACCTTTTCTTCATCGATGACACTTACGCTTGATTCCAGCTCATTTTTGTCCAGAACCCACTGTATTCCTTCTCTTGTTGCGGTATTAAATAATAAGGGAGCCTGAACATGGGGGATTACTTTCTGGGCTGTTCTATCAACTTTAACGATAAGGAGTATGGCCAAGTCATCCTCTTTTTTGATCCCAAGGGTTTCGAGGATGGACTTTGGCACGATGTACGTTAAGGAAAACATCGCTGGATCACACACGATAAACGCAAGATCCGGATCATCCACTGCCTGAAGCCAGTTAAATCTGCCATCCTTGTATTCTATCAAAGAATACTTCTTGGCATATTCAAAACCTGGAATACCTCTCGGAAATAAAAGGATTTTCTCGGGATCGATATCAAGTTCGCCAAAACGGGATGTACGAATTAACATGAATTTCCAACCCCTGTACTTTATTTTAGTTTTTTTAACACAAGTTCTGCGTCGTCGAGACCGATTGACGCAGCCTGAAGGTTTTCTCTTTTTATTTTCTGGTAAAGTTCCTCCCTATGAATAGGAACTTCCCGGGGGCCTTCTATGCCGATTCGTACCTTGTCTCCTTCGATGGATGTTACCATAACAACGATATCATCTCCGATTCGGATAGATTCCCCAACTTTCCTGCTGAGAACAAGCACAGTGTGTACTCCACGTGTAGGAAATTTCTGTTCTGCTAGTTTATATCAATCTACCAACAATATTTTGAGATTTGCAAATAATAGTGGGTGAGCGTACTAAGTACAACATGATCAGCTCAGCGCCAGCCCATTACTTCGTATCCCTTGTCTCGGAGGCATTTTTCGACAAAGTTTCGAAAAAGTGGGTCAGGTTCCCCGGGTTTTAGAACTTCCCCTGCTACCGTGGCCGTACCTGCTCCCGCTGCTCCTGCTGCGGCAGCTTCCCCGACATTTCCTCCCACTATGGCTGAAATGGCTGCACCCGTAGCTGCTGCAATTGCTGCATTCCGAGTGGTTCTGGCAGCAATCTCGCCGGTTCTATAATTGCCTGACACGTACTCTTTTCCCAGCCGCATGCATTCATCAATGTCTCTCTGTGCAGTCTCTCTGCTTACGGAAGTCAAATGCTGATTCGGATAGAGCACGGGACGCTGCTGATGAGCACACCCTTGAAAGAAAAACGTTGCAGAAATAAAGGCGAAAACTATGCTCGAAATTGATTTCATAACGCTTCTCCCGCAATTTTAATGGTTGCCTGACATTGAGTATCTACCATTTGGTTGGATCTAAGGGAAGGTGCATAAGCTAAATACTTGGGTTAAGGTCATGGCAAGAAACTAACCAATTTATGATGGTCGGGACGAGAGGATTTGAACCTCCGACCCCCTGAACCCCATTCAGGTGCGCTAGCCAGACTGCGCCACGTCCCGACTATGAATACTTCTAACAGCTTTAACGACGAGTGTCAAGATGTCTTCACCGGACTGGATGGTTCCTTATTAAGGAAACTCTGATCAATTACTTTGTTTGCCAATGACCTCTTGCACGTCATTCCGCCCCCCTGATCTAGTCATGGGCTGGCTCGATCCGCTATCCAGGTACTCCAAGCCCAGCTTTTACCGTACTCCCGCTTCCGCGACAATGACAACTCGATTAGCTACAACCCAAAACCTCTGCGTCTTGGCTACTTCATAAGGCTGGCTTCTCTCAAGCCATCTATGAAGTATTGTGCTGCAACTGCTAGGATTATCAATCCCATGATTCTGGTCAAAATCCGTGTTCCTGTTTTTCCGAGCAGGTTGTTAATTTGATTGGCCATTCGTAAAATCAGGTACGTTAGGAAGCAAGTTATAAAGATCCCGGTGCATAGCGCAACTATCTTCTCCGCGGTTAACCTAGTCGCAGATAACATCATCACCGTGGAGAGAGCGCCTGGGCC
>Ga0256841_1001659_pt1 | contig 18641 bp, 19 predicted proteins | sample 356308metaG_FD_185971 | JGI IMG/M metagenome (GOLD analysis project Ga0256841, IMG submission 185971) | Hydrothermal vent microbial communities from Mid Atlantic Ridge, Atlantic Ocean - 356-308 | ecosystem: Environmental > Aquatic > Marine > Hydrothermal vents | place: Atlantic Ocean: Mid... | reverse complement strand
CTGGGACCTCAGAGGTTTGAATACCTCCTGAAGAAGTTCAGGGAAGGGGACTACGCCGAAGTGGTCAGGTTCCTGATAGAAGAGTATTACGATAAGAAGTACCGCCAGTTCGGAGAGCCCCTCCTGAGCTTTGATTGTGAAGATATCACAAGGTGTGTGGGAGAGCTGAGGGAGCTCTACACAAGGTTGAGTCATGAGGGTAAGGTTCAGGATTCAGCTCTACGAAGGGGATAAAAGGCTGAGGAAGCAGGATCTCTTTGACAGGAAGGACGCCTTCGGCGTAGGTATAAGGTACATAACAGAGTTCAAGTACCTTGAGGCTACCAAGTGGCTTCTTCTTGCACCCGACTCCTGGGAGAAGTACGTCCTCTTGAGCCTGATAAACCTTTCCCTCGGTCAGGTGGAGCAAGCTCAAGAGTTTCTGGAGATGGCTGGAGGTTTTGAAAGAGAGACAAGGCTCAGGATTGAGGTCAGCTTTCCTGAAAGGGGAACAAGCATGGAGGTAAAGGAGTTTCCCGACGTTATGTCCCTCTTTGCTCAAACTCCCCCCGGTTGAGCTTTTCCTTGAGGACCCTCTTCAGAACCTTTCCCGTCGCGTTCTTGGGAAGGTCCTCCACAAAGATAAACTGCTTAGGTATCTTGTAGTTGGCGAGTCTTTCCTTTAAGAATGCCCTCAGCTCGGATTCTTTCAGGTTGTTATCCGATGGCATTACAAAGGCAACGGGTATCTCCCCGTGATGGGGGTCCTTCTTGCCCACCACAGCAGAGAGCTCAACCTTTTCGTGGCTCATGATAACCTCCTCAACCTCCCTCGGATAGATGTTCATACCCTTGCATATGATAAGGTCCTTCTTCCTGTCAACTATGTATATGAAACCCTCCTCATCAACGTATCCGAGGTCTCCCGTCCTCAGCCAGCCGTTAACTATGGTGTTCTCGGTCTCGTAAGGGTTCTTGTAGTATCCCTTCATCACGCAGTCTCCCCTAACTATGATCTCCCCCACCTCTCCCCTGGGAAGCTCTATGAGCTCCTCATCAACCACCTTTACCTCGTAGTCGGGAAGTGGGGGACCCACAGACATGGGTTTCTGCTTGTGAGGGAGATTCACCGAAACGACAGGGGAGCACTCGCTCAGACCGTATCCCTCCAGGAGAACAGCCCGCTTAAACTTTCTTCTCATCTTCTCAAGGGTATCCACAGGAAGGGGCGCCCCTCCCGAGACGAAGTACCTTATCCTGTTGAACCACATGAAGTACCAGGGTAGCTTGGCTTTTGATAGAGCGTTGAAGACCTCTGGCACTCCCATGAATACGGTCACCCTCTTGAGTAGGGTCTGCTTTATCACGTTTGAGAAGGGCATTACCGACCTGACTATAACTATCGGGCTTGCGGTGTAGAGGGGAAGGAGGACCGTTGCGGTCAGGGTGAAAGCGTGGAACATGGGAAGGTAAACTATGAACCTGTCTTTTGGCTTTATCTCAAAGACCCTGACTATGTTCTCTATGTTTGAGAAGATGTTTTTGTAGGTGAGCATAACGCCCTTCGGCTTGCCGGTCGTTCCTGATGTGTAAAGTATCACCGCAAGGTCTTCAAGACCGGACTGAGGTTCTATGTGTTCGTAGTCCTCAATCGTGAGCCCCTCTTCAAAGCTAAGGTTACTCTCGTTGAGGGCGGGTGCACCCTCGGACCAGACTATCTTCTCAACCCTTGTGCTCTTTTCTATGCCCCTCAGAAGGTCAGCGAACTTTCCCTGCGTCACTATGAACCTGCTCTCGGAGTCCTTAAGGATGTACTCAAGCTCTGCCCTCTTGAGGAAGGTATTCAGGGGAACGGGAACCGCCCCGATCTTCCCTATGGCAAGGAAGGCGATTACGAACTCCTTGGAGTTGGTCATGAGTATGACCACGTTGTCACCCCTGCGCACACCTATCAGCTCAAGGTAGCGGGCAAAGGAGTCAACGTAGTGCTTGAGGTCCCTCCACCTGACCTTCGTCTTTTCCTCAAACAGAGCTGGCTTTTTGGGAAACCTTTCCGCGTTGTGGGCGATCACCTCGTAGAGGTTCTTAAACCTGTACATCCCTTACCTCAAAATCTGTAGCCCGCGGATATGGTAAGCATGTGGGCAGACAGGTTGCTGAACTTACCCCTTATCTGCTGATTGTTCACACTCCTGTCCTTTTTGGTGAAGAAAAGGTACGCTACCCCCAGCTCAACCTTTGGGTCGGGCTTGTATATACCTCCGAGGGAGAGTATCCATCCGTCGGAGTCGGGAAGCTCAAAGCCCAGCGTCTTTTCGGGAACGGGTGTCTCGTCGTAGGCTACACCAGCCATGGCTGTTAGCTTATCGCTGAAGCTGTGCTGAATTCCAAGCCTGTAGGTGTTCGTGTCCTTCCAGTTCTTGGGCTTGGGAGCTCCGAAGCTCCCCTCAACGGTAGCGTCACCGAAGTTAAAGTCAAGCCTTTTATAGTCGGACCAGAAGGTCCTCTCGTAGGTAAACTCAAGGGTGGTGCTCCCGAGGTTGTAGGAAGCTCCGAGCCTCCACTCCGCGGGTAGTGGAACCTTAACCTTTCCCGATGTTGAGAAGGGATAGGGCGTGGGTCCGGGTAAAACTAAGTAACCACTCGCATCACCGTCTATATCAAGATCAACCTTTGACCTGTAGAGGGTTGAAAGGGTCAGCTCCCTCGTAGGTTTTAGGGATACGGAGAGGTAGTAGCCCGGTTTTATCTTCGTGTCCCCATCCATGGTTACGCTGTAAGCTCCCCCAGGGTGGGCGTACTCAACCTCACCCCTCGCATAGACAGCCCTGAGACCTCCTCCCACTGAGAGGATGCCTGAAATCCTGTAAGAGGCGGACAGGCTCGTTTCATAGACCTCAAGAAGGAAAGTCTTGGCGTAAGCCTGAGCGAGGGAGTCTTCCCACTTCTTAGATAACCCTGCGGGGGTCGTAAAGGATAAACCAAACCTCAGATTTCCTACACTCGGGCTTACATAGTGAAAGTATGGAACGAGGAAGCTTTCCCTTTCTGAGGAATCGCTGAAGCTTGGGGAAAAGCTACCGCCTGCAGGGTCATAAGCCTGACCGCTGAACTTTATGCTCGGAAGGAGTATGTATCTCAAACCGACCTCAACGCCCCAGCCTCCCTTCATGAAGCTCATGTTAGCGGGGTTGAAGTAAGCGGAATCGGGTGCGTTCGCCGAGGAGAAGTAGGCTCCAGATGTTGCGGTTGAGCGAAGGGACTGCTCGGGTATCTTGTATCCGCCCGCCAGCACGGTTCCACCTACGAGTAAAAGGCTCAGCCCTCCGATAAGTGCCCTCATATCACACCTCCAGAGCTTTGATAGGACTACATTTTAACAGCCTGAGCTACTCAACGTTCGCGGACTGCTGTTTTATCCTGTCAACCTCAGCCTTTATCTCAACCACGAACTGGGACAGATCGGGTATCTTGTTTCCTAAGGTCGTTATCTCCCTGTGCATCTCCTGAGCAAGGAACTCAAGCTTTTTCCCTACATCACCCTCGGTATCAAGTAGCTCCCTAAACCTCCTGAGGTGAGTCTTCAGGCGTGTGACCTCCTCCTCTACATCCATCTTCTCAAGCAGGAACAGAAGCTCGTTTATCACCGTCGGGTGTTCTTCAGAAAGCTCAAGCCTGCTCGCCCTTTCAATAACCTTTTCCTTAAGGCTTTCAATTATCCTGTCTTTGCTCTCCACTATCTTCTCAAGCAGGAACTCTATCCTCTGAGCTCTGTTTCTGAGGTCTTCCCTGAGTGCCTCTCCTTCCCTCCTCCTGCTCTCAATCAACTCCTTCAGAGCCCCTTCCACCGCATCCAGTATAACTCCCTCCAGCTCTTCGTCCACTTCTGTAACAGCCCTCTCGGAGTATTTCCAGCCGTATTCAAAAACTACGTCATCGCTCAGGGATATCCCCACATCTTTGGCTATCTGTTTCAGCATCTCTACATTCTGGTGTAATCTATCCATATCAACAGGAGGTATCACTCTCTTGGGTTCAACATCAACCATAACGTGTACCGTCCCTCTCCTCATAGAGCCCTTCACTTTATCCTTTATCTTTGGTTCAACGGGAATCAAGAAGGAGGGCATCCTGACAGAGATGTCCAGACCTTTCCCGTTCAGGGAGCGCATCATGACCGAAGCTATCCAGTTCTCGCTTTCCGCAGAACCTTTTCCGAATCCTGTCATACTCAGCATGCCTATAATTTTAAGTTCAGGCGGGGTGGCGGAGCGGACGAACGCGGGGGATTCGAAATCCCTTGCAGGGTGTTTAAGCCCTGCCGTGGGTTCAAATCCCACCCCCGCCGTTTATAAGGAAATTAGGATATTCTGATATAACTTAGAGTTTTTTGTTTATAAGAAATTGAGAAATACGCCTCAAACTTGCGGAGAGTTAAAATCTAAAAAGCTCAAGTTTAAAGGGAGGTAAGAAAGATGAGGAAGGCACTGCTCGTAGGAGCTCTGTTCTCTACAGCTACGCTAACCTTTGCAACTAACGGTGACAACCTTATCGGTCTGACCCCAGCATCAAGAGGTATGGGTGGAATAGGCGTGGGTATGCCCGTCGGACCCGTTGACTCAGTTTTCAGAAACCCCGCATGGATGAGCACCATGGAGAACAAGTTTACCGTCCAGTTTGGTGGGATACTCTTTATGCCTAAGGTGAAGGCGAAAATGGATGTTCCTGCGGCGATGGGATACACAACAGGAGAAAAGAAAAGCAAGGCAGACCTCTTTACAGTACCGGAGATAGGTATAGTTCATAGACTGAGTGATAGGCTTGTCTTCGGTTTGGGAGCTTTCGGTGTCTCTGGAATGGGTGTTGACTACAGGAACGCAAGGGATGCTGGTGGCAACATAGTGTTTAATGGTATGCATACGACCTTCCAGTTCATGAGGATTATTCCTGCTGTTGCATTTCAAGTTAATGATATGATATCTGTCTCCGGTGCTATCCATGGAGCTTGGGGTTCTCTTGATATGGGCCAAGGGCAATCTCAAACTCTTGGTTTAGGAGCACAGGTTGGAGCATCTCTTAACTTTGGAGATTTTCTTTACGCGGGTTTAACCTATCAAACTCCTGTCAGCATGACTTATAAAAGAGTTTTTGATTTTGATTGTTACTCATCAGGCGGTTGTGATGGAATATACGAAGACTTTAAGTTGGAACAGCCCCAAGAGCTGGCTTTTGGTGTTGGTGCTGCCCCTTTGAATGGGCTCAAAGTAGGTTTAGACCTTAGATGGATAGACTGGAAGAATGCGAAGGGGTATAAAAAGTTCGGGTGGAAAAGCCAGTGGGTTGTGGCACTCGGAGCCGAATATAAACCTATGGAAAAGCTTTCTCTGAGGGCTGGTTGGAATTATGGAAAAACTCCTATAAGAGGGAAAAACCTAACAGGTGCTGTCGCTCAAACATTCAACAGCTCAGGCGGAGGAGTTCCATTTACCGATGATATGTTAGCTTTCTTTAACTTGGTAGGATTTCCTGCTATAACAGAACAGCACCTAACACTCGGAGCAGGGTACGAATTTACAAACACATTTTCAATTGATGTGTCATACGTAAGAGCCTTTGAAAAGAAGGTAACCTCCTCAGGCTTTTGTCCTGGGTTGACAGGTAGTATGTCTGGAGGTCCCTACAACTGTTCTATATCAGCCAAAAACGCCCAGGATTCCATATCTATCGGTGCTTCCTGGAGGTTCTAAGTTAGAAGCTTGCCTGCTCCCTTCCCGGTCGGGAGGGGGGCTTTTTCTTTTATAGAAAATTCGCGGGCTAAATCGCTCTGGGTATTTTGCCTACCTCGTAGGGGAGCTCTACAACCAAGCCCTTTACATTCTCAAAAACAATCCCGCTAAGGTCAATAGTTTGACTTCATAGCTTATAGATGAAGCCATGGGAAGAATAAGCTCAAAAAAGTGGTATCAGTGTATAAAATATTTCCATGAAGCTCCTTTCCGCTCTACTGTTGCTCCTGTCCTTTTCCTTTGCTCAGAGCCTTCACATAGCTGCAGCCTCAAGCCTGAGGGGTCCTCTGGAAGAGATAGGAAAGCTTTTTTCACAAAAGCACCCAGATGTAAAGCTCTACTTCTCTTACGGGGCTTCGGGGAACCTCTACAGGCAGATACTCGGAGGAGCCCCCTACGACCTTTTCCTCTCAGCAAGCGAACTCTACACTAACAAGCTTTACGAAAAGGGGGAGGCTGGCAAACCTGTTCCTTTTGCAAGGGGAAGACTTGTTATATTCAGCAGGAATTTAGATGTAAGGGGTCCTGAAGTGCTGAGGGGAGCTGACAGGATAGCCATGGCTAACCCGAGGTATGCACCCTACGGGGTAGCAGCCCTTGAGTTCCTAAAGAAGGTTGGTCTTTATGAGGAGGTGAGAAGGAAGCTCCTTCAGGGGACGAACGTCGCCCAAGCTTTTCAGTTCGTGGTGAGCGGTGGTGCTGAAGTTGGGATTGTCTCCCTCTCTCTCGCTGTAGGATATGGGAAGGGAAGTTACTGGGTTGTTCCTGAGGATATGCACAGCCCAATAAGACATGTCGCAGTTATAACGGAAAGAGGAATGAACAATAAGATGGCAGAGTCCTTCCTTCGCTTCCTCACCTCCCCCAAGGCGGGGGAAGTCCTTAAGAGATACGGTTTCGGAGTTCCCTGATGGAGGAGGCGCTTCTTCTGAGTCTCAAGCTCGCCTCTCTAACAACTATCCTTCTTATACTCCTTTCCCTCTTTGTATCCTACATTCTCGCCTACTTTTCCTTTCCTGCAAAGACCTTTCTGGAGGGTTTCCTCATGCTCCCCATAGTACTTCCACCAACAGTGCTCGGCTTTTACATGATATACCTCCTGAGCCCCGAATCCCCCGTCGGCAGGTTCTTCAAAGAGGTCCTCGGAATCAACTTTCTTTTTTCCTTTGAAGGTCTCCTGCTCGCCTCTATGATCTATTCCCTACCCTTTGCAGTCTTTCCCATAAGGGACGCCTTTCAGGGCGTTCACAGGAGGCACGTTGAGATAGCCTACGTCTTTGGCTACTCAAGGCTTGAGACCGTTCTCAGAGTGATACTTCCTGAGAGCATCGGCGGACTCTTAACGTCAGCCTCCCTTGTCTTTGCCCACACGATGGGCGAATTTGGGGTTGTGCTCATGGTTGGGGGAAACATACCGGGAGAAACCCAAACCCTGTCAATTTATATCTACGACCAGGTTCAAGCTCTGAACTACACCCAGGCTCACAGGGCTTCTCTCACACTCCTTTCTGTCTCGCTCCTCTGTCTCAGTGTAGTACTCTTACTTAGGAAGAGATGGGTTTTCAGATAGAGCTGAGCTTTAAGAAGGATTATGGGAATGTTGTGATAAAGGGTGATTTTTCCTTTATCTGCGGGTTCAACGTCATACTCGGTCCCTCGGGATGCGGGAAGACAACTACCCTGAGGGTAATGAGCGGGCTTGAAAGGGCGGAGGGGTTTATGAGGTGCTGTGAGGAAGTGTTCTTTGACAGCGAAAAGGGACTATTCCTTCCTCCCCAGAGAAGGAGGATCGGGATAGTTTTCCAGGAGGACAACCTCCTTCCCTTTCTGAACGTAAGGGAAAACATAGAGTTTGCACTGAAAAAGTCTCCGAAAAAAAATACAGATGTGGAAAAACTTATGGAGATGTTCGGGATAAGGGAGCTTGAGAGGAAAAGACCCGCGGAGCTTTCGGGTGGTGAGAGGCAGAGGGTTGCGATAGTAAGGGCCCTTGCTTATAGTCCCAGAGCTCTTCTCATGGACGAACCTTTTTCCTCCTTAGACTTCAGGAGGAAGATTGACATAATAAACTTCCTGAAAGGTCTTGAGCTCAGGATACCAGTTGTCGTGGTAACCCACGACCCCTTAGAGGCAAATCTCCTCGGCGAAAAGGTATTCCTTATGGAGAAAGGAAGGAAGATCGCTGAAGGAGGTAAAGAGCTTGTAAGGGAGTACTTTGAGGAGGTATTAAATCTGGAGGGTATCTGGGACTAAGCGGTTGACTTTTTCCTCTCTTCCCAGGCGTGCTTGAAGAGGGCTACAAAGATGCCCAGAAAGAGACCACTCACTAAGGCAACAGCGGTCAGAAGGAGAGGTTTGGGACTAACAGGTCTGTCATAGACAATTATACTCGTTGTGAACTCAATAAGCTTAGGCTCTTTGAGCCAAGCTTCAAGCCTTTCTTTCTCGGTATGCAAATCAGCAAGGTACATTGGATCAATAATAGACATACGCATACTCTTAAGCTCTTTTAAAACAAAATCTATACTTCGTACTCTTAGAAGTACCTCAATTTTGACATCCTCAAGCTTATTTCTTAGAAGTTCTGAATTAACTATATTCACAACCTTCTCCAGGTTTTTCTTGGCCTCCTCAGGTGAGCGTCCATAAACCTCTACCTTTCCTATCCTGTTATCTCTTCTATTCTGAGTGACATTCACCTCAAGCTCTTTTTCCTTGCTCCGAAAGTAGGATTCAACCGCACTCTTCACTGAGGCAATGCTTAAAGTATTAAAAACAGGTATGGCAGACCTCCCATCCACAGCAGTGCTATGTATAGGTTGAACTATCTCAAAGAACACCTCAGCCTTGTACTTTTTCGGCAGTATTAGAGATAGTACAAGAGCTCCTGCCGTGAATACAGATGTTATGGACAGTATAATCCACCTCTTGTTGTAGAGAACCTGCAGGAGTTCAAATATATCTATCTCGTCCTCTTCGTAGATATCAATAGGCTTGTCTTCGTTTCTTTTCATAGCTTTAATTATACCTTCTTCCACTTGGAACTCAGCTTCTTTTCCCACTCCCAAGCTGTTTTAACTATAAACTCAATGTCATCGTACTTTGGCTTCCATCCCAGAATACTCTTTATCTTTCTGCTGTCAGCTACGAGGACAGGTGGGTCTCCTTCTCTCCTCGGGGCTTCAACTACCATAAAGTTCCTCCCAGTTACTTTTTTCACTGTATCTATTACCTCTCTCACCGAATACCCGTGCCCGTAGCCACAGTTTAGAACCTCACTCTTCCCGCCATCAAGAAGATACTCAAGTGCATCTATGTGAGCCCAGGCAAGGTCTGTTACGTGGATATAATCCCTTATACAAGTCCCGTCCGGTGTCGGGTAATCCGTGCCGTAGATTTCAAGCTTATCGTACACACCCTTAGCGGTCTTTACAGCCCTTATTATAAGATGGGTAGGCTGAGGATAGGCAAAGCCTATCTTACCCTCGGGGTCAGCCCCAGCGACATTAAAGTATCTAAGAGAAACGTGTCTAAGATCGCTTCCTGAAGTGCTCAGGTCCCTCAGAATCCTTTCAACGGTTGCCTTCGTTTCTCCATAAGGATTTATAGGTTTTAGAGGAGCGTCCTCCGAAACGGGTATTTCCTCAGGTATTCCGTAAACGGCGGCGGAAGAAGAGAATATAAACCTATCTACTCTGTATTCATCCATGACTTCAAGAAGGTTAATTGTATTTACAACATTGTTCCTGTAGTATTCAAGAGGCTTCTTTATGCTCTCGGGAACAACTATGTAAGCAGCAAAGTGCATAACTGCATCAGGTTTGAACTCCTCAAAGACCTTCCTCAGAGTATCCTTATCACAAAGGTCGGCTTTTACTAATTTTCCGTAAAGGACGGCCCATTCATGTCCTGTTGAGAGATTATCGTAAACGAGAATATCATATCCTTTCTCACCGAGAAGCTTCACCACATGCGAACCTATGTAACCCGCTCCTCCGGTGACAAGCACCCTTACTCCAGACATCTCCCTATAACCTTACCTACCATCATTATCTTCGGCGTTTTGAATCTGACGATTCTAAAGTAGAGCCACGTGTAAAAAATAGCAAAGCTTATACAAGTTAAAACTAAAACCGGCGTATTGTTCCAGAACAAAATAGCAGGAATAGTACACAAAATTTGCATAAACCATAGATAAGGAGAAGTCAGAGAGTTCTTTAATTGAGGAGGGACAGAGCTTCTGAAAGTTGCCTTGATTAAACGCTTGTATATTAGTGAGTGGAAGTGCTTTGTGTCTGCAACTGTTGAATCGTATCCATGTAAAAACTTCCGCCTGAACATAGAAAATAAGGTTTCCCACACAGGGTAGAACAAAAGTGTTAGAGGAAACCATGCGGAAACCTCCGGATGACTGCTCACTATGAGCACCCCTATAACACCAGCTAAGAAGCCCGTTAAGTAAGCTCCTCCATCTCCTAAGAATATTAAACCAAAGGGGAAATTCCAAAGAAGAAAACCAACAAGAGCGGAAGCGTAGGTAAGGCTGAGATAAAGAAGAAACTGGTCACCCAGAAGAAAAGAGACATAAGCATAAGATAGAAATATAATAATGCCTACTCCAGAAGCTAAACCGTTAAAGCCGTCTATTATGTTTATAGCGTTTGAAACACCAGAAAGAGCAAAGGAGGTGAATAAAAGTGACATAAGGAAAGAATTTGACAAAAACCAATCAATTACAGGGACATCTACTCTGGTAAGATGTGCATTTAGAAACAAACCTGCTAAGACACCAGACAAAAAAGCAAAAACAAGCCTTTGCGTAGGATTTACCTTCTTTGTTACATCCTCCCATATACCGCCCATAAAAACAGGTAGAGAAACGAACAACAAAAGGAAGGTATCTTTAGCGAAATTCTTATTGCCCACGTAGAAAGCCACCGCAGAAACGAGTAAAGCCATGTAAAGGGCAACCCCACCCGTTCTAATCGCTTCCCATGTATGGAACTTCTGCTCACCTTCTGAAAAATCTCTGAACTTTTGTGGACGTAATCTTATAAGAAGCAAGCAAACCAAAAAGGATATGAGAAATGAAGCTATTAAATAAAGCATTTCGGATTGATTGTGTTAATAAAATCTCTTAATGCCTCTTCCCAGCTTCTCATTTTAACTCCTTTAACACTTCTTAAAGGACTCCACAAAGGTCTTCTTGCTTTAGTTTTGAACTCGGTGTGTTTTACGGGCTTTATTTCCGATTCCAGGCCTGCATACTCTATTATTTTCTTGGCAAATTCATACCAAGAACAGTATCCAGAGTTAGTTATGTGGTAAACACCGTAAGGTTTCTGCTCGAGCACTATCTCCCAGATTTTCTGTGCCACATCGTGCGTATAAGTAGGAGACATGTATATATCATCTATCACCTTTAAGGGTTCCCCTCTCTTAGCTTTGTTTAATATGGTATACACAAAGTTTCCTCCCTTCCCGCTTGCTCCAGCTTTTCCGTAAAGGCTTGCAACTCTTACTATGTAATACTTTTCAAGGTAGTTTTGAATTATAAGTTCTCCAGCATACTTTGAAATTCCGTAAATGTTTATTGGATTTGGAATGTCTTCTTCCGTGTAAGGCTCTTTGGTATCAATCTTTCTCCCATCAAAAACATAGTCCGTACTTATGTGCAATAGACAAGCTCCCGTTTCAATACACACATCTACAAGGTACTTGACACCCACAGCATTTACTAAAAAGGCTTTATGGGGTTCGTCTTCACACTGGTCAGTTTTATGAAAGGCAGCGGTATTAATTATCAGGTCAAATTTGTTTTTTTCACACAAAAAGTTAAAAATCTCTTCCTTTTCTGTTATATCAAAGTCTTCATGCACGAAAGGTTTCAATTCAACAGAGCTTGGAACATGTCTTGCTATGTCCTGCCCCAACTGCCCCTTTGAACCTATTAGTGCTACTTTCATATCATCACCCCTTCCTTCAACAGTTTTTTGTACCATTCTACGGTTATGGTTTTCGGATCTTCGGGATCCACTTTGCCCGAGCGGAGAGCTTCCCAGATCTCAACCGCCCCCTTCTCCGCATTATACTTAGGCTTGAAGCCAAGCACATGGCTTATCTTCTCAAAGCTCACCCTGTAACTTCTGTGATCCGGAAATCCGTACCATTCGTATTCAAAAGGGATACCTATAGCTTCCGCCACCCTCTTTGCAAGATCAAATATCTGATAGTTCTGTTCATCCGAGCCCACATTAAATATCTCCCCCCTTACCTTAGATTCTTCTGCCTCCAATACCATAATCATCGCCATAGATGTGTCTCTCACATGAACGAAAGGTCTCCACTGATTGCCGTCCCTCAGTATGGGTATCTTGCCCTTCACAAAGAAGCCTTTAACCATACCGTTTATGGCGAGGTCAAATCTCATGCGGGGGGAAAGTCCGTAAACGGTTGCCTGCCTCAGAACGGTAACGCAGAAGTTACTATCACACAGCTTTAGTATATCCTCCTCCGCTTTCAGATTTGCCTTTGCGTAGGTAGTCAATGGGTTCGTATGTGAGTTTTCCGAAACAACTTCATCCTGAAAACCGTATACACTGCAGGAGGAAGGTAAAATGTACTTCTTTACACCTTTAAGTTTTGCAAGGGTAGCAACCCTGAATCTTCCGAGGTAGTTAATTGACCAGGTTTTCACCGGGTCAAGTTCTCCGGAAGGATCGTTTGACAGTGCAGCAAGATCTATAACCGCATCCACATCCTTTAAAATCTCCGGATCAAAGAATCTTATGTCTTCTTCAAAAATATTTAATTTACCGTTGTTGGAAGGTAGCTTATCCTTTCCGAAAAAGAACCTGTCAAGGGCTACTACCTCATACCCTCTTTCAATTAGCATCGGGACAAGAACGGAACCTATATAACCTCCTGCACCGGTAACGAGAACCCTCATCTACACTCCTCCGTACTCAAAATTATTTTCCGCTTCCCTCAACTTAGGAAGATTCTTATCCTTTTCCGAAAGAATGGGATTTTTAATGGGCCAGTCTATTGCAAGATCGGGATCGTTCCAGATTATACCCCTGTCAAGCTCCGGTGCGTATTCCTTTGTAACCTTGTAAATTACTTCTGTTCCGTCTTCCAGAGCAACAAAGCCGTGGGCAAAGCCGGGAGGAACCCAGAGCATTAGTTTGTTTTCTTCAGAAAGCTCCACCGCAACCCACTTCCCATACCAAGGAGAGCCTTTCCTTATATCAACTGCAACATCCCAGATTCTACCTTTTACACACCTTACCAGCTTCCCCTGCTCCATAGGCTTTAGCTGGTAGTGGAGTCCCCTCAAAACTCCCTTCTGAGATCTTGAGTGGTTGTCCTGAACGAAATCGTAATCAATACCGTTCTTCTTAAACTCCGATGCCTTATAGGTTTCCATGAAAAAACCCCTCTCGTCTCCGAAAACCTTGGGCTGAACGAGTATAACATCGGGAATCTCAAGTCTTTTGAAAGTGAAGGGCATCTTTACCTCCTTTTATGTAGTTCTCAATAATATACCGGGCAAAAGCAAAACTGCTCGTAAAAGCGGGTGATATGGCGTTTAATATGTGAATGCTGTCCGAATCCTTTATAACAAGGAAGTCCATAACGAGTTCCTTTTTATTCCAGTCAACGAGCTGCGGTCTTATACCCACTTTATTTGATGGGATAACATCGGTTATTTCCAATCCCTTTATCATATCCTTTATATCCTTGAAAAACAAATATTTTAAATACTTTCTGGGTTCTGTAACGGCTACCTGCCTGAACTTTTCGTTTTTTAAAAATAGAATAACATCCCTGAATAAAACATCCAATGCCTCCCGGGAAATACCCTTCAGAAGTCCATAGTTTTCCCTACCAAAAGCGGGTATTGCGGTAGGACCGATGTAAACCGTGCCGTCATGTGATCTGGTAAAGTGGACGCCCAAGAAGGGATTTCTTATATCAGGGACAGGGTATATGTTTCCTCTGACAAGAAAGGACTTCTCTTTTTTTAACTTTTTATAGGTTCCCTTAAAGGGGATTATTTTATAATTAAGACCGATACCGAACATGTGGGCAATCCTGTCAGCAAAAGCTCCTCCGCAGTTTATAAAGAGTTCAAACTTTATATTCCCATTGGAAGTTACAGCTTCAGAATTTCCTTTTATTCCTTTAAAGACGGTGTTTTTCAGAATCCTTACCTTTTTGCTTGCAACCAATTCCTCCTCAAGTTTTTTCAAAACCTCCTTTGAATCAACTACAGCAGTGAGGGGAGACCACAGGGCTTTTTCAACAGTTCGGGCATAGGGTTCTATTTCTTTAAGTTCCTTTTCGTCTATAAGTTCAATTTTAGTGCCGTTCCTCTTTGCCCTTGAGTAAAGTTCATATAAAGTTTTTAGCTCTTCTTCTCTCTTTGCAACAATAACCTTTCCCGTCTCATAAACGGGTATTCCCTTCTCTTTGCAGAATTCCTTCATCAGAAAGTTTCCTTTCAGACACAGCTTAGCCTTTAAACTGTCCGGTGTGTAGTAAATTCCGGCGTGTAAAACACCGCTGTTTCGCCCCGAAGCGTGAAGCCCTATATTCCCTTCCTTTTCAACTATTACAATATATTCAGCACCTTCCTTTAAAAGGAATTTTGCAACAGAAAGCCCAAGAATTCCCGCACCGCAAATAAGTATCAAATTTCTTCCTCCGCAACCCTTAAGAGATACTTACCATATTCCGTTTTCTCCATTGATTTTGCAAGTTCTTTCAGCTGTTCTTTATCTATCCACCCGTTCCTGTAGGCTATCTCCTCAATACACCCTATCATCAACCCCGTTTTCTTTTCTATAGTTTCAACAAACTCTCCAGCCTCTAAAAAGCTGTCGTGTGTTCCCGCATCAAACCAAGCAAAACCCCTTCCGAGGATTTTTACCTTTAATTTTCCTTTTCTTAAATACTCCTTGTTGACCGAGGTTATTTCAAGTTCCCCTCTATCGGAAGGTTTAACATTCTTTGCTATATCTATTGCTTCATTGTCGTAGAAATAAATACCCACCACCGCATAGTGAGACTTGGGTTCCTTAGGCTTTTCTTCTAAGGAAATAACATTACCCTTTTCGTCAAACTCCACCACACCGAACCTTTCCGGATCCTTAACATAGTATCCGAAAACATACGCGCCTCCCTCCTCTTCAACATTTTCTTTTGCTTCCTTCAAGATTTTCGGAAGATCGTGACCGAAGAAAATATTATCTCCCAAAACATAACATATACTATCATCACCTACAAAATCCTCACCGAGTATCAGCCCCTCAGCGAGACCCCTCGGCTTTTCCTGAATTACATACCGTAAGTTTATACCTATTTTAGAACCGTCCGAGAGAAGCTTTTTATACAGCTCAATATCCTGAGGATTAACAACGAGCAGAATATCTCTTATACCTATAAGCATAACAAGGGAAAGAGGGTAATAAATCATAGGCTTATTGTAAATAGGTAACAGATGCTTATTTATAACCTGAGTAACAGGATAAAGCCTTGTACCCGAACCGCCAGCAAGGATGATGGATTTCACTTTTCTAATACCTCCCTGAACACTTCTACGTACGCTTTGCTTACTTTTTCCCAATTGTATGTCTCAGCAATTTTTTTTCTATTTTTACTGATAAAAATCTCTCTAAGTTCGTCTGTATAATTTTTTATAATGCTTTTTATATCTTCCGTCGTTTTAAAATAGAAAGCTTCACTTCCTACCACATTTCTGTTGAAAGGATTATCATGGGCAACGATATAAGCATTTGAAGCCATAGCTTCTAATAATGATGGATTTGTTCCTCCTACAGAGTGACCGTGAAAGTAAAGTTTTGAAAACCACCTCAATGTACTTAATTTTTTATAGTCGTAAATCCCACCAAAAAATTTTATTTTTTCCACATGTTTGTATTTATTAAGTAAAAATTTAGCATATTTGTTTTTTAAACCTCCAATAACCACAAATGGTTCATTCACCTCTGCCATCAAGTAACCATCTAAAATGGTTTCTATGTTATTTTCAGGCTCTAATCTTGCAACAAGCATATAATAACCAAAAGGTTCTAAATTATATTCCTCCAGGTATTTTATATCCGGTTCTGAAAACAGTTCTGCACCGTAAGGTATGTATTTTATTTTATCTATTCCGTAGGTTTTCCTGTAATAATCTTCAATAGCGGGGTTATCTGCTATTAAGAAATCGCTCAAATAAACGGCTCTTTTCTCACAGTATTTAATAAATTTCTTTAAAATACTGTTCCACTTACTTCTTTTCCATTCCAAACCATCCATATTCGTAATGAATTTGGCTTTAGTTCTTTCCTTTAAATAAAAGAACAAAGCGCTCGGTACATACCCGAGATTTAAGACGATGTTATAATCTTCTTCCACCGCATCTTTTAAACAAAGATAATCATATATGAATGTTCCCCATATGCCAAGTTTACTTTCTTTAGAGAAAATATGCTTTATTCTCACCCCGTTCCATTCCTTTTCTTTATAAGGATGTTCATCAGGGCTATAAACAGTCACATCATAACCTAATTTTGTCCACCAAAGGGATAAATTCTCCGCGTTTTGCTCAAAACCGCCGTAGTTGTTTGGAATACCTCTTGTACCGAGGATGGAGATTTTCATTATTAAAAAGCACTCCTATGCAAATAACATAAATTATAAAAGAAGAAGATATTAATAAATATGGATTAGTGAAAGAGGCAAACGTCCAAAGAGTATAAGTTATTATTGTATAATATTTTCCTTTTCTGTATAGTTTATATACAAAAAATATGTTGATTAAAGCAAGAAATAAAATACGCAAAAAGCCAAGTTGATAAAATAAACTTAGCCATTGAACTTCATAAATAAATGGGAGCCTTTGGTTTTTAATAAAGTCATGAATATATGAACCTATACCTTTACCAAACATAAATATATATATAGAACCAGAAATCTTATTTAAGAAGAGTTCAACCTGATATAATTTATCATTATAAGAACTAAATTCTAAAAATCTTTGTATATATATATCATATATTGGTGTAAAATATAAAAAGGTAGCAAACACTAACACAATGAATAATAGGGTATATACGTCAATTTTCTTATAAAACACCATTAAAAGCACAATAGCAAATATAAAAGATAATAATAGGTATTTAGTAAAGGATGTTGTTAATATAAATAATATCACAATAATAGATAAAAAAAAGGCTTTCATATTAGCAAATGGTAACACAAGCAGTAGTGAAAATAGTATAACGGAATCATTACCCAGATTAATTCTAATGAAATATCCATAATCCCTATATATCACTTCAGGAATTATTTGTTTTATATGTGTTATATGCCCTTTTAATAAGAAAAGTAAAATAATAATCTTAGTGAAAGAGTAAATGCTTGCGGATAATAATACAATATTGCGTATTTTATTTATATCTAATATTCCTTTTTCTATAAGATGGTAATAAATAGCAACATATATTAAAATTAAAAAAGAATTTGATATGAATCTAAAACCAGTATTAATAAATTCACCTGTAAAAATATTTTGAAGATATGATGTTAAAAGTAAAATGACAATCAATGTAGAAAATATCAGTAGTTTTATGTTAATAAAGTTATTTTTCATTAAAAGCCATGTAATAAATGAAAAAATAAATACAACTACCATAATTAATTTTAAAGGAATAAGCATTGATGTGGGTAGAATTAAAAATATTAATATATTTAAAACGGAAATAAAGCTAATTAATTTATCGTATTTCATTCTTAAAAACAATATTATATTTTGAAAAAATCATAGTAAAATTAATTGCAAAAGCTTTTTTATGTGATTACTACTACACATACAATTATTCAAACAATAAAAAAGCTTTCTTTTAATAGGGTTTTTAAAATTAAAATAAAAGTTTTTCAAGAAAGAGTTTTTTTGCATATATAATTCGCTTAATTTCACAGCTTGATTTAGTATTTTTTTTCTTTTATTAAAAAAATAGCCGGGATTTTTAATAAATCTATATAATAGCGAAAATATTCCATAGTGTTTAGCACCTATATCATTGAAATTATGTTGCCTATACAAAACAGTTTTTATATTTATCGGAATTATAAATCCATTTAAAGCAGAACATACCAAAGCTATCCACCAGTCATGAGCTAAAGCTTCTTTTGGGATATCTCTTACGTGATAAGCCAAACGTTTATTTAATATCATAGTGCAACCCGTAACGGTATTCTCTAAAATTAAACAGTTAATTGTATTTCCTCTAAATGGATTTAAGCTTTGATATTCCCAAAAGGAATTACTAATTGTATTTAAATTCTCATCAACCACTTCCAAGTCGGTATGAATTATTATAGGCGCATTATAACCAATACTTTTTTCTATTTCAAGTATATTACTCACGGAAATTTCTACTTTGTTAGATAACCATACATCATCCTGGTCAGAAAACATAATATACTCAAAATCATCTTCATATTTGGTAAGTGCCAAATTTAGCAAATGTGCAAAATTTTCCTTAGCCCCACCACACCTGATCCCATCATCAATAAATATTATCTTATTAGGATATTTGCTTGTATACTCCTTTATTATCTCCACAGTTGAATCAGTAGAACCATCATCATGAATTACCAATTTCCAGTTTTTATAGGTCTGATTTAAAATGGAGTCTATTTGTTCTCTAATGAATTTTTCTCCATTATATGTAGCCATAAGTATAAGTACACGGGGCATTTTTACCATATTTTAGAGAAAAATTTTTTCAAACCAAAACTTATATCTTTAATACTGAGGTTTTTAGAAGCTCTCAAATAATCAAGTATAGATCTGTTTTTCTT
>Ga0256841_1001658_pt1 | contig 18661 bp, 12 predicted proteins | sample 356308metaG_FD_185971 | JGI IMG/M metagenome (GOLD analysis project Ga0256841, IMG submission 185971) | Hydrothermal vent microbial communities from Mid Atlantic Ridge, Atlantic Ocean - 356-308 | ecosystem: Environmental > Aquatic > Marine > Hydrothermal vents | place: Atlantic Ocean: Mid... | reverse complement strand
AATATCGATTGGACCAAAAAAGATGCTTATGATCCGGGTGATCCTCAAATATATTCATTGGATAATCAATTTTTTCCAAATGTAGGGGTTGGATTATATTACTATTCTTATGATGGATATATCGGGATTTCGGCTCCTAGACTTCTAGAGCCAAAGTTAGACCCAAATAGTGTTGGAAGAGCTCAATTGGTAAGAGATTACTTTTTAATGGGGGGGTATATTTTTGATTTGGACGAAGTTATGAAAATCAAACCGGCCTTTATAATTAGATATCTCCCAAATGCTCCTTTGTCTATAGATATTTCCACAAATATTTATTATGAACGCTGGGGATTTGGCGTAGGATATCGTTATCAGGATGCAATTACAGGTTTGTTTCAATTATTTCTTACGCAACAATTTTCCATTGGTTATTCTTATGATTATACACTAACAGAATTGCGTCATGACAGCTGGGGGTCACATGAAATAATGTTCCGTTATGACTTTTCTAAAAATGAACGTTGTCGTCCGGCAAAATATTTTTAAGAAGAGTTAAATTTAAATTTGCGGACAAAAAATACCCAAAAAGTTTTCTTTTTTTGAGAATAGTTCGTATTTTCGCAAACTAACGAAAAAGAAAGAAAATTAAATTAAATAAAAATGGCAATTTTAGGACAAATACAACGAAGATCAGGAGTGTTAATTGGAATCATTGCTTTGGCATTGTTTGCTTTTGTGATACAGGGGCTTATCAAAAATTCTTCAAGAATTGGCAAAGGAAATAGTAGCGTGATTGCTGAAATTGGCGATAGAAAAATTCCAACTCAAGAATTCCAGCAAAGAGTTGCTCTTTTGCAAAAACAAAACCCACGTTTAAGCAATATGCAAGCCATGAAAGCTGCTTGGGAAAGAATGATAAAAGAAGCTGTGCTAAATAATCAATATGATAAATTGGGAATAAAAATTGGTTCGGACCGTTTGCGAGAATTAATTGACAATAATCCTTCCATAAAACAAGCATTTACCAATAAACAAGGGGTTTTTGATGAAAATGCACTTTTGGATTATATAGATAATATTGAAAAAGCTAAAAAAACAAGACCTGAAGCTTATTTGGCATGGAAAAATTTTGAGAACGATTTGATAGAAGCCGAAAAACAAAAAATGTATATGGATTTGGTAAAAGCTTCCATTAATCCGACCCTTAAAGAAGGTGAATGGCTTTATCATTTTGAAAATGATGCTGTGGATTTTAAATATGCCGCAGTTCCTTACAATACTATAGCTGATTCTTTGGTAAAAGTTTCAAAAGATGAAATTGCTACTTATGTAAAAAATCATCCGGATAAATACAAAATGGAAGAAAGCAGGGATATGGAATATGTGTTTATACCCGTGAAACCTTCTGATGAAGATTTTAAAACTGTAGAAAACGATTTGAATAAATTGATCAATGATAAGCAAGTTTATGATAATGCATCCAAAAAAAATATAACAAAAAAAGGTTTTAAAAATACAGATAAACCGGAAGATTTTGTTGCTGAAAATTCTGATGTAAATAATGCACCTCGTTTTTATTTCAAAAATCAATTGCCAAAAGAATATGCCGATAGTATTATCAATCTAAATGCAGGAGATATTTTTGGTCCTTACAGATTGGGAAATCAGGTGTATCTATCAAGAGTTTTAGAAACCAAAAAAATACCCGATTCTGCCAAAGCATCTCATATCCTCATCGCTTACAAAGGAGCTATGCGTGCTAATCCTAATGTAACCAGAACTGAAAAACAAGCTAAAAAAACAGCTGATAGTTTACTAAAAGTTGTTCAAAGAAATCCTTCAAAATTTGCGGAATTTGCAAAGAAATTTTCAGATGGTCCTACAAAAACCAAAGGAGGAGATTTAGGATGGTTTACTTATGGTAGAATGGTACCTGAATTTAACAAGTTTATTTTTAATGGTAAAAAAGGAAAAATTGGAATTGTTAAAACTGCTTTTGGTTACCATGTGATTAAAATAAATGACTTAAAAGCGCCAAAAAAAGCAGTTAAAATGATTTCTATCATTAAAAACGTTGAACCCTCCGAAAAAACAGAAAATAAGATTTTTTCAGATGTTTCCAAATTGACTTCCCAAGCAATGCAAGCTAAAGATTTTGATAAGTTTATGGATGAAAAAGGTTACAAAGCAAAACCTGTTAGAAAAATTGGAAGATTTGAAGACAATATTCCCGGTCTTGGGACTCACAGACCTATTGTTAAGTGGTTATTTAATCAAGATAGAAATATTGGTGACGTCAACAAGTTCGATCTAAATAATGGTTATGCAATAGTGAAACTTACCGGAATGCATGACAAAGGTTTAATGACTCCCGAAGAAGCTTCTGCGTTGGTCAAACCTATATTGATTAAAAAGAAAAAAGCTGAAATCATCAAAGAAAAAATGAAAGGAAACTCTTTGCAGGAGATTGCCAAAAATGCCAAAGCTAAAATGGGAACTGCTACAGGCGTTACACTGAAAAACCCTATTATTCCCGGATTTGGACGCGAACCGGAAGTTGTTGCAACTGCATTTGTATTACAACCGAAAACTCTTTCTAATCCAATTGAAGGAAATAGAGCAGTTTATGTAATCGAAACTTTGAAAGTTGAAAAAGCCCAGGATATTAAAAATTATATCCCATATGTTGAACAATTGAAAAAACAAAGAGAGACCGGAATCAATGTAAAAATTGTAGAAGCTTTGAAAAAAGCAAATAAAATTGAAGATAAAAGAAGCTTAATTTATTAATTGCGTAATTAATAAATAAAAAAGCCGCAATAAGCGGCTTTTTTATTTTCAATCCGCTCAGTAATGTTGTATTTTTGCAAAAAAAGAATAATGAAAAATCTTAGCGATATCAACTTTAAAAACAAAAAAGCTCTGGTAAGAGTAGATTTTAATGTTCCTGTAGAAAATAAAAGTGTAACAGATAATACGCGGATAAAAGCCGCTTTACCTACTATTAATACAATACTAAATAATGGTGGAACAGTAATTTTGATGAGCCATAGAGGACGTCCTAAAGGGAGAGATGAAAATTTATCGTTGAGAGTTATTGTTCCTGAAATAGAAAAATTGTTAGGAAAAAAAATTCAATTCATAGATGATGCAATAGGAGAGAAGGTACAAAAGAAAATTAAATCGCTTCAACCCGGCGAAGTGCTTTTATTGGAGAACTTACGGTTTTATCCCGAAGAAACCCAAGGAGATAAAAATTTTGCCAAAGAATTGGCTAAAAATGGAGACATCTATGTTAATGATGCATTTGGAACTGCACACAGAGCACATGCATCCACAGCAATTGTAGCAGATTTTTTCGATACCAATCATAAAGCTTTGGGAAAATTGATGGAACAAGAAGTAAAAAGTATTCAAAAAGCTTTGGACCATGGAGAGAAACCGGTTACAGCCATCATTGGTGGAGCTAAGATTTCCTCTAAAATTGATGTAATTAAAAACTTGTTAAATAAAGTGGATAATTTGATTATCGTCGGGGGAATGGCTTATACCTTTCTTAAAGCTCTTGGCAATAAAATAGGTAATTCTATCGTTGAAGATGATAAGATTGACGTGGCAAAAGAGATTATGAAAGAAGCTAAGAAAAAAGGTGTAAATCTAATACTTCCGGTTGATTTTGTAATTGCAGACAAATTTAGAAACGATGCACATACCAAAATTGTTGCTGCCGATAAAATTCCAGATTCCTGGCAAGGACTGGATATTGGACCGGAAACTATCAAAAAAATCTCTAAAATTATAGAAAATTCAAAGACCATTATATGGAATGGACCTGCCGGAGTATTTGAATTTGATAAGTTTGCCAAAGGCACTGAAAGTATAGGAAAAGCTATTGGAAAAGCTACCAAAAATGGAGCATATTCATTGGTTGGTGGCGGTGATTCCGTAGCTGCTATACAAAAATTGGGTTTAGAAAATCAAGTAAGTTATATTTCAACTGGAGGAGGTGTTTTATTAGATATGTTAGCCGGAAAAAAATTACCCGGCTTGGAAGCTCTTAAATAATATTTTATGAAAAATTTTTTGCTCATACTGATACTTTTTATCAATTATAATTTTTATTCTCAACAACTACAAAAAGAAACACAGAAGGATAGTGTTTTGGTTTGTATAGATACTATCAATGGGATTCCTATTTATAAAAAATTTGCTAAGAATGAATTAAAGAAAGGACAAACTTTTAAAAAGATTGATATTAAAATTGTTTCCAAAGCTGTTCAGCCAGAGGATACATTAGATCTATCTTCAATAGAACATAAGATTTTACAAGATTTACCTGAAGCAAAAGCCATGGACAGTTTATGGTATTACAACCTTTACCAACCGGTATTATTTGACAGTATACAATCGGTAAAAAATCAAGTTTCCATTGATTCCTTTCATAGTATTGATTCAATTACATTAAAGAAACAATTGGCTTTGTTAAATCAAAAAACGCAATTAGAAATAGTATATCATCCTGCTTTAGCCAGAACAATCATAGTTTTTTTAAAAAATAGAAAGAAGAGTCTAAAAAGATTATTTAGTATAGCCAATTATTATTTCCCGATTTTTGAAGAAAAACTTTCCAAATATGATATTCCTTTGGAGATGAAATATCTTGCGATTGTTGAATCGGCTTTAAATCCAAGAGCAGTATCTCCAGCAGGAGCCGGTGGTTTATGGCAGTTTATGTATTCTACCGGTAAAATGTATGATTTAGAAATAAATAATTATGTAGATGAGCGTTTTGATCCGTTAAAATCTACTGAAGCTGCATGTCAGCATATGCAAGATTTATATAAAATCTTTAAAGATTGGAATTTGGTTTTGGCGGCTTATAATTCGGGAGCTGGCAATGTAACCAAGGCAATCAGACGTTCGGGGGGGTATACCAATTATTGGAATATTCGTCCATTTTTGCCACGTGAAACTGCCGGTTATGTTCCTCTTTTTCAAGCAACTTTATTTCTAGGTGAATATGCTAAAGAATATGGTTTACAACCAAACAAAAATTTGAACTTGAAATATATTCTAACCGATACGATACAAGTTAAACACACTTTGACTTTTAAGCAGGTTTCTAAATTATTGAAAATAAAAGAAGATGAATTGGAATTTCTTAATCCGCAATATAAATTGAACATTATTCCTTATGTTCAGGGAAAGCATTATGCCATTAAACTACCTGTAAATCTGGCAGGTGTATTTGTCAATAATGAAAATTTGATTTATGCTTATGCTCAAAAAAAATTGGAAAAGAGAGAAAAGCCACTTCCCAAATTTTATAAATTCAATAATTATATAGTCTATCATGTTAGACAGGGAGATTACTTGGGAAAAATTGCTCGGAAATTTCATGTAGGAATATCCAAAATCAAACACTGGAATCATTTGCATTCTTCCCGATTGCATATCGGACAAAAACTGCGTATTTATTCAAGGCATGCCGTAGCTCAAACTTTTAAAAAGACTAAGAAATTAAAAACCAAACATCAACCAAAAACTCAAAAAGTGATTACTTATCGGGTAAAAGCGGGTGATACACTTTGGAATATTTCCAGAAAATACCAAATTACGGTTACACAAATAAGAAAATGGAATAATTTACGCGCTCATGATAAATTAAAACCTGGAATGAAATTAAAAATCATTAAATCTTGATTCAGGTATAATTTTTGATATTTTACAAATAATGTTTCATATATTCTCATTCAAAATTTGAGAAAAAAATTACTATTATGAAAAAAATACATCGCATAATATTCATGTTTTTTTTACTATCATCTATGATATCCTGTAAAGATGATCAGCAAACAGTTTTGCCTGAATCACATGGTAAAGTCAATCATATTCTTTTAATTATGAAAGACAAACCATGGAAAGGAACATTAGGGGACACAATACGAAAATATTTTACAACCGAATTTCCGGATTTGCCTCAGTCCGAGCCTCTGTTTACAATTAATCAGGCATCACCGGATTTATTTACAGGTTCATTCAAAAAAATGAAAACTATTTTATTGGTAAAATTGGGGTCTGAAAATAGAATTCAATATTTAAAAAATCGTTTTGCTGCTCCTCAATTAATTGTTAAAATTGAAGGAAAGGATATAAATGCTCTTAAAAATTTAATTTCGAAGCATGCCAATGAAATCATTGATAGAATTTACAATTTTGAAATTGAATTATTACAAAAAAAACACAGAGAAAGTTTACGGAATAACCAAGATATTGAAAAAGAATTGGGCATTAATATAGAAATTCCCGACTTTTTTGTTTTGGTAGATCATCAAAAAGGTTTTTTCTGGTTTAGAAGAGATATCAAAAATGGTGAACAAGATATCATTTTATATGAAGTTCCTTTGGCAAAAGATTCTATTGAGCAGAGAAATATGGTCATGCATTACAGAGATTCCATCGGAAAAAGGTATATACCCGGCGCAATAGATTCCAGTTATATGAAAACTGTTAAAGGGATATCTCCATCACAAAATTATTTAACTATTCATCAACTGAAAGCCATTGAAACACGTGGGCTTTGGGATATGAAAAACGATTTTATGGGTGGACCTTATCTGAACTATACATTAATTGATAAAAAGCACAATAGAGCAATTGTTGGAGAAGGATTTGTATATGCTCCGGCTTTAAATAAAAGAGATTATATGGTGCAACTGGAAGCCATACTTAAAACTATGAAACTTAAAAAATAAAGGAAGATTTAATCTTCCTTTTTTTCTTGTTCTTTAGGAGTGCTATTTTCATCTTCCGAAGTAGCTTTCTTAAATTCTTTAATACCTTTACCTAATCCACTCATTAGTTCAGGGATTTTTTTACCACCAAATAATAGCAAAACAATGATAACAATCAAAATTAATTGTTGCGGTCCAATAACTCCTAAAGGTAAAATATAAGCATTCATAATTTTATTTTTAATTTTAATACGAAATTAACGCTTATTTTTGAATAAATAAAAAAAAAATCAATTAATTTTGATTTCAAAAATTTTTATAGATGAAAAAACTAAATTTAATTCTCAGTTTTCTTTTTGTAAGCTCAATATTCTCAATATCTGCGCAAAAAGTTCAAATCCCCAAATCATATTCCAATATAACTTACAAGAAAGGTATTTTGGGTATAAAATCCGGTAAAAATTTTAATCCGGAAGAAAAAGTTCATCCACTTTATACCTATTCTTCAATTGTTAATGCCGATATATATTCGGATAAAGATGGAATTACCTTTGATTTTAAAAACCCTAAAATCCAAGGTCAATTGGTATATGGATTGATCAAAATTGACGGTGTAAAATATCCACAGCCGGTTTATTTTAAACACACTTCCAAAGTAATAGATGGAAAAGCAAAAATTTCGGTAGTAAGATTAAAAGGAAAATATGATTTTGTCAATTGGGAACAAACAAAAAAATTACAACTAGGTTATCGCTATATCAATGAAAAAGGACAAATTATTTATGATGGAAAAATCAATTTGAAATATGATGATCAAAAGGGATTTGTGCCTGATGTTACTCTAATTGAAGGACCTTTTATCACTTTGCCTAAGGAAGATGGCGTTACTATAAGTCTAAAAACTACTAAAAAAGAAATAGTGCAAATCAAAATTGGAGATGAAGTATATTCAGATATTGTTCCAAAAAAACATCATGAAATAAAAATTAGTGGTTTAAAACCCGGAACCCGATATCAATATACGGTTCTATATGGTGATTGGAAAGAGACTTACAGTTTCAAGACCCAAAATAAGAAAGGTTGTAGAAATCGTTTTACTTTTGCTTATGCATCAGATAGTAGAGCCGGACAGGGTGGGGGAGAGCGTAATTTATATGGAACCAATGCATATGTGGTTAGTAAAATGTTTAATTATGCCAATCATCGGGATGTAGCTTTTTTTCAATTCACCGGTGATTTAATCAATGGATATTCCGGTAGTGTTGATGAAATGAACTTGGAATACTTGAATTGGAAACACAGCATAAAAAACTTCTGGAGATATAAACCGGTCTATATAGGCATGGGCAATCATGAAAATGTAGAAAGAATTTTTAAAAGAACCGGATACAAAGGACAGAGCTTTTATAGAGGTCATCTTTTTGTCGATCGTTTTCCCTTTGATACACAAAGTCAGGAGTCCACTTTTGCAAGTAATTTTACTTTGCCGATTAGTGATTTAAAATCTGAAGATAGTGCGGTTTATGATCCTTCCAAAAAAACAAAAGATTTTCCTTCTTACAAAGAAACCGTTTATGATTATACTTATGGAAATTTGGCAATTATTGTAATGAATTCAAATTATTGGTATGCTTCTTCTACTGAGGATATTCCGTTGACTTCAGGCAATGTTCATGGATATGTCATGGATAATCAATTGAAATGGTTGAAAAAAACTTTACAAAAATATGAAAATGACAAAGATATTGATCATATCATAGTAACTTTGCATACTCCTGCTTTTCCTAATGCGGGTCATTCCGGTGATGATATGTGGTATAAGGGAAATAATGCCATAAGACCTTATGTGGCAGGAAAACCTGTTGATAAAGGAATTATTGAAAGAAGAGATGAATTTTTGGATTTATTGGTAAATCACAGCAATAAATTTGTTGCATTATTGACCGGAGATGAACATAATTATAGCCGTTTGGTTGTAGATAATCATACCAAAATTTATCCTGATAATTGGACAGGTCCCAGATTAAAACTCAAACGACCTTTTATCCAAATTACTAATGGAAGTTCGGGAGCTCCTTATTATTCCTTGGAAAAAATGCCATGGACACCTTCGGTTCAAAAATTTTCCACACTCTACGCTTTGATGCTTTTTACTGTTGATGGACCACATATTGATTTGGAGGTAATTAACCCCGAAACTTATGAACAAATTGAAAAAGTTAGATTAAAATAACTATAAGTATCCTTATAAAAAAACCAGGTATTTTGCCTGGTTTTTTTAGGAATTCATTGTAACTTTGGCCAAATATTCTCCTGCTCGTATCAATTGTTTGGCTTTGAGAAAATCAAAAGTGCCTGCTATTTTTCTAGGAATTTTTATTAAATAATCCGGCGGATAACGTTTAAGTATATTCATAGAATTTTGTTCTATCATAATATGTAAAGTGCTATCCAATATTTCATAATAGCCCGGCATAGAATTATCCTTTTTCTTTCCAATAAAATTGTTTAAATATTTTTTGATCGTACTTTTTTTGTTTTTGTTGTTTTGAAATTTAAAATTTATGATTTCAGGAGGCAATATATTTATATCAACAGATGCATTGGCACATACAGCAATCGTTAGTAATTCCCTGTCGACATGATTTACAGGAATATTATTTACGACACCCCCATCTACCAATATTTTTTTGTTTTCTATCACGGGATCAAAAATAAACGGAATGGCAAAAGATGAATGAATTGCAGTCAATAAATTTCCTTTATTCCAAAGGATTTCTTTTTGATTGTTAATGTCGGTAGCTATGCAAAGGTAATTTTTTTGTAAATCTTCTATTTTTTCACAGGTCAAAAATTCTTTGAGTTTGTGTATAATTTTTTTCCCTTCAATAATTCCAGGGCGAGTAATTGAAAAATCTAACAACTTAATAATAGTTTTGGCATCCAGATCCATTAAAAATTTTTCAAATTCATTGAGTTTTCCGGATGCATAAACTGCCCCAACTATTGCACCCATAGAAGTGCCCGCTATATTTTGTATAACATATCCATTGGCTTCCAAATATTTGATAACCCCGATATGTGCGATTCCTCTAGCACCACCTCCTGATAAAACTAACGAAATTTCTTTCATTTGAAATTTTTAAGTATTTTTTAAAAATATAAAAAAAACCGGTCAATCAACCGGTTTCTTTTAAAAATTTTATAGATAGAGTTATTTTTTTTCTTCTCTCATATCTGCTTTCTTAGTGAAATCATACATGATGGGAGTAGCGATAAACAAAGAAGAATAAGTTCCTACAACTACACCTATTATCAATGCAAAAACAAATCCTTGAATACTTTCACCTCCCCAGATAAATATAGCAATCAAAGTTAGCAAGGTTGTAAATGAAGTATTGAGTGTTCTTGATAAGGTGCTGTCCAACGCCAAATTAATGGTCTTATAGAATGACCAACGATGATGTTCTTTAAAGTATTCCCGAATTCTATCAAAAATTACAACCGTATCATTCAAAGAATAACCGATAACAGTAAGAATTGCCGCTATAAATGCTTGGTCGATTTCCATATTAAATGGCATAATTCTCCAGGTTAATGAGAAAATTCCCAATACGATCAATACATCGTGGAATACTGCAATAACGGCACCTGCACTAAATTGCCATTTTCTAAACCTCCAAAGGATATATAAGAATACGACAAATAATGAACCGATAATGGCATAAACAGCTCCTTTCTTGATATCATCGGCAATGGTAGGTCCTACTTTGATGGATTGCATCAATCCTATTTTTTTATTTTCTGCACTACTGATAAAATCTTTATAAGTATAGTTTGCAGGAAAATATTTTTTTAATCCGTTAAATAAGGCAGTTTGAACCTTATCATCTATATGTTCTCCTTCTTTATTAATTAAGTATTTGGTAGTTATTTTTAATTGATTATTTCCTCCGTATTTTTTTACATCCGGCATAAATTTATGACCTTTTTCGTCAGTAAATTGAACAGCTAAATCACTTTTAATTTCTTCAGGATTGATATTTTTATCAAAATCTACAATATAGGTTCTACCTCCAACAAAATCAACTCCCGGGTTCAATCCGTTTGTAAAAATAGAAACCAAACCTATTATGATAAGTGTTCCTGATAATATATAAGCTTTTTTTCTTTGCTTTAAAAAGTCAAAGCTTACATTGTCAAACAATCCTTTGGACAATTTGGTATCAAAAGTGAGTTTTCCTCCTTTGGCTATATACCAGTCAATTAAATAACGAGTGATAAATATCGCCGTAAATAGTGATGTTAGAATACCAATGATTAATGTAGTGGCAAAACCTTTGATTGGTCCGGTTCCAAAGAAAAGTAAAATAATACCGGTTAATAAAGTAGTAATATTGGCATCCAAAATAGATGAAAGTGCATTACTAAATCCTGCATCAATAGCTTCATAAAGATTCTTGCCTCTACGCATTTCTTCTCGTATTCTTTCAAAAATAAGCACATTAGCATCCACTGCCATACCGATGGTTAATACAATACCTGCCAAACCGGGCAAGGTAAGAACTGCATTTAAACTGGCGAGAATACCAAATATAAATAACATGTTCAAAATCAATGCAACATCAGAGAATATACCGGTTTTTCCGTAATATCCGAACATCCATAAGAATATTAAAATAAAAGCCAATATAAATGACATTTTTCCTCCTTCAATTGCTTTTTTTCCTAAAGAAGGTCCCACAATTTCGGATTGAATAATATCAGCTTTAGCAGGCAATTTACCGGCACGTAAAACATTGGCCAAATCTTTTGCTTCTTCAATTGAAAAACTTCCTGTAATTTCAGAACGTCCTCCTGATATGGCACCATGAGTAACTCCCGGAGCGGAATATACAATATTGTCCAAAACAATAGCAATACCATTTTTGTTTTGGAATGCTTCTCCGGTCATTTTTTCCCAAATCTTGGCACCTTTGCTATTCATTTGCATGGTAACGTCAGGTTGCCCCATCATGTCAAAACTTTGTTGGGCATCTACGATTACATCACCACTCAATGGCGGAATATTGTTACGATTGCCTTTGCCTGCATATAAGTATGTATAACTTTCTTTTTTTTGTTGAAATGGTTTTCCCCATAAAAATTTAATATGTTTCAAATTATCGGGAAGTAATTTTTTTGCTTCAGGGCTATTGAGTAATTTATTTACTTTTGCAGTATCTTTTGCTGCTACAATACCAATTCTGGAAGAACTTCCCGGTTTGAGATATTTAAATAAAGGTTCTTCTTTTTTTACATCTACCAAAAGACTATCGGAATCATTTTGTTTTACCGGTTCTTTTTGTTTGAAGTAATTATTAACTTGTTGCAAGTAAGGAAGAACTTCTTGCGCATTGTATGTATGCCAAAATTCAAGTTGTGCTGTACTTTGTAAAAGTTTTTTTACACGTTCTATATCTTTGGCACCTGCCAATTCTACTAAAATTCTACCTGATTTTCCCAATCTTTGGATATTGGGTTGGGTAACTCCAAATTTATCAATCCTTTTACGAAGTACTTCAAAAGCACTTCCCATGGCATCATCAATTTTTTTTCTGATAACTTTTTTTACTTCATCATCAGACATGTTAAACTTGACTACATCTGATAAGTTTTTATTGCCAAAAATATCTGGATCACTTAATTTAACCTTGTTTTTAGCTTGACTGTTAATTTGGTCAAAGGCATCAAAAAACAGATCAATATATGGCTTTTGACTGTTTTTTTGCATTTCAGATGCTTTTTCCAATGCTTGGTTAAATATGGGATTATCTGTGTGGTTGGCTAGATTTTTCAAAATGTCTTTTACGGATACTTGAAGGATTACATTGATACCTCCTCTTAAGTCCAATCCAAGGTTCATCTCTCTGTTTTTCAGATCCTTATAAGTAAAATCTGCGCCCAATATGCTATAGACGGGTTTGTTTTCGAGAGAGTCCAAATATCGTTTTTCTTTGGCATAATCTCCTTTAGCAAATTTTCTGGCTTCTTTACGGATTTGGTTACTTTTAAATGTAAAAGTCAATTGATAAATACTCAGTGCTGCCAAAATGGTAGCAAACACTAATACAAGTCCTTTATTTCGCATTCTTCTTAATTTTTCTGTTCATTTTTCATTTTACGTGGGGCAAAGATAATTTTTTAGCTTTTATTATACAATATTTTTTATAAAATTATTGAAATGTATAGCTAAAACTCAATGCCGGATATATATTATTATTCAAATTAATGTTTCCTAAACTCAATTTTGCTTTTTTTTTGGCATATTTATATCGAATTCGGTTTTGTTTGTCCTCCAATATATATTTTCCATGTATCCAATCATATAAATAACTTCCTACCATTAAAAATACTGAAGTAAATGCCACGATTTTATCTCCTGTGGATGTTTTATCCAAAATTTGATATTTATCAAAAAAAATAATTTGTGTCAAAGATTTATTATTGGCAGACAAATATGCCCAAGCAGCATAACCCAAAATTCTTGTTCCCAATATATAATATCCGGTTTTCTTTTCATTGATTTTAAAATGCACATGTCCCGGCAGAATGGCAGCAATTATCATATCTTGCATTCTGAGATTGGTACCTAGCATTTTAAATTCTTCATAAGTCATCTCTGGAGAGATATCCGGTATTTTATAATTACTGTTATCGGTTTTTTTATAGATATCTATATCTTGTGCATGCAAAAAACCAAAAAATAAAACGAAAATTATGAGCCCTGTTTTTTTCATGCTTTCATTTAATATTTCAATGAATTCAAATATTTCAATTTCTTAATCCAAAAATCCAAAATTTCCTTGTTTTTATGAATATTTCTATCAACTTCTTTTCTGAAAGGATTGTTTGTGTCATTGGATTTTATAAACATAATATTATTCTCCAGTTGTTGAATTTCTTTTTGGATATTATCAATTTTTTGACGGACAAACCTTTTTTCTTGATCTAACTTGTAGTAATCTTCATTTTGGAAATAGTCGTCCACTTGATTTTTGAATTTCAAGAAACTCAATTCACGCTTATCAATATTCAATTTATCATATAAGGAATTGATAAATTTATTGAATTTTACATTAATATAATATTTGTTTTTTGGGACATGTCCCATGGAATTCCATTCTTGTTGAAGTTTTTTTATGTGTTCAATTGTATACTGCTCATCCTCAGAAACTTCCCTGAATTTTTCCTTCAAAGCTTGTAGATATTCCTTTTTCTTAAGGAAATTTTCAAATTCCACATTTTGTGTTTGTCTCAAATTTTGATGATATCTGTCAAAATAATAATTACAAGCATTTCTGAATTCATTCCATATTTTTTCGGATACTTTTTTGGGGACATGACCAATTTTTTTCCATTCTTCTTGGATTTCTTTGTATTTGGCAGTTGCTTCTTCCCAATTTTCAGAATCCTTGAGTTCTTCAGCTATTTTTATTAATTCCAATTTCTTTTCCAGATTCTGTTTTTGAAGTTCTTTCAAAGATTTGTAATAATTATTTTTTTGTTTATTAATTTTCTTGAGGATATCTTTAAAGTCATTCCAAATTTCCTCTCTGTTTTTACGAGGCACAAAACCGATTTGATAAAAAGCTTCTCTTAAATTTTCAACTTTTTTGATAGTATCTTGCCATGCTTTATGTCCTTCGGGAAGATTTTCGGCAATTTCTTTCAACTGATTGATAATCTCTTGTTTTTTAATTAAATTATCACCGAATTGTTCTTTTAGTTTTTTATAGAAATCTCTACGTTTGTCATGGATTTTTTTGGTAATTTCTTTAAATTCTTGCCAGATTTCTTCTCTATATTGTTTGGATACCGGACCGGTTTCTTCTTTCCATTTTTTATGTAGTTTTTGTAATTCTACAAAACCGTAATGTATATCATCTTGTTCTAATAAAGCTTTGGCCTGTTCAATAATTTTCTTTTTATCTTCCAGATTTTGTTGAAAAACTTTATCTCGATATTCACGGTCCAAATCCAATAAATCATAAAATCTTTCTTCGTGATGTTTAAAGGTTCTCCATATATCCGAATAGGCATTTCTTGGAATGGGACCGGCAGAATGCCAAGCTTTTTTGATATCTTTAAATTTATTGAGTCTTTGTTCAAAAGTAAATTCGGTAGAATCTATAATTTTTTTAAGCTCTTCAATAATATCTTTTCTTTTTTCAAGATTTTTTTCTAATTCTTCTTGAATTTGGGTATAAAATTCTTTGAGCTTCTTTTTATAATCTTTGATTAAAATATCAAATTCTTTTTTTAAATTTTCTTCCGGCGGTGTTTCTCCTTCTTCTAAACCGGCAACTAAAGCGTGATATTTTTCTTCAAAGTTTTCTTGAATGCCGGATAAATGATTTTTGATTTTTTGAACAGGATTTTCGGAAATCAGTTTTTTGGCTTCTTCCAATAGTGATTTGAGATCCAAGTCCTTGTAGGATAAAAAAGGAATGTTGTGAGATTCTTCTTCATGATTTTCAGAAGCGGTTGCCATATGCTCTTCAATTTCATTGACTACTTCATCAACCGATTTTTCTTCTAAATTTTCTGTTTCATGAATATCCAAAAGTTTTATTTCTTCTGTTGAATCTTGCATATCCTGATTCTGATTTTGTTGAGCTTCTTTCACTTGCTCATTCTTTCCGTCTGCATCTTGCAGGTTTTCGTTTCTTTCTTCTACCATAGTAAGTTTTTTTCTTTGGTTTATTTAAGAGCGAAATTTAATAAATTTTTTTGAATTGGGCTCAATTTTTATCATTCCATATTTCCCATGATTTTTCTGCTTGTAAATGCAACATTTTCAAACCATTAACTATTGTTGCATTTCTTTTTTCGGCTTCTTTGAGAAAATCAGTTTTAGATGGATTATAAATCAAATCGTAAAAAAGATGCGTATGTTGGATGAAATCATACGGAAAATTAACTTTCTTTTCGGGAAATAAATATGTCCCGACTGGGGTTGTATTGATGATGATTTGATGATTTTCAATGATTTCTTTTTTTAAATCTTTATATCCGATTTCATCTTCTTTTTTTGGATTTCTTGAAACATATTTATGTGAAATTTCCATTTTTTTCAAAACATATGAAACCGCTTTGGAAGCGCCTCCGGTCCCCAATATCAATGCTTTATGATGGTGAGATTTCAAATAAGGTTTCAAGCTTTCTTCAAATCCGTAAACATCTGTATTGTAAGCTTTAATTTTATTAGGTAGCAATTTTAATGTGTTTGTGGCTCCTATTTCCTTTACAACAGCATCTTGCCAATCTACATATTTTAGGATTTTTTCTTTGTAAGGTATGGTTATATTTAAACCTGTTAATTCGGGATATTTTGAGATAAAATCCATAAATTCATCTATATTTTTTAATTCAAAATTTAGATACTCCCAATTTTTTATATTTTCATTGTTGAATTTTTCCGTAAAATATTTCTTCGAAAACGAGTGGGTTAGAGGATATCCAATAAGACCTAATTTTTTCATAACATCAATATTCAAATCTGATTTTTACTTTATCCAAACTTTCTTTGGAGCCGACAAATGTCAAAATATCACCTACACGTAATTGTGTATATCCATGGGTAATAACGATATTTCCTCTTCGTTTTAATGATAAAATAATCACATCTTGAGGCAAATGTAAATCACGGATTCTCAATCCCATCATATCTGGATTATGAACTTCAACATCAATGGTATCTTGATCGTCAGCCATACCCAATAAGATATGGGTAGCTTCGGGCGCACGCACCATATGGTCCAAGAGATTGATCATAGCAGCTGTCGGTTCAATGATTTTTACTCCAATTTCTTTGAATTTTTGCGCATTACTTCCCGAATGTAATCGTGTAACGATATTGGGTGAACCTATGCTTTCATATATCCATTCGGCAATTTCAAAATTTTTCTCATCATCGGGGTAAAGCAAAATTACACTATCGGGTTTTCCGAATTTTAGTCGGGAAATATTGTCTTTGTTATATTTATCTACATGCAAGATTTCAATTTCACTATTTTCAGGAACTTTTTGTGTGGTAACAATTTTTACTTTCCATCCTTTATCTTTTAATAATTTTGCTAATGCCAAAGAAACACTATCCAAACTAAAAATTACTGCCGATTTTTGATTGTTATCCTTTTCAAAAATATGTTTTTGGTGTTCTTCTCCTACAAATTTAATAGCCCATTTAAAAAATGGAGGTCCGATAATTTGATTGATGACAATAATAGCAATAATCAAGGTTTCGAATTGGTGTCCCCATTCGGGAAATTCTTGAGAAATTATAGTAGTTAGACCAATGGCAACTCCTGCTTGTGTAATATAGGGCATCCAAGCAATTCCATAATATTTTTTTGGTTCTCCGGCAAAATATATACCAAAAAATCCTCCCAAAATCAAACCTAATAATCGGACTAAAAATAATAAAACTGCAATCCCCAATACACTGATTAATACTTTTAATGATAAGGATTCTCCCGTTAAAGTAAAAAATATAATATAAATATAGGGGGATATAAAATTGATGATTTTTTCAAACTCGTGATTGAACGATGTATAATTGGTGATATAAAAACTCGCAGTGATAGCCATTAACAAGGGTTCGAGTTCAAAATGTATGCCCATTTTGGACATTTCCATTTTGACTAAATGATTAAACGAGTAAATCGAATATCCGATAAGGATAATTGTCAAGGATTTGATATTGAAATTTAAATTGGTTTGTAAAGTCCATTTTAAAATTTTTCCAAAGAAAAAGCCCAAACCTACCGATAATAAGATTTGCAAAATAAGCAACACAAAAAACATGATATCCAGAGCTTCTTCATGAATGATATTTTTTGCTAATGAGAAAATAATTGCAAATAAAATAATGACCAAAACATCGGTTACAACCGTTACGCCCATAACGGTCTTTACGAAAGGACCTCTGGCTCTTAGTTCATCAATTATAGCAATAGCGGATGAAGGAGAACGTGCTACAAAAATGGTAGCAAATAACATGGAAATAATCAAGCGGTCATAAGAAGGCATCCCTTGTAAAAAAGGAATAAAACTCTCTATATGATATATAATGGTCGAACTGATGGCAAATGTGATTACAACTTGTCCAAAAGTCATCCATTGGATACTTTTCATCCTGCTGCGGAGTTCTTCCAAATGCAGTTCGACACCGGCGGAAAAAGCAATGATCGCCAACGCAATTTCATTAAGAAAATTTAGTTTTGGCAAGACATATTCTGGTATAAATCCCAAAAACGAACTTCCTGCTAAGATCCCGGTCAATATCAAACCTGTAATCAAAGGAAAATTTAGTTTTTTTTGTAGAAATTTCGCAATTTCATAAGCGGCAATAGCTACTACAAAAAAACCGGTTAAATATTTTAGTAAATCGGTATCTATCATTGAAAAATTTCTTTTTCGTAAAGATACTATGAAAAATTTAATTGATTATCGATTTGCAAATTCGATACTTGTGATATTTGAACTCATTCACAAATGATTTTATGATAAAAAAGAGAAATATAACAATCAAATAATTATCCTATTTTCTTCAGAATTTTTTATTTTCCATATTTCTTTTTGCGATACAGGTGAAATCCCATAATAAATCCAAAAAGAAATATCAGTGGAACTAATGTGTTGATGAACTGCCAAAAACGCAAATCGCTGATAATCTTGTTTTTATCTAGGAATTTAAGTTTCCGTTCTTTATTTTTAAGTAAAATTACGCCTTGATTATCCAATAAATAATCTACAGCGTTCTGTAAGAAGGTTTTGTTATCATATTTAATTTTACTCCATTTATCAAATCCCAATTCCAAAGGACGATTTTTATCGGTTTGATTTCTAATGATATCCCCGTCTGAAATAACGATTAACGAAGTCCGGGCTTTGTCTTTATT